>Ga0157367_1000033_pt1 | contig 71067 bp, 66 predicted proteins | sample AttbisABBM2_FD_113142 | JGI IMG/M metagenome (GOLD analysis project Ga0157367, IMG submission 113142) | Fungus gardens microbial communities from leaf cutter ant in Botucatu, State of São Paulo, Brazil - Atta bisphaerica ABBM2 | ecosystem: Host-associated > Fungi > Mycelium > Unclassified ... | reverse complement strand
CTGGGTTCAGCCGCGCGAGATCGCGGCGACGATCGGGTTCCTGCTGTCGACGGATGCGCAGGCGATCCGCGGCGCGACGATTCCGGTGAGCGGGCGGGTCGCGTAGGCGGGGGCGGGCCCGCCGGCGCGCCGCCCGCGCGTAAAATACTGGACCGCATTGCGCGAGCAACCCCTGACACAATGAATCAGCCGAATATCCTGGTGGTCGAAGACGAACTGGCGATCGCCGACACGATCGTCTACGCGCTGGGCACGGACGGCATGCAGACCGTGCACTGCACGCTCGGGCAGGCCGCGCTCGAGCAACTGCGCGAAGGGCGCTTCGATCTCGTCGTGCTCGACGTCGGCCTGCCCGACATCAACGGCTTCGAGGTGTGCCGGACGCTGCGCACGTTCACGGAGGTGCCGGTGATCTTCCTCACCGCACGGCACGACGAGATCGACCGGATCGTCGGGCTGGAAATCGGCGCGGACGACTACGTGGTCAAGCCGTTTTCGCCGCGCGAGCTGGCCGCGCGGGTGCGGGTGATCCTGCGCCGGCTGAACCGGCCGGCGCTTGCTCCGCGCGAACCGGCAGGCGCACCGTCGAACATCGCAGCGGGCTTCGAACTGGACACCGCCGGCGCGCGCGTTGCATGGCTCGGCCACGCGCTGAACCTGACGCGCTACGAATTCGGCCTGCTGGCGCTGCTCGTGCAGCATCCGGGGCGGATCTACTCGCGCGAGCAGTTGATGGATCTCGTCTGGCGTGACGCGATCGACACGACCGACCGCACGGTCGACACCCACATCAAGACGCTGCGCGCGAAGCTGCGCGCGATCGACCCCGCGCGCGACCCGATCCGCACCCATCGCGGGATGGGTTATTCGCTGCAACCGTGACGACGGCCTGTTCCTCATGCATATCGGACTGCGCATCTTCTTCGGCTTTTTCCTGATCGTCGGCCTCGCGGCGCTGATCACGCTGCGGGTGTTCGTGCAGGAAGTCAAACCCGGTGTGCGCGAAGCGATGGAGGACACACTGGTCGACACCGCGCAGGTGCTCGCCGCGCTCGCCGCCGACGACATGGCCAGCGGACACATCGGCGACGGCGCGTTCGCCCGGCAGCTCGAAAAGCTGCACGCGAGCCCGGTGGGCGCGGAAGTGTGGGGCATGCGCAAGGACACGATCAGCTACCGCATCTACGTCACCGATGCACGCGGGATCGTGCGCTACGACTCCGCCGGCGGCGCGGTCGGCCAGGACTATTCGCGCTGGAACGACGTGTACCGCACGCTGCGCGGCCAGTACGGCGCGCGCAGCACCCGCTCCGACCCGGACGACGACAGCAGCACGGTGATGCATGTCGCCGCGCCGATCCGCAAGGGCGGCGAGATCATCGGCGTGCTGACCATCGCGAAGCCGAACCAGGCCGTCGCGCCGTTCATCGCGCGCAGCCAGCGCAAGATCCTGCTGTACGGCGCGCTGCTGATGGGCGGCGCGATCCTGATCGGCGTCGCGTGCACGGGCTGGCTGGTGGTCGGCCTGCGCCGGCTGCAGCGCTATGCGCGCACGATCGCGGCGGGCGAACGCGCGGTGATGCCGCTGCAGGGCGCCAACGAACTCGCGGAGCTGGGCCGCGCGGTGGAAACCATGCACCAGCGCCTCGAGGACAGGCAGTACGTCGAGAACTACATCCACACGCTCACCCACGAGATGAAGAGCCCGCTCGCGGCGATCAGCGGCGCGGCCGAGCTGTTGCAGGAGGAGATGCCGGTGGCGAACCGCCGGCGCTTCGCGGACAACATCCGCCGCCAGGCGGGCCGCCTCGAGCAGATGATCCGCAAGCTGCTGGCGCTCGCGGAGGTGGAGCAGAAGCAGCGCCTGTCGGTGCGCGAACCGGTCGCGCTGGGGCCCTTGCTCGCGCAACTGCTCGACGATGCGGAGCCGCGTGCGCGCAAGCGCGGCGTGACGCTGCGGCTGGACACGCCGGCCGATGCGCAAGCCGGCCACGTGGAAGGCGATCCGTTCCTGCTGCGCCAGGCGCTCGGCAACCTGCTGGACAACGCGCTGGATTTCGCGCCGCGCGGCAGCGCGGTCACGGTCGCCGCGCAGCGGCAGGCGGCGGGCAGGGCGCCCGTCGCGGTCATCCGCGTCACCGACGACGGGCCCGGCATCCCCGGCTACGCCGTGGCGCGCGTGTTCGATCGCTTCTATTCGCTGCCGCGGCCCGACGGCCAGGATCGCAGCACGGGCCTCGGCCTGTGCTTCGTCCGCGAAGTCGCGATGCTGCACCACGGCAGCATCGCGCTGGACAATCGCCCCGAAGGCGGCGCCTGCGCGACGCTGACGCTGCCTTCGGCGGGCTGAGCGGGCGCTTCACGTTCGCCACACATTCGCTTCACGTCCGCTTCCGCGGCGCTTCACGCGGCGGGCTCATGCTGACCGGATTCCTCCACTACGGTCTCCGATCGCATGAATCGCATCCTGATGTTCAAGTCCCTGATCACTGCGGCCCTCGTGCTGCTGATCCTGATCCCGCTGCACCTGGTCGAGAGCATCGTGCGGGAACGCGCGCTGTATCGCGATGACGCATTGAAAAGCATCTGGTCCAGCTACGCGGGGCCGCAGACCGTGACGGGGCCGATCCTCGTCGTGCCGTACACGGAAGTCACCCGCGTGCGCGAAGACACCGCAGCGGGCCAGCCCGAGAAAACCCGCCTCCAGAGCGAAGCGAAACGCCTGCTCGTGTTTCCGAAGACGCTGGGCGTGAAGGGCAGCCTCGCGACCGACGTCCGCTATCGCGGCATCCACAAGGCGCTCGTGTACGACCTGCAAAGCCGCTGGGAAGGCACGCTCGCGCTGCCGGACCTGAAGCAGCTGCCGCAATCGGCCGGGCACGTGAGCTTCGCGATCGGCACGGCGTATGTCGCGTTCGGCATCAGCGACGTGCGCGGGCTGATGACGCAGCCGGTGCTGGCGTTCGGCGGCAAGCGGCTGGCGGTCGAGCAGGGCGCGCGGCTGCCGAGCCTGCGCCAGGGCGTGCACGCCGACGTCGATCTTGCCGCGTTCGCGGCCGCCGCCGGCGGCAACCCGGTGCCGTTCAGCATCGACCTGCCGCTGCTGGGCGCGCAGTCGGTCGCGTTCGCGCCGGTGGCCGACCAGAACGATTTCTCGCTGAAATCGGCGTGGCCGCACCCGAGTTTCGACGGCGCGTTCCTGCCGCGCACCCGCACGGTCGACGCCGGCGGCTTCGCCAGCGCGTGGAGCCTGACGTCGTTCAACACCAAGGTGCGCGAGCAGATCGCGTCGGGCAGCGGCGACGACGCGTTCGAATCGGCGTCGGTGTCGCTGATCGAGCCGGTCAACGTCTATCTCGAAGCCGAGCGCGCGACGAAATACGGCGCGCTGTTCGTGATGTTGACCTTCGCGAGCTTCTTCATGTTCGAGCTCGTGAAGCGGCTGCGCATCCACCCGATCCAGTACCTGCTGGTGGGGCTGTCGCTCGCACTGTTCTTCCTGCTGCTGCTGAGCCTGTCCGAGCACATCGCGTTCGGGTATGCGTATCTCGCGGCCAGCGGCGCGTGCATCGGGCTGCTCGGCTTCTACGTGTCGTTCGTGCTGCACAGCGCGCGGCGCGGGGCGACCTTCGCGGGCCTGCTGGCGATGCTGTACGCGGCGCTCTACGGCCTGCTGCTGTCCGAGGACAACGCGCTGATGCTCGGCTCGCTGCTGCTGTTCGCGATACTCGCCACCATCATGCTGCTGACCCGGCACGTCGACTGGTATTCGGTGGGCGCGGCGTGGCAGCCGCTGCTCGACAAGCCCGCCGCCGACGGCGCGAAGCCGGATGCCCCGGCGTCGTGAGCCTGCGCGTGCGCGTCATCGCCCCGAAGACGCTCGAGGTGACCCCGGTGTAACGCGGCGGCAGGCGGGATCGGCCTATACTGGGCGTTTCACCCAGACCGAATCCCGCCGTGTCCCGCAAGCCCGCTTCCGATCCGTCGCCCGACGATCCCCGTCCGACCCCGCCGCAGCAACCGGAACTCGAGGATTGCTGCAACAGCGGATGCTCGCCTTGTGTGTTCGACCTGTACGACGAGGCGCTGGCCCGCTATCGCGAAGCGCTCGTCGCATGGGAAGCGCGCCAGGCGGAACGCATGGAACCCGCGAAACGCACTGCGCGCCACTGAACGGCGGCGCGCGCGTCACGCCCCCGGATGCAGGCGCCGGTGCAGCGGCCCGAGCGCCATCGACAGCAGCACGCACATCGCCAGTATCGCCACCATCGCGAACATCGACGCGCGGAACGCGTGCACGTAGTCGAGCGCGCCGGGATGCGCGCCGAGCCGCGCGAAGAACACGCCGCCGAGCGTCGCCGCGCCCACCGCGGCGCCGATCTGCAGCGTCGCGGTGACCATGCCGGACGCGACGCCGGCGCGCTCCGGCGCCACTTCGGCAAGCACGATCCGCACGATGGACGGCAGCACGAGCCCCTGTCCCACGCCCATCGCGGCGAGGCCGAGATAGAACCCGGGCCCGGGCGCGCGGGTGCCGGCGAGCGCGACCGCGGCGGCGAGGCCCGTAGTCAGCAGCGCGAAGCCGAGCGTCAGCACGCGATAGCCGCCGAGCTGGCCGACGAGGCGCGGCATCAGCAGCGGGCTTGACAGGAAGCCGAGCCCGAACGGCAGGATCGCGAGCCCGGACGCGAGCGGCGACCATTGCAGGCAGCCTTGCAGGTAGATCCCGTAGCTCAGGAAGAACGCGCTCAGCATGTAGAACAGGAACGCCAGCGCGAGCCCGAGCGCGACGACCGGATTGCGGAACAGGCGCACGTCCAGCAGCGGATCGTGCCCGGCGGCGAGCCGGCGGCCCTCGACCGTCAGCAGCACGCCGAGCATCGGCAGCGCGCCGATCAGGCAGGCCGTCATCCACAGCGGCCAGCCTTCCTCGTGCCCGCGCGTAAGCGGATAGACCAGCATCAGCAGGAACAGCGACAGCAGGATCGTGCCGGGCAGGTCGATGCGCTGGCCGCGCGGCGGCAGGCTTTCCGGGATGAAGCGCCAGCTGCCGAGCAGCGCCAGCACGCCGATCGGCAGGTTGACGAGGAAGATCGCGCGCCAGCCGAGCCCGAACGGATGCAGGCTGATCAGCGCACCGCCTCCGAGCTGGCCGATCACGGCCGCGAGGCCGAACACGAAACCGTAGAGCCCCATCACCCGCACTTGCTCGTGCGGCGTGAACACGCTGCGGATCGTGGCGAGCACCTGCGGCGCGAGGGTCGCGGCGAACAGGCCCTGCAGCACGCGCCCGCCGACGAGCACCGAGCCGCTGCCGGCGAGGCCGCACAACGTCGATGCGGCCACGAAGCCCGCCATCCCGATCATGAAGATGCGCTTGCGGCCGTACAGGTCGCCGAGGCGCCCGCCGGTGACCTGGGTCACGGCGCTCGCGCACGCATATGCCGAGATCACGAGCTGGAGCTCGGTGGGATGCGCGCCGATGCCGTCGCGGATCGCCGGCAGTGCGAGGTTCACGATGAAATAGTCGAGCGGCGGCAGGATCGCGCCGACCAGCAGGACCACGAGCGCCCAGCCGTGATGGCTGCGCGCGGTGGCGTCGGTCGCGTCCGCCGCCGTGGCGGGTGAGGTGAGCATGGGGTTCGTCATGAGCGTGTGTCCGATCGAGGCATGCCGTTGCGGCCGCGCCGGACAACGGGTCCGCACGCGCCCGGGCAGGCGAGCCGCCATTCTGGCGTCGCGCCTATGATTCGGAAAAGCGGGAAAGAGTGGTAGCATCCATCGGGTTATTCGATGGATAGGCGGGGACATGCGCGGATTCGACCTGGACCAGTTGCGGACCTTTGCGGCGGTGGCCGACGCGGGCAGCCTGACGGCGGCCGCGCCGCGGCTGCACCTCTCGCAGTCGACGGTCAGCGAGCAGGTGCGCAAGCTCGAGGCGCGCGCGGGCGTGCCGCTATTCGTGCGCAGCAAGCGCGGTGTCGAGGCCACGCCGGCCGGCAATCGGCTGCTGCATCATGCGCGGCGCATCGTGGCGCTGAACGAGGCTGCGTTCGACGAGCTGCGCGGGCAGGCGATCAAGGGCGAACTGCGCGTCGCGATCACCGACTATTACCGCACGCACGAGGTCGCGGGCCTGCTGGCGCGGCTGCGCGAGTGCTATCCGCAGCTCAGCCTGCACGTCAGCGCGATGAAGAGCGCCGAGATCGAGCACGCGCATGCGAAGGGGCAGATCGATATCGGCGTGGTCATGAACCTGTCGTCCGGGCCGTTCAGGCCGATGTCGGGCGACACGCGCTGGGTGCTGCGGCGCGAGCCGCTGTCGTGGGTCACGTCGCCCGCGCTGGCCGAGCACCTGCCCGAGCCGCTGCCGCTCGTGCTGCTGCCGGACGACTGCATGATGCATCAGGTCGCGATTCGGTCCCTCGAGGAGCAGCGCGTGCCGTTCGTGCTGGTGCACAGCGCGTCGGGCGGCGCCGGGCTGCAGTCGATGCTGGCGGCGGGGCTGGGCGTCGGCTGCCTGTGCGCGTCGGCGATCGGCGACGGCCTCATGCGGCTCGGCGCGAAATACCGGCTGCCGGCGCTGCCCGACGCGGTGTTCTCGCTCACGCCGCCGCTGCCCGGCGAACGTGAAGCCGTGACGCAGGCGCGCGAGGTGCTGGCGAGGCAGTTGCTGGTGTGACGCGGCGCCCGCTCGGCGCTCCCGGCTCGGCGCTCCCGGCTCGGCGCCCCCGGCTCGGCGCTCCCAGCTCGGTGCCCCCGGCTCGGCGCTCCCAGCTCGGCGCCCCCGGCTCGGCGCTCCCGGCTCAGCGCCCCCGGCTCGGCGCCCCCGGCTCGGCGCCCCCAGCTCGGCGCCCCCAGCTCGGCGCCCCCAGCTCGGCGCCCCCGTCAATCCTCCATTCCTTCCACATAGGCACTCAGCCCGCGCACCAGCGCATCGAACGCTGCCCGGCAGCGCGGGCTGCTGCGCAGATCCTCGTGCATGACGACCCACGTCTCCAGCGGCAGCGCGATCTCGTGTGGCAGCACGCGCACCAGCCGCGCATCGCGTTTCGCGAGCGCGGCCTGGCAGATGCCGATCCCGTAGCCGGCGCGGATCATCGCGAGCTGCGCGAGGTTGCTGTCCGTGCGCAGCGCGAACGCGTCCCGGTTCCACGCCGGCAGCGCGCGGGATGCCGCGCGCAGGAACGGCGTCACCGCGTCGAAACCGATCAGCGCATGCCGCGCGAGCTCGGCGAGCGTCGCCGGCGCGCCGTGCCCGGCGATGTAGTCGTCGCGCGCATACATTCCAAGTTCGATGTTGCCGATGCGCCGCGCGACGAGCGCATCCTGCGCGGGCGGCGCCATGCGCACCGCGATGTCCGCTTCGCGCTTCAGCACGTCCTGGATGCGATCGGTGGGCACCAGCTCGACGACGAGTTCGGGATGGTCGCGCCGCAGCCGCGTGAGGATCGGCGGCAGCACTTCGACGCCGATCACGTCGCTCGCCGAGATCCGCACCACGCCGCTCGCGCCGCTCCCGTGGCTGGCGGCTGCGCGCTCGAACGCGGCGGCCGCGCTGCGCAGCGCCTCGGCATGGCCGCGCAGCGCCAGCGCGGCCTCGGTCGGCAGCAGCCCGGACGGCGAGCGGGTGAACAAGGCCTGGCCGAACGCGGCTTCGAGCGCGGCGACGTGACGGCCGACCGTCGGCTGCGTGGCGCCGAGCGCGCGCGCCGCGCCCGACAGCGAGCCCTCGTCCAGCACGGCGAGGAAGGTTCGATAGTGTTCCCAGTTGAGATCGGATGCCATACGAAAATGTATAGCGGATCGATCACGTTAGGCAATTCCTTGCTATCCCGATGCGGCCCAGAATGCACCGCAGACGAACGCGACTTGGGAGAGCGGCAATGGCAACACGGGTGGACGGGGCGGAACGGTGGGCGCTGGTGCTCGGCGCGACGGGCGGCATCGGCGGCGAGGTCGCGCGGCAATTGCGCGACGCGGGCTGGCAGGTGCGCGCGCTGCGACGCGGCGGCGCGGGGAGCGAGCCGGCGAGAGATGGCCTGACCTGGGTACAGGGCGACGCGCTCGACCGCGAGGCCGTCACGCGGGCGGCGCACGGGTGCAGCGTGATCGTGCATGCGGTCAATCCGCCCGGCTATCGCAACTGGTCGACGCTGGTGCTGCCGATGATCGACAACACGATCGCGGCGGCCGCGTCGGCGGGCGCGACCGTCGTGCTGCCGGGCACGGTCTACAACTACGGCGCCGACGCGTTTCCGGTGCTGCATGAGGATTCGCCGCAGCATCCGTCCACGCGCAAGGGGGCGATTCGCGTCGAACTGGAGCGCCGGCTGCAGGCGGCGGCCGCGCAGGGCGTGCGGACGATCATCGTGCGCGCCGGCGATTTCTTCGGGCCGCGGGCCGGCAACAACTGGTTCTCGCAGGCGCTGGTCAAGCCGGGCCGGCCGGTGCGGGCCGTGAGCCTGCCGGGGCAGCGCGGCGTCGGCCATCAATGGGCATATCTGCCCGACGTCGCGCGCACGATGGTGGAATTGATCGCGCGCCGCGACACGCTGGCGCCGTTCGCGCGCTTTCACCACGCGGGCCATTGGGACGAGGACGGTACGCAGATGGCGCAGGCGATCTGCCGCGTCACGCAGCGGCATGGTGCGCGCCCCGTGATGCGGCGCTTGCCGTGGTGGCTGCTGCGCGCGGCATCGCCGTTCGTGCCGACGCTGCGCGAACTGCTCGAGATGCGTTACCTGTGGCGCGAACCGATCCGCATGGACAACGCGCGGCTGTGCGAGGTGCTGGGCAGCGAACCGCATACGCCGCTCGATGCAGCGGTCGAGGCGACGCTGGCGGGGTTGGGGTGCGTGCGATGAGCGACACCCCGCAAGCCGCACGCATCCCGCCGGCCGCTACGCGACCACCGGCAGCACCTCGACCGCATACCGATGCCGCAGGCTGCGCCCGAGCACCGGATCGTGCAGTTCCATCTCGAACGCATCGCCGTGCGCCATCGCCGCGATCGCGCCGTGCACGGCGACCGTCCCGCCATACATCGCGCAGCGCGCCGGCATCGCGCGCGCATCGTCGAAGCGGCGCCACAGCGTGTCGGGCGCGAGCAGACCGCCGAGCGCGCCATGCTGGTAAGCGACACGCTCCCCGCTCGCCGCGATTCGCCACGACCGCATTTCGAGCGCATCCCAGTGATCCGCGACATCGGCATGCCGCCATGCATCGCGGCCGAGCGGCTTCGCGCACACCTGCTTCGACACGGCCACGCCGTACGCCTCGACCTCACGATCCGTGTGATCCGAGCCGAGCGTCACGAGCGTGCCGAGCGGGCTGTCGAGCAGCACGCATTCGATTTCGCCGCCCGAGCGCGCGCCGAGCACGCTGATCGACGCCGCCTGTGTGAGCAGCGCGGGCGCGACCCGATAGAAGCACGGCGTGGCCGATGGCGGCGCGACGCCGAGCGTGGCGAGTTCGTCGATGTGCGCGCGGATCGCGTCGGCGTCGCGGCCGGCCCAGCCGGCGATGACGACCCGCTCGATCACGACGGCGACGACCTCCGGCGGGCCATGGCGGGGAATGACGTTGAACGACAGGGGATGCATGCAGATCTTTCTCCGTGTGGGGTTCGGGGCAGTGGAACGGCGAGCGCGCGGCAGCGCTCATTGCGCGAGCGGCCGGTGCGCGGTTTCGCGAGCGGCCAGCAGCGCGAGCGCGGTCACGACGAGCGCCGCGGTTACGTACAGCGAGACTGCCGTCGTCGTGCCGGTTTGCCGGAACAGCGCGGTGATCACGAGCGGCGCGAAGCCGCCGCCGACGATGCCGGCCAGCGTGTACGCGAGCGACGAACCGGCATAGCGCACGCGCGTCGGAAACTGCTCGGTGATGAACGCGGCCTGCGGGCCATACATCGCCGCGTGGATCACGAGGCCGAACGCCGCCGCCGCGACGATCACGCCCGGTCGCGCGGTGTCGAGCATCACGAAGAACACGAACGCCCACACGATGCCCGCGAGCGCGCCGGCCAGATAGACGGGGCGGCGCCCGAAGCGGTCGGCCAGCGCGCCGAAGAAGGGCACCGCGAGCGCGTTGCAGGCGGTGCCGGCCATCACCGCCGTCAGCGCGACGGGCCGCGACAGGTTCAGCACGGTGGTCACGTAGGTCAGCGTGAACACGACGATCAGCGCATAGAGCACGTCCGAGCCGATCCGCACGCCGCCCGCGATCAGCAGCCGGCGCCAGTAGTGCTTCAGCACTTCCGCGACCGGGATTTCCGCCGTCGCGTTCGATTCGGCGAGCTGCTCGAATTGCGGCGTTTCGTCGACGCCGTGCCGCAGCCACAGGCCGAAGCCCACGAGCAGCAGGCTGGCCGCGAACGGCAGCCGCCAGCCCCACGCGAGAAAACCGTCCGGCGACGTGGCGAGCGTCACGAGCGCGATACAGCCCGTGCCGAGCAGCGTGCCGAACGACGGGCCGACCTGCGTCCACGACGCGGACAGGCCGCGCCGGTTCTGGTCGCCGTGCTCGACGGACAGCAGCACCGCGCCGGCCCATTCGCCGCCGAGCGCGACGCCCTGCACGAAGCGCAGCGCGACCAGCAGGATCGGGCTCAGGATGCCGGCGCTCGCATAGGTCGGCAGCGCGCCCATCAGCGCGGTGGTCAGCCCCATCAGCACCAGCGTGAGCATCAGCACCGCGCGGCGGCCGATGCGGTCGCCGAGGTTGCCGAACACGAAACCGCCGAGGGGGCGCGACACGTAGCCGACCGCGTAGGTCGAGAACGCGAGGATCGTGCCGGCCAGCGGATCGACCGACGGGAAGAACAGGCGGTTGAAGACGAGCGCGGCCAACGTGTTGTAGATCGTGAAGTCGTACCACTCGAGCGACGTACCGATCATGCTCGCGGTCGCGAGACGGCTGTTGCGGACGCGGTGCGGCGCACCGGCGGCGGGCGGGGCAAGGGTGTTCATGGTTGTCTGTGCAGGTCGTGAGGTGACGGGAGAGGCGGGGCGAACCCGGTGCGCGCGGCAGGATGCTCGGGCGCTCACGCGCCGATCGCCGGCGCGGCGGACCGGCCGGCTGCAGCCGACCCCCTGGCGGCCAGCGGCGGCGCGGGGCGCGCGGCGATTCGCCAGAGCAGATCGAAGGTGCGGACGTCGTCGTGTCCGGCAAGCTCGACCGCCACCCGGCGCGCGGCGTCGGCGTCGCTGCCTTCGATCAGCACGAGCGCGTCGGCGAGCGGCCGGGCGGCGGGGTCGCCGATCGGGGCGGAGAGTTCAGGCTCAGTACGGAACAGCCGCGCGGCGTGGATGCCGGGTTCGCGCACGGCGGCATCGACACGCTTGCGCAGCAGCGGCACGTCGAGCCGCGCGGGCGGCAGCACGAACATCGCGAGATGCACGCCTTCGCCGTCGCCGGCCTCGATCGTCAGTTCTCCAACGCGCCGCTGCGTGGCGCTCATGCGGCCAAAGTTCGCGAGCGACCACGGCGTCTGCTGCGTGAACGCGTGGCGGTACGCGTCGCTGCGGAACACGTCGAGCGTATCGGTGACGTACAGCGCCAGATACTTGCGCGGCCCAGGATCGGTTGCCCGGAAACGCCGTGCGTACCGGAAGCCGGGAATCGCGACGCGTTCCTGCATGTGCTCGCGGTCGTACCACGCGTTGAAATCGGCTTCGTGCAGCGGGTCGATGTCCGTCCAGACGCAAAGCTGGCCGTGCGGAAGAAAGGTGCGGCTCATCGCGGAGATTCCTCGTGACAGGGTGCGAGACAGGAACCTCAGTGTCCCGAACGCGCCCCGCACGCGTCCAACAAGAAATCAAATTCGCGGTGAACAGGTTTTCTTATGACTTGCGCGGCGCGCGTGCGGTGCGGGCGCCGCGTTTCGACGTGCGCTCGGCGGATGCCGGGAGCGGCGCGGCCTGCGTGTGTGCTTGCGTGCCGGCCGCACCGTCGGTTGCCACGGACGGCATTGCGCGCGCGACTTCGCTCGCGAGTTCCGCGATGCGCGCCGCGACCGGCAGGCCCTGCGTCCGGTACGACGCGACGAGCGGCAGCGCGGGGAAGTCGGGCTCGACGTCCAGCAGTTCGAGTGCGCCTTCCTGCAGCTCGCGCCGGATGATCGCGGGCGGCAGCGCGGCGACGCCGAAGCCGTCGGCGACGAGGCGAATCATCGCCGCGACCGACGTGATGCAGTTGATGCTGGCCGGGCGCTCGACGGCGGCGAACATCCGCTCGATCGTCGCGTGCGGCCCCGAGTGGCGCGAGAAGCTGACGATCGGGAAGCCGGCCAGTTGCGCGACGCCGAGCCGCTCGCCGGCGAGACCGAGCCGCGGGCTCGCGACCCAGCGCACCGCGAACTCGGCGAGCGGCAGGTTGGTGAAGTCGGGCCCCGGCACGGAGTCGGTCTGGAGGATCAGGTCGACGCCGTCCGTGCTCAGCAGGCGCATCAGGTGCCGCGTGGTGTCGCTGGTGATCTCGACGTCGAGCCGCGGATAGCGCTCGCGAAGCTGCGCCATCAGCGCAGGAAACCAGCTGTGCACGATCGATTCGATCACGCCGATGCGGATCAGGCCGGCATCGCTCGCCGCATCGATGTCGCGGCGCATTTCGCTGTCGAGCCGCACGATCCGCTCCGCGTAGGCGAGCATGCGCCGGCCCGCCGGCGTCAGCGTGGCCGAGCGTGCGTTGCGGTCGAACAGGCGGACGTCGAATGCGTCCTCCAGCGATGCGATGCGGCTCGACACGGCGGCCTGCGTCGTGTGGAGTTTCTCGGCCGTGAGCCGGAAGTTTTCCAGCTTCGCGAGCCAGACGAAGGTTTCCAGAAACCGGATGTTCATCGAATCTCGACAATAAAGGCGCGCATCGCGCGGACGGTTCGCAGGCCGGATCGATGGTAACGGATTCCGCGCGCAGGACAAGCTGCGCCGGCGTGCATCACGTGCTTAAAGGTCGGCAAGCGCCAGCGTCGGCACGTCGACGCACATCGCGCCGCCATCGGCGACGAGCGTCGCGCCGGTCACGAACGACGCATCCGGCGACGCAAGGAACGCGCACACCGCCGCGATCTCGTCCGGACCGGCCGCGCGGCGCAGCGGCACGTCGGCGCTCACGCGTGCATAGGCCTCGTCGAGCGATTCGTCGTGCCGCGCCATCAGCGGCGCCATCTCCGCATCGGCCATCGGCGTGCGGACCCAGCCGGGGCACACCGCGTTCGCGCGCACGCCGTGCGGCCCGTAATCGCGTGCGAGCGAGCGCGCAAGCCCGAGCAGCGCATGCTTGCCGACCGTGTAGCCGCACACGCCGGGCCCGGCCGCGAGCGCGGCGATCGACGCGACCAGGACGATGCTGCCGCGCTGCGCGATCAGGTCCGGCAGGCAGGCGCGGGCGCTCACGAACGCGGTGTCGAGGTTCGCGTGCATTGCGTCGCGCCAATGCGCGTCGTCGGTCTCGTCCGCGCGGCCGACGCCGTGCCCGCCCGCGCACGCGACGAGCGCGTCGATGCGGCCGAAGCGCTCGGCGATACGCGGCAGCAAGCGGCTCCAGTCGGTCGCGCCGGCTGCGTCGCCGGCCAGCGCGAGGCCGCCCGTTTCGGCCGCCAGCGCGTCGAGCGGTGCCCGGCGCCGGCCGATCAGCACGACGCGGTCGCCCTGCCGCGCGAAGCGGCGCGCGCACGCGGCGCCGATGCCGGTGCCCGCGCCGGTGATCGCGATCGTGCGGGGGTGCGGGTGCGTCATCTTGTTCTCCGGAAGGTGTCGATTCCGGTCACTGTAGGCGGCGTGGCGGCGCGCGGCTATCAGCCGGATGGCTGAACCCCGGCCGTGGCGCGCGTCGCCCGGTTATCGTCTGTCGAAATGCCGCGCGCGGCTGGCACACTGTGCAATTCGAGACACGCCGCGTTCGCGCGGCGCGCCGCATTTTGCAAAAACTGACGATCGCGCCCGCCCGATCGCTCTATGCTCGATATTTTTGCGATATGCCGTCAAAGCTCGGCACAATAGCGCGGGCGGCCGGCGCGATCCGGCCGGCGCAACGACAAGCAAGGGAGAGTCCGCCATGAGACTGGACGACGAAGCAGAAAGCCAGAATGTCGAGGATCGCCGCAGTGGCGGCGGCTTCGGCGGCGGGCGGGCGACGATCGGCATCGGCACGATCGTCATCGCGCTGGCCGCATCGTATTTTTTCGGGATCGACCCGCGTGTCGTCCTCGAAGGCGCGTCGGCGCTGCAGGGCGCGCGGCAGCAGCAGGCCCAGCCGTCGGCGGCGCAGCAGCACGCCGCGCCTGCGAACGACGCCGGCGCGGTGTTCACCCGCAAGGTGCTCGGCAACATCGAGCGGACCTGGGGGAACATCTTCGCGGCGCAACTGCACGAGCAGTACCAGCCGCCGACGCTCGTGATGTTCCGGAACGCCACGCCGACGGCCTGCGGCACCGGCCAGACCGCAATGGGGCCGTTCTACTGTCCGGCCGACCGCAAGGTCTATATCGATCTCGGGTTCTACAGCGACCTGCGCAACCGCTTCGGCGCGGGCGGCGATTTCGCGCAGGCGTACGTGATCGCGCATGAGGTCGGCCATCACGTGCAGAACCTGCTCGGCATTTCCGGCAAGGTCGACGCCGCGCGCCGGCGTTCGAGCGAGGCGCGCGCGAACCAGTTGTCGGTGCGCATGGAACTGCAGGCCGACTGCTTCGCGGGCGTGTGGGCGAACAACGCGCAGCGCGCGAACCAGCGGCTCATCGAGCCCGGCGAATTCGAGCAGGGCCTGAAGACGGCCGCCGCGATCGGCGACGATCGTCTGCAGCAGCAAGGGCAGGGCTATGTGGTGCCGGAGAGCTTCACGCACGGCACGAGCGAACAGCGGGTGTATTGGTTGCGGCGCGGGCTCGAGTCGGGGCAGTTGAGCGTGTGCGATACGTTCGCGGCGCGGTGAGGGGAGGCGGGCTGCGGGATCGGGCTGGATGGCGGCCGTCAGCCGGTTTCCGTCCGATGGCTGCAGACCCCGCTAACACGTCAGATCGCAATGAATCTGCAGGCTTTCCGTCGGGTTGCTGTGAATCCGGAACCCTTGCCGTATCAACGCGGAATTGATCTGCGCCAGTGCCGGAGCGCATCGTCGCATGCGACGCCGCTGCCAGAAAGGCGGCGTGAATACGCCGAGCGGCAGCATCCGCACGCGGCGACCATTCAGGCTGAACGAAACGTCGATATGCGTGCCGTCGATATCATGGCCGTTGCTGCCGAAGATGTCGGCGAGTTCATTGCGTCGGTCAGGGTAAAGCACGCGGAACATGCCGATTCCCAGTGCGCGAAACCGGCGACGGGCATGGCCAAGGCCAGATGTTGGCGGCTCGTAGCCTCGAGTCAGGATCAGATCGAGTTCCGCTGGCAACTCGGCCTGGATCGCCTGCAGCTTGCCCAGGACGCGCTCATCCACGTGGACGTGTCGCGCGGGCCAGCGCGGCCGGATCTGCACGCCGGCGTGAACACCGTGCATCAGCGTCAGCAAATTCAAATGAGCCACCTGTGGTTCGATGCGGTCAATGGGCAATAGGCGCGCGCAATTATAAGGTTGGTGATCACTGCGGCGTGCGTTGATTGGGACCGCGCCAAGGCGGCCATGCCGCTCACGCCGGCCAATCACCTGCCGCCCCCGGCGACTTGCCGATCTGTGCTCACGCGTCATGCGTCGCCGCCCGTAGTCTTCCCCGACATTCGACGCGTCCACCCGCCAGCCGATGTCCATCACGCCGCTTTCATCCTCGCCTTCCGACGCCGCCGCTGCCGACTGGCACCGCGCGCTGCGGGCCTGCGTGGACGCCTTCGACGCATTCGCGCGCCCATCGGCGACCGTGTTCTACCGGCTCGACGCGAACGGTGAGCCGGCGGATTTCGAGCTGTTCGGGATGCCGGAATCGATGCACCGAACCTATGTCGCCCGTTACCGGATGCTCGATCCGCTGCATCCGTCGCGTTGCGCGTCGGGCGCCGGCGAGGTCGTCACGCTCGCGTCGCAGCTGCCCGACGCGTGCCGCGACGCCTCTGCGTACTGGACCTGCTTCCTGCGCCGCCACGATGTCGCCGACGTGATCGAGATGTGGCTGCGCGACGCGGGCCGGACGGTCGGCGCATTCTCGCTGCTGCGTTTCGGCGCGGCGGGCCGCTTCTCTCCGAGTGAAATCGACGCGCTCGCGCGTGTGCAACCGGTGGCCGAGGTCGCGTTGGGCCCGCTGCTGCGCGCGCGGCGCGGCATCCACCGGATCGGCTGCGAGGAGCGCCTGACCTACCGCGAGGAGCAGATCGCGCGCCTCGTGCGCGACGGTCGCTCGAACAAGGAGATCGCGCGCGATCTCGCGCTCGGCCAGCCGACCATCAAGACGCACCTGATGCGCATGTATCGCAAGCTCGGCGTGTCGAACCGCACCGAGCTGGTCGGCGCGCTGTTCCTGTAGTCGCCGCAGCCCCCACACGCTGCCAATTTGCGCTCACGGCGCGCCGAACCCGCTCGATACAGTGGTGCGACGCCCGCGTGCCACGCACGCGGCCTCGACCCGACACCTTCGAGACGCCCATGACCTCAACGACCTTCGTCGCCGTCAGCGACACCGTGCGCCGCTTCGTCGCGCGCGACTTCGGCCTTTTCATCGATGGCGACATGCAGCCCGCGCACGCCAGCGCACGGCTCGACATCTACAACCCGGCGACCGGCGAGCGGCTCGCGTCGGTCGCGGACGCCGACGAACACGACGTCGGCCGCGCGGTCGCGAGCGCGAAGCGCGCATTCGACGCGCGCGTATGGAGCGGCCTGCGCCCGGCGGACCGCGAACGCATCCTGCTGAAGCTCGCCGACCTGATCGAGCGCGACGCCGAAACCCTCGCGCAGCTCGAGACGCTGAACCAGGGCAAGTCGATCCACGTCGCGCGCGCGGTCGAGGTCGGCGCGAGCGTCGAATACGTGCGCTACATGGCCGGCTGGGCGACCAAGATCACGGGCCAGACGCTCGACGTCTCGATCCCGTTCCCGCCCGGCACGCGCTACACGGCCTATACGCGCAAGGAACCGGTGGGCGTGGTCGCGGCGATCGTGCCGTGGAATTTTCCGCTGATGATCGCCGTGTGGAAGCTCGTGCCCGCGCTCGCGGCCGGCTGCACGATTGTGCTGAAGCCGTCGCCGGAAACGCCGCTCACTGCGTTGCGCCTCGCCGAGCTTGCACGCGAAGCGGGCGTGCCGCCGGGCGTGTTCAACGTCGTCACCGGCGGCCGCGCGTGCGGCGCGGCGCTCGCGAGCGATCCGTCGGTCGCGAAGATCTCGTTCACGGGATCGACCGCGACCGGCAAGCTGGTCGGCGCGGCGGCCGTGCAGAACATGACGCGCTTCTCGCTCGAACTCGGCGGCAAGAACCCGATCGTGATGCTCGACGACGTCGACGTGCAGCAGGCGCTCGACGGCGTCGCGGCCGGCGCGTTCTTTAACCAGGGGCAGGTGTGCGCGGCCGCGTCGCGCATCTACGTGCACCGCAGCAAGTTCGCGCAGCTTGCGGACGGCCTCGCGGGCGTCGCGCAGTCGATGAAGCTCGGGCCGGGGCTCGACACGAGCGCGCAGATCAACCCGCTCGTGTCCGCGCAGCACCGCGACAAGGTCGTGCAGCACATCGAAGGGGCACGCCGCGACGGCCTCACGTTCCTCGCGGGCGGCACGCCGGCCGACGAGCTGCCCGGCTACTTCGTGAAGCCCGCGGTGATCGCCGACCCGCGCCCCGACAGCGCGATCGTGCGCGACGAGGTGTTCGGCCCGGTGATCGTCGTGGTGCCGTTCGACGATGCGGCCGACGCCGTGCGGCTCGCGAACGCGTCGCCGTACGGGCTCGCCGCGAGCATCTGGAGCAACGATTTGACGCGCGTGATGAACCTCGTGCCGCAGATCGAGGCCGGCACCGTGTGGGTGAACTGCCATATCCCGCTCGATCCGTCGATGCCGTTCGGCGGCTACAAGCAGTCGGGCATCGGCCGCGAGTTCGGCCAGTACGCGATCGAAGGCTTCACCGAAACCAAATCCGTCTGCATCGCGCATTGACGCGCGGCGCGGCCTGACCACCCATCCGAAACCGGAGACTGCAATGAGCTACAACGAAGCGAAGTTCTGGCACCCGATGCTGCACCCGAACGACATGAAGCGGCGCCAGCCGATCCGCATCGTGCGCGGCGACGGCTGCTACGTGTTCGACGAACACGGCAGGCAGCTCGTCGACGGCGTCGCGGGCCTGTGGAACGTGAACGTCGGCCACAACCGCCAGGAAGTGAAGGATGCGATCGTGCGCCAGCTCGACGAGCTCGAATATTTCCAGCTGTTCGACGGGATCAGCCACCCGCGCGCGGAGGAGCTGTCGAAGCTGCTGATCGACATGCTCGAGCCGGAAGGGATGCGCCGCGTGCTGTACAGCTCGGGCGGCTCGGATTCGATCGAGACCGCGCTGAAGATCGCGCGCCAGTACTGGAAGGTGCGCGGCCAGGCCGACCGCACCAAGTTCATCTCGCTGAAGCAGGGCTACCACGGCACGCATTTCGGCGGCGCGTCGGTCAACGGCAACACGGTGTTCCGCCGCAACTACGAGCCGAACCTGCCGGGCTGCTTCCACGTCGAGACGCCGTGGCTGTATCGCAACCCGTTCACGCAGGATCCCGAGGAACTGGGCCGGATCTGCGCGGAGCTGCTGGAGCGCGAGATCCTGTTCCAGAGCCCCGACACGGTGGCCGCGTTCATCGCGGAGCCGATCCAGGGCGCGGGCGGGGTGATCGTGCCGCCGGCCAACTACTGGCCGCTCGTGCGCGAGGTGTGCGACCGCTACGGCGTGCTGCTGATCGCCGACGAGGTCGTCACGGGCTTCGGCCGCAGCGGCAGCCTGTTCGGCAGCCGCGGCTGGGGCGTGCGCCCGGACATCATGTGTCTCGCGAAGGGCATCTCGTCGGGCTACGTGCCGCTCGGCGCGACCGCCGTGAACGCACGGATCGAGGACGCGTTCGCCGGCAACGCCGATTTCGGCGGCGCGATCATGCACGGCTACACGTACGCGGGCCACCCGGTCGCGTGTGCGGCCGCAATCGCGAGCCTCGACATCGTGCTGAAGGAGGACCTGCCGGCGAACGCGGCGAAGCAGGGCGCCTATTTGCTCGAAGCGCTGCAGCCGTTCGCCGGGCGCTTCGCGGCGGTGGGCGAGGTGCGCGGCAAGGGGCTGATGCTCGCGCTCGACCTCGTCGCGGACAAGGCGACCCGCGAGCCGATCGATCCGCTGTCCGGCTATGCGAACGCGGTGGCCGAGGTCGCGCGCGAGCACGGCGTGCTGGTGCGTCCGGTCGGCACCAAGATCATTCTGTCGCCGCCGCTCGTGATCCAGCGCGAGCAGCTCGACCGGATCGTCGACGCGCTCGCGGCCGGCTTTGCCGCGGTGCCGTTCGCGTAACGCGGGCCCGCCGCGCGGGCGGCACGGACGCCGCCCGCCGGTTTGCCGATTTGAGCTATCTCTCGCTTTTTTGGATTACGTATTTTGTCGACATCGGACGGTAGATAGGAGACGACGATGTCGGAATGGTCAGGGTATACGAGCACGGCGGGCGACACGTCCGCCGCCGCGACGGGTGCGCAGCACGGCACCGTGCTGAAGGCGGGGGCGGTCGGCTTCCCGACCGCGCTGGCGAGCGCCGTCGGGCTCATCATGGCGAGCCCGGTGATTCTCACCGCGACGTCGGGCTTCGGGATGGGCGGCTGGGCGTTCGCGGTCGCGATGATCATCGCGTTCGTGATGATGCAGGCGCAGGCGACGACTTTCGCCGAGGCGGCCGCGATGCTGCCCACCGCGGGCTCGGTTTACGATTACCTGTCGTGCGGGCTCGGCCGCTTCTGGGCGATCACCGGCACGATTTCCGCGTATTTCCTCGTGCACGTGTTCGCGGGCACGGCGGAGACGATCCTGAGCGGCATCATGGCGCTCGTCAACTTCGAATCGCTGAACGCCGCGCTCGAGCAGCACAACAGTTCGTGGCTCGTCGGCGTCGTCCTCGTGATCACGTTCGCGATCACCAACATCATCGGCATCAAGGTGTTCAGCAAACTCGAGATCGTGCTGACGGCCGGCATGTGGCTGTCGCTGATGATCTTCGGGATCCTCGGCATCGCCGCCGCGCCGGCCGTGCAGCTCGACGGCTGGTTCGGCCGCTCGGAAGTCGGCACGACGGTGCCGGCCGTGCTGTCGCTCGTCGGGATGGCGATGTTCATGTTCGTCGGCTGCGAGTTCGTCACGCCGCTCGCGCCGGAGATGAGAGCGCCCGGCCGCACGATTCCGCGCGCGATGGCGCTCGGCCTCGTCGGCGTCGCGGTCTGCATGTTCCTGTACGGCGCGGCGATCCGCCGCCAGGTGCCGAACGTCGCGGTCAGCGCCGACGGCCTCACGCACCTGCTCGACACGCCCGGCGCGATTCCCGCGTTCGCGCTGCAGGTGCTCGGGCCGTTCGGCCGCGTGTGGTTCGGCATCGCATTCCTGTTTGCCGGCGCCGCGACGATCAACACGCTGATGGCCGGCCTGCCGCGCATCCTGTACGGGATGGCGATCGACGGCGCGCTGCCGCGCTGCTTCGCGTACCTGCATCCGCGTTTCAAGACGCCGGTGGTCGGCATCGTCGCCGCGGCGGTCGTGCCGATCTTCCATGCGTGGCTGATCAACGGCAATCTCGACAGCATCCTGCATCTCGTGCTCGCCGCGACCTGCGCGTGGGGCACCGCATACCTGCTCGTGACCGCGTCGGTCGTGATGCTGCGCATCCGCCGCCCGGACCTGCCGCGCCCGTACCGCTCGCCGCTGTTTCCGCTGCCGCAGATCGTGTCGAGCGTCGGCATCGTGCTCGCGATCTGGTACATCACGCCGCCGGGCATGAACCCGCGCGACATCTACGTGCCGTTCGGCGCGATGCTCGGGCTGACCGCGCTGTATGCGCTGTTCTGGACCGTCGTCGTGCAGCGCCGGCATCCGTTCAGGCCGGTGCCGGTCGAGGACGTGCTGCGCAACGAGCACGTCGCCGGATGAAGGCCATGCTCGCCCGCTGGCGCGCCGCACCCGGTGCGCCGCCGCCCGGCTACCGGCCCGGCGCGACCGCCGCGCGCGTGCTGGCCGACCTGAGCGCCACGCGCGACGGCGCGGGCGGGGCGAACGGGGCGAACGGCGCAAACGGCGCAAACGGCGCGGCGAGGCTGCCGAACGGCGTGCGGGTGAGCGCCACCGAGCAGGTCGCGCGGCAGTTCCTGATGCACACGGTCAGCGTGCGGATCGCGGTGACGGCGCGCGGCCCGGCCGCGCACGGCAGTGCGCGTGTGTTACAGACGGGCTGGCTGCGGCGCACCGGCGTGCGCGCGGCGCCGCGGCCCGGGTGCGATCCCGATTTCGCGCGGATCGTCGACGCGCTGCTGGCCGAAACGGCGCTCGCCGACGCGCTGCGGCCTGTCCATTTGGCGGATTGCGCGATCGACGCGCATGACGGATGCTGGACCCTGACCATCGTGCCGTACGGCGGCAGCGAGGTCGTGAACCGGATGCCGTCGTTTCGCCGCTACGTGCGGCTGACGGGCGAGCAGGCTGCTGCGCTGTCGGCGGCCTGCGCGGCATTCGATCGTGTATTGCGCGGCTTTTTGCGAAGGTAAGCTGTGGCGTCGCGTGCCGACGCACGATGCCGGCGGCCGCGCGCAAGGGAATCAGGGTTCCACCGGAGGCGCCGATGTTGTTCCAGTCACGTTCGCACGAAGACGTGCACGACCATGGGCTCGCGATCGCGGGCTGGCATCAGGTCTATCGTCAGATGACGCCGGGCCGGTTCAAGGGCACCGTCACGCAGGTGCTGTACGACGATTTCCACTTCTTCCGCGAAACCACCAACCGGCGCGTCGCGCAGACGGGCGTCGCGCCCGCCGGCCGCACGTCGCTCGCGGTGCCGCTGTCGATGCCGCTCGCGGGCACGTTCCAGGGGCAGCCGATCGACGGCTACGCACTGCTCGCGCTGCGCGCCGGCGAGGATTTCGAGTTCCATACGCCCGAAGGGATGGGCCTTGTCGGGATCAGCGCCGCGTCGGATCTCGTCGACGAGCTGTGCGAGGTCGAGTTCGGCTCGGGCGCGGCCGGCGGGCGCAAGCTGCATCACGTGACGCGGCTGTCGGACGCGCAGGGCGTCGCGCTCGGCGCGCGGCTGTCGTCGCTGATCGACGAAGCGCAACGCAACCCCGGCTGCCTCGAATACGCGGCGACGCGCCGGATGTTCCGCGACGCGATGCTCGGCATGTTCCTCGACGCGCTCGACCAGGCAGTCGGCGCGGAGCGCCGCGACATCACGCATGCGACCTACAGCGACATCGTGCGCCGTTGCGAGCGGCACCTGCGCGAGCGGCCGGAGGAGCCCGTCACCGTGCTCGAGCTGTGCCGCGCGCTGCGCTGCAGCCGCCGTACGCTGCAGACGAGCTTCCAGCGCGTCGCCGACGTGACGCCGGTCGGCTACCTGCGCACGATCCGCCTGAACGCGGTGCGGCGCATGCTGCGCACGACGACCGCGCAGCAGCTCGGCGTCGGCGAGGCGGCCGCGAGCTGGGGCTTCACGCACCTCGGCTATTTCGCGCGCGAGTATCGCGACCTGTTCGGCGAACTGCCGTCGCAGACGCTGCGCCCCGAATGAGCGCCACGCCGCATCCGTTTGCCGATTTGCGATAGAGGTCCGGAATTTTCGCCGGATAGAGTCCCGTCACCCACATCATCAACCATATCGCTTCGCACAGCGAAGCGATGACCATCAGGGGACGGGAATGACGATCGGACGACGACTGGCCGCGGCGGCGGCTGCAGCTTCCTGCGTTCACGCGCACGCGCAGACTTCAGGCAGCGTGACGCTGTACGGCACCGTGGATACCGGCATCATCTACTCGACGAACCAGCAGTTCACGCGTGCGGACGGCAGCGTCGGCGGCGGGCATGCGTGGCAGATGGGTGGCGGCAACCTCGTGCCGTCGCGTTTCGGCCTGCAGGGCGCGGAGCCGCTCGGCGGCGGCCTGAATGCGGTGTTCGCGCTGGAGCAGCAATTCCTGTCCGCGAACGGGCAGGCGCTGCAGGGCGGTGCGGCATTCAGCCGGCAGGCGTGGGTCGGGCTGCGGCAGGACGGCGTCGGCACGCTCGGCCTCGGGCGGCAATACGATTCCTATACCGACATGCTCGGCGCGTACGTGTCGAGCAACAACTGGTCGACGCCGTACGGCTCGCATCTCGGCGACGTCGACAACCTGAACGCCGCGTTCAACTTCAACAACGCGGTGAAGTTCACGAGCACGGATTTCAACGGCCTCACGTTCGGCGGCACGTTCAGCTTCGGCGGGCAGGCCGGCAATTTCTCCGCGAAGCGCGGCTATGCGCTGGCCGTGTCGTACAACCGCGCGCCGGTGTCGCTCGCGCTCGGCTACCTGAACCTGCGCCAGCCGCTCGACGCGGCGCTCGGCGGCCAGAGCGGCTATATCGGCGATTTCTCCTGCAGCAACCCGGGCGCGATGTACTGCCTGCTGCAGGACGCCGCGTCGATGCGCACGTTCGGCGCGGGCGGCTCGGTCGCGCTCGGCGATGCCACGGTTGCGCTCACGTACACACATACGCGCCTGGGCGACAGCCGCTTCTTCTCGACGGATGCGCGGCCCGGCACGCAGGCATTCACGTTCGACGCCGGCGAACTGAACGTCACGTACATGTTCACGCCCGCGCTGCAGGGCGGCGTTGCGTACATCTTCAACGCCGCGCATACCGACGGGCGCGGCACGACGCGTTTCCACCAGGTGAACGTCGGCACCAACTACAGCCTGTCGAAGCGCACCGCGCTGTATGCGGTCGCGATCGGCCAGCTCGCGAGCGGCACGGGGCTCGGCACCGATGCGGGCGGCAACCCGGCCAACTACGCGCAGATCCCGGTGCTCGGCAACAGCAATTCGAACCGGCAGCTCGCGGTGATGGCGGGGATACGCGTGAACTTCTGACGCGGCGACGGCCGGTTGCCGGGGCAGGCGCGGCGGGGCGGCTGCCCGAACCCGCACAAGCCGCCTGCCACAATTCCTTAACGATCGGCGTGAACAATGGCGTTCGTCTCGAGCGGCCCGAGCCGCCCCATTCGTTGCACACGTGTGCAACGGATTGCCGTTCCACCATCGCGCCCATCGTGAGGAAGACCATGACATTTTTCAGCCGCCTGCGCGCGCTGTCCGCCGCCGTTGCGCTCTCCGTCGTCGCGTCGCATGCCGTCGCCGCGGATCTCGTCATCGCGGGCCGCGACGACATCTACGGCAAGGGGCTGGCCGACGCCGTCGCCGGCTTCCAGAAGCTGCATCCCGGCACCGACGTCGAACTGCTGAAGCTGCCGAACGCGAACCTCTACCAGAAGCTCAAGCTGTCGATGCGTGAAGGCACCGGCGCGTACGACCTCGTGATGATGGACGACACGTGGTCGCCGGAATTCATCGGCAACGGCTGGCTGAAGCCGCTGCCGGCGACGCTCGCGGACGCCGACCTGGTCGCGTCGACCGTCGCGCTCGGCCGTAACGCGGCGGGCGGGCTGTATGCGCTGCCGGTGGTCGGCAACGTCGAGATGTTCGCGTACCGCAAGGATCTGCTCGCGAAATTCAAGCTGCAGCCGCCGCGCAACTGGGACGACGTGCTGAAGATCGCGCAGACGCTCGGCGGCGCGGACAAGAGCCTGAGCGGCGTCGTGTTCCGCAGCACCAAGGGCAACCCGGTCGTGACGGGGTTCCTGCCGATCCTGTGGGCGTACGGCGGCGACGTGCTCGATCGCGCCGGCAACGTGACGATCGATTCGCGCGAGGCGCAGGCGGCGCTGAAGACCTTCCTCGCGCTGAAGGCGTACGCGCCGAAGGACGTCGACGTGTACGGCGCGGCGGAAGTGCGCGATGCGCTGCAGCGCGGCACCGCCGCGCAGGCGATCGAGGTCTGGCCCGCGTGGGTGCCGGCGCTCGACGATCCGAAGCAGTCGCGCGTGGCCGGCCAGATCGCGCTGCAGGCGCCGCCGGGGCAGACCGCGGGCCCCGCGCCGATGCTCGGCATCTGGCAGATGGCGATTCCGAAGGACGCGCCGCATGCGACGCTCGCGCAGGATTTCCTCGCCTACCTGACGTCGCGCGACACGCAGGCGCGCCTCGCCGCGCTCGGCATTCCGCCGACCCGCAAGAGCGTGTTCGAGGATCCGGCGCTGGTGCGGCAGTATCGCTGGTACCCGGATCAGCTGAAGGCGCTCGAAGCGGGCCGCGCGCGGCCGCGCGTGAAGGACTGGCAGCAGATCGAGAGCATCCTCGGCGACCAGCTGCAGCTCGCGCTGACGGGGCAGGCCGCGCCCGACGCGGCGCTGCGCCAGGCGCGGCAGAAGATCGCGCAGGCGATGGCCGCGGCGGGCAAGTGACGCATCGCGCCGACGCATTCGACGCAAGCCGTCCATGAAGACGCCAGGCCGCATGCTGCCGTTCGTCGCGCTGCTCGGGCCCGCGCTGCTGGTGCTGGTTGCGCTCGCGCTGTATCCGGTCGCGCAGGTGCTGGTCGACTCGTTCTGCCAGGTCGACTACACGGCGGGCCGCCGCGCGTTCGCGGGCCTCGCGAACTATCGCGCGGTGCTCGCCGACGATGCATTCGCCGCCGGCTTCGGCAACACGCTGCGCTTCACGCTCGCCGCGTCGCTCGTCGAGGTGGCGCTCGGTTTCGGTCTCGCGCTGCTGTTCGTGCGCGCGTTCCCGGGCCGCAAGCTCGCGCTGCCGCTCGCGATCCTGCCGATGATGCTGTCGACGCTCGTCTGCTCGGCCATCTGGCGCAACTGGCTCAACTTCGACGGCTTTCTGAACGCGCTGCTCGCGACCGTCGGGCTGGACGGCGTGCGCTGGCTGTCGGATCCGCATCTGGCGCTGTGGTCGCTGATGCTCGTCGACGTGTGGCAGTGGACGCCGATGGCGTTCCTGATCGTGCTCGCGGGCCTGCAGTCGATCCCGCAGGAGCTGTACGAAGCCGCGCGCACCGACGGCGCGAGCGAATGGCAGTGCCTGCGCGACATCACGCTGCCGCTCGCCGCGCCGCAGATCGGGCTCGCCTTGCTGCTGCGCTCGATCGATACGTTCAAGCTGTTCGACAAGGTCTACGCGCTGACGGGCGGCGGCCCCGGCAACGCGACGCAGACGCTGTCGACCTACATCTACGACACGGGGTTCCGCTTCTTCAACGTCGGGCCGGCAAGCGCCGCGTCGGTGCTGATGCTCGCGGCGTCCGCGCTGCTCGTCTCGGGATACGTATGGCAAACGGTTCGCAAGCGGCGCGCGTGACGCCGCACGGCGCGCGCGCCATGGCGCGGCCCGCGCGCGGCCGCGCGGCATTCGCACGGGGCATGCCGTGGGCGCTGCGCGCGCTCGCGCTGGCGGCGCTGCTGCTGCCGTGCCTGTGGATGGCGGGCGCGGCCTTCATGCCGACGCTCGAGCGGCTCGATCATCCGCTGCGGCTGTGGCCGGCCGCGCCGACCCTCGCGCATTTCGCGTCGGTCTGGTCAAACGGCATCGGCGGCCCGCTCGTCGATTCGCTGCTGGTCGGCTTCGGCACGACGCTGCTGGCGCTGGCGCTCGCGTTTCCGGCCGCCTATGCGCTCGTGCGGCTGCGTTTTCCCGCGCGCCTGGACCTGCTGTTCCTCGTGCTCGTGCTGGCGCTGAAGCTGATGCCGCCGATCACGATCGCGGTGCCGCTGTTCGCGCTCGCGAAGCGGCTGCACCTGCTCGATTCGTCGCCCGGCCTGATGATCGCGTACCAGCTCTACGCGCTGCCGATGGCGATCTGGATGCTGCTCGCGTTCGTGCGCGACGTGCCTGTCGAATACGAGGAAGCCGCGTGCATCGACGGCGCGGGGCTCGCGCGGCGGCTCGTGCAGATCGTGCTGCCGCTGTGCGCGCCCGGCCTGATCGCCACCGCGATCTTCGTGTTCATCGCCGCATGGAACGAGTTCCTGCTCGCGCTGCTGTTCGTGTCGACGCCGAGCCGTTTCACGCTGCCGCTTGCGATCGCGGGCTACGTGACCGAGAACGGCATCGACTGGGGCGACCTGATGAGCGCGGGGCTGATCGCGTCGCTGCCGACGCTCGCGGTGGCCGGGTACGTGCAGCGCTATCTGCTGCGCGGCTTCGCGGGCGGGTTGAAGTGAACCTTGACATGAACCGGCCGGGTGGTGCGGGCGCGCCGCGTCGTGGCCGGCGTCAGCCGCAGCTGTGACGGATCACGCGCGTCACCGGCACGACCTGCGTGCGCGACGGGCCGGCAAAAGCCTGCATCCGCTCGGCGAGCATGCCGACGGCCGCGTTCGCGAGCCCCTGCGTGTCCTGCCGGAAAGTCGTCAGCGCGTAGCCGTCGTACGCGGCGGCGGGAATGTCGTCGAAGCCGATCACGCGCAGGTCGTCCGGCACGTGCAGGCCGAAGCGGTGCCGCGCGGTGTCGATCACGCCCAGCGCGAGCAGGTCGGACGAGCAGAACACGCCGTCCGGACGCGCGTCGCCGGCCAGCAGCTGCCGCGCGGCGTCGACACCGCATGCGTAGGTGTCGGATGGCGTCGCGTGAATCCGCATCGCCGCGGCGCGCTCGGGCGCGTGTTGACGGAGCGCGTCGGCGAATGCGGCGGCGCGCGCGTTCGCGCTGTAGCTCGTTGCGCGCGGCCCGACGAACGCGGGACGTTGCGCGCCGGCCTCGGCAAGCATCCGCGCGGCATTGGCGGCGCCGTCCGCGTTGTCGCTGACGACGACGTCCGCGCCGGGCAGGTTCGCCGCGCGGTTGATCATCACGACCGGAATCCGGTGCGCGAGGTACTGGCGCGCGACCGACAGCGGCGGCGACGCGGACGTCATCACCAGGCCGGCGATCCGGTAGCTGAGCAGCCGCTCGAGCGACTGACGGATCTGGCGCGGGTCTTCGGCGTTCGTCACGAGCGGCGTAAGCGCGCGATGCCCGAGCGCCGCCAGCAGGTCGGACAGCAGCCGCGCGCGAAACGGATTCTCGAAGCCCGCGGTGACGACGCCGATCATGCTGCTGCGCTGCGTGATCATGTCGCGCGCGATCAGGTTCACCTGGTAGCCGAGTGCGCGCGCCGCATGCATCACGCGTTCGCGTGTCTCGGGCGCGATGCTTGCCGTCGGCGAGAACGCGCGCGACACCGCCGAGCGCGACACGCCGGCCCGCGCCGCCACGTCGGACGCGGTCACCCATTGTTTTTTCTGTTTGTCTGTCATCGACTCATGATCCATCCGCACTCCGATCCGCGCCTGCCGCTCGCCGACTGGATGTCGGCGCTCGACGACGCGCGAGCGCTGCATTCCCTGACCGTACCGGGCAGTCATGACACCTGTGCGTATACCGTTGACGATGCGCTGGTTCGCACCCAGGACGCGCCGCTCGACGCGCAGCTGATGCACGGCGTGCGGATGCTCGATATCCGCTGCCGGCACGTGCACGACAGGTTCGAGATCCATCACGGCGGGATCGCGCTCGGGATGACCTTCGACGACGTGCTCGCAACCTGCGCGTGTTTTCTTGCCGCGCATCCGCGCGAATGCATCGTGATGTCGGTGAAGGACGAATGGCCGGCGCACGCGTGCGGGCGCAGCTTCGATGCGACGTTCGATGCGCATCGCGCGCGGCATCCGGGGTTGCGCTGGCATGCGGGCGGCGCGCTTCCGGCACTCGGCGACGTGCGCGGGGCGGCCGTGCTGCTGCGGCGCTTCCGGAGCAGCCGTCCGCTCGGCATCGACCTGACGGCGTGGCCGGACAACCAGACGTTCACGATCGATCAGCCGGGCGCGGCGTTCGTGATCCAGGACGCGTATCGCGTGCCGGTGGCGGCGTCGATCGACTACAAGTGGCGCGAGGTCGACGCATTGCTCACGCACATGCCGGGTGCGGAAAGCGGCCGCTGGGCGGTCAACTTCACCAGCGGGACGGGTATGGGCGCGAATCCGTCGGTTGTCGCGCGCGGCAACGGCACGATGGCGGGGATTCACGCGCGGCTCGCGAAACGGTTGCGCACGCACCCCGGGCCATGCGGGATCGTGCTGCTCGACTTCTGTCGCGACGACGACTGGCGGCTGGTGCGGGCGCTGGTGGCGCAGAACGGGCATTCGCTTTCGTTACCGTGTATTACCGGTTCGCCGGAGAGCGCCGCCGCCGGGCCATCGCGCGCGTGATGCCTGCCGCGATCAGCAGAAATCCTGAATGTTTATTCGGGCGGCCGGCGTATGCTTGATCGACGAACCGCATGCACGAAGGCGATGCAGGGCGGCAGGCCACGGACGGGTTGCGCTCGACGCGATGAAAATCATACGAATCGTGCTGTGTCTCGCCATCACCTGCGTGATCGTCATGGCGGGCGTTGCCAAGCTGCAGGATCGCCTCCTTTACTTTCCGGAGAAGGCGGCGATTGCGGACGTCGTGTCCGGCACACTGCGCGCGTGGCCGTCGCGGGATGCCTATCGCGGGCTGGTTGCGGAGCCGGCCGGGCCCGTTCGCGGCACGGTCGTCGTGTTTCATGGCAATGCCGGCCACGCCGGACACCGTTCGTACTATGCGACGCAACTCACCCGCATGGGGCTGCGCGTGATCCTCGCCGAGTACCCCGGTTACGGGCCGCGCAACGGCACGCCGAACGAGCGCAGCCTGGCCGCCGACGCGCAGCAGACGATCGAACTCGCGCGCCGCCGTTACGGCGCGCCGCTGCTGGTCGTCGGTGAATCGCTCGGCACGGGCGTGGCGGCCGAGGCCAGCTCGCGCGAGCGCGACAAGATCTCCGGCCTGATGCTGATCACTCCGTGGGATACGCTCGAACATGTCGCGGCTTATCACTACCCGTGGTTGCCGGTGAATTGGCTGCTGCGCGACCGCTACGACAGCGCCGCGCACCTGACGGCGTTCGGCCGTCCGGTGCTGGTGGTGGTCGCGGAGCGCGACGGCACGGTGCCCGCGCGCTTCGGCGAGGCGCTGTTCGACACGCTGGCCGACCCGAGACGGCTGGCGGTCGTGAAATCGGCCGACCATGGCGACTGGGCGGCGTTCGTCGACGATCGCTGGTGGCGATCTGCAATCGGTTTCCTGCTCGCACCGTCCCGGTGAATGGCGGATGCGTCGTGCATTCGCGCGATGCTTGCCTGCGTCGTCCGCGTTCGAGACAGCAGGTCGCGCCGCCTACCGTGTCGCGATCGCCACCGCCGCGCCGGCCATCGCGGTCGCGCTCGTGCGGTTCGCGATCCGCATTGCCTTGCGGCTCGTCAGGAAGCGCCGCGCGCGGGTGGCGACGAATGCCCAGCAGAAGTCGCTCGCCACCAGCACGACGAGCATCGTGACGGTCAGCTCGAGCCACGCGAGCACGCCGATGTGGCGCAGGTCGACGAGCGTCGGCAGCAGCGCCAGGTAGAACATCATGATCTTCGGGTTGCCGAGCGTCACAAGGAGGCCCGCCACGAACATCCGCCACGGCGAGCGCGCGCTCGGCAGCGTCGCGCCGGCGGGGTCGGCCGGTGCGCGCCACATCTTCCAGGCGAGGAACAGCAGATAGCCCGCGCCCGCGAACTTCAGCACGATGAACAGGCTGCCGAACGCATGCGCGATCACTGCGAGCCCCGCGACCGCGCAGCCGAGCCACATCGCTTCCCCGATCCACATCGCGAGCAGGAACGGCAGCACGTCGCGCACGCCGTTGGTGAGCACGCGCGCGACGAGCGCGGCGACGCTCGGGCCGGGCGTGCCGGCGGAGACGAGCAGGGCGAGGGCGAATACGGCAAGCGCGGACAGCGTCATGGTGGCCTCGTATGCGGGGCGTTCGATACGTATGAAGATTCGATTATAGTGATGCCCGTTCCAGCCTGCCTACTGCCGACGCCATGACCGAACCTGTCCGAATCCGCCTCGCTACCCGTGACGACGCCGCCGCGATGGCCGCCGTGGAAGTCGCCGCCGCGCAGCGCTTTCGCGAGATCGGCATGGCGCACATCGCCGACGCGGGGGCGACCGATGCGGCCGCCGTGCTCGTGCGCATCGACGCGGGCCGCGCGTACGTCGCGGTCGATGCACGCGACGCATGCGTCGGCTTCGCGTTCTACCGGCTGCTCGACGCGCACCGGCTGTATCTCGAGGAACTGGACGTCGCGCCGTCGCACGCAGGGCAGCGAATCGGCGTGCGCCTGATCGAGCAGGTGGCCGCGCGCGCGGCCACGGAAGGGCTCGCGCAGATCGTGCTGTCGACGTTCGTCACGCCGCCGTGGAATGCGCCGTATTACCGGCGCCACGGCTTCGACGACATCGACGATGCCGCGCTCGACGAGACGCTGCGCGCGATCCGCGCGCATCACGTGTCGCTCGGCCTCGACGAAACCCGGCGCGTGTTCATGCGCCGCGACCTGCGCGCATGAACCCGTGGCCGGCGGTGCTTACGCGGCGTCGCTGAGCGCCGGGTAGTCGGTGTAGCCCGTTTCGCCTTCCGCGTAGAACGTGGCCGGCACCGGCTGGTTGAGCGGCGCGTTCAGTTCGAAGCGGCGCGGCAGGTCGGGGTTCGCGATGAACAGCTTGCCCCATGCGATCGCATCGGCGTCGCCGCTTTCGAGCACCTGCTGCGCGGCGTCGGGCGTGAACTGCTCGTTCGCGATCAGCGGGCCGCCGAACGCCTCCTTCAGGCGCGGGCTCAACTCGTCGCCCTTGAACGACTCCCGCGTGAAGATGAACGCGATCTTGCGGCGGCCGAGTTCGCGCGCGACATAGCCGAACGTCGCGGCCGGGTCGGAGTCGCCCATCGTGTGCGCGTCGCCGCGCGGCGCGAGGTGCACGCCGACGCGCCCGGCGCCCCACACGTCGATCGCGGCGTCGACCACTTCCAGCAGCAGGCGCGCACGATTCTCGATCGGGCCGCCATACGCATCGGTGCGGCGGTTGGTGCTGTCCTGCAGGAACTGGTCGAGCAGGTAGCCGTTCGCGCCGTGGATCTCGACGCCGTCGAAGCCCGCGGCCTTCGCGTTTTCCGCGCCCTTGCGGTACGCGGCGACGATGCCCGGGATTTCATCGAGCGCGAGCGCGCGCGGCGTGACGAACGGACGCTCCGGACGCACGAGGCTCACGTGCCCGCCCGCCGCGATCGCGCTCGGCGCGACCGGCAATTCCCCGTCGAGGAAGACCGGATCGGAGATCCGGCCCACGTGCCAGAGCTGCAGGACGATGCGGCCGCCCGCGTCGTGCACGGCGCGCGTCACGCGCTTCCAGCCTTCCACCTGTTCGTCGGACCAGATGCCCGGCGTGCCTGCATAGCCGACGCCCTGCGGCGTGACCGCAGTCGCTTCGCTGATGATCAGGCCGGCCGACGCGCGCTCGGCGTAGTAGCGGACCATCAGGTCGTTGGGCACGCGCGAATCGCCCGCGCGGGCGCGGGTGAGCGGCGCCATCACGATACGGTTGGGCAGGGTCAGGTCGCCGAGGGTGACGGGATCGAACAGCGTGGGCATGACAGTTACCTCTTCACGAAAAGCGGGACGGAAGTCCGCATGGACGGTCCGGCCGGGTGGGTTAGAGTTCGCGGCGCAGGGCGTCGAGAAATGCGTCGATGACGGCCTCGTTGCGCTTGAAGAACGCCCACTGGCCGATCCGGGTCGAGGTCACGAGCCCTGCGCGCTGCAGCGTGGCGAGGTGCGCGGACACCGTCGATTGCGACAGCCCGCAGCGCGCGTCGATCTGCCCCGCGCAGACGCCGTGGTCGTACGGCAGCGTCTGGTTCGGGAAGTGCGCGCCGGGCGTTCTCAGCCAGACGAGGATTTCCCGGCGGACAGGGTTCGCGAGCGCTTTCAGGATCGCGTCGATGTCGAGGTCGGTCGGCATGGGTGGGTATTGTTCAGGCAAATTGGCATCGTCGATGGGCGAATCTTATATCGGAATTTGACGATATTCTGAAAGACACTGGCGGCTATGGGGGTGATAGCCGTGGACATGCAAATGACCCGCTCGGGATGTCCGGGCCCGGGCTCACGCCCGACGGTAGCGGATCGACCAGACCGTCAGCAGCATCGCGCCGAACAGCAGCAGGCAGCCGAACGAGAAGTCGTTCAACGCGAGCATATGCGCCTCGACATCGATCGCATGCGCGACCGACGCGAGCGCGCCGGACGGCGACAGCCCCGCGTGATCGAGCCGCGCGAACCAGTCGCCGGACGCGAAATCGTACGGCGTAATGTGGTCGACGAGATAGGTGTTGTGCACGCGGGAGCGGTGCTCGAAGTAGGTCGGCGCGGCCGAGGTCGCGACGCCGGTGCCGATCCGTCGCAACGCGTTCTGCAGGCCGGATGCCGCGGGCAGCCGCTCGCGCGGCAGCCCGGCGAGCGAAAGCGACACGAGAGGCGTGATGAAGAACGCGGTGGCGGCGCCCATCAGCAGCGAGTTGGCGGCGATGTCGCCGATCGTCACGTCGCTGTTGAAGTGCATGCGCCAGAACGAGGCGGCGCCCCAGCCGACGAGCGCGACGGTCGCGAGCAGGCGCGGGTCGGTGCGGCCCTGGAAGCGGCCGAGCAGCGGCGCGATCACGATCCCCGCGACGCCGAGCGGCGCGGTGGCGATGCCGGCCCAGGTGGCCGTGTATCCCTGCTGGGTCTGCAGCCATAGCGGCACGAGCACCAGCGCGCCGAAGTAGAGCCCGAAGCCGACCGTGATCGCGAGCGTGCTGGTCGTGAAGTCGCGGTTCGCGAACAGCCGCAGGTCGACGATCGGATGGCTGTCGGTCAGCTCCCAGAGGATCAGCGCGATGAACGACGCGATACCCACGGCCGCCAGCACGCGAATTTCGTCGGACGCGAACCAGTCGAGGTTCTGGCCGCGATCGAGCAGCAATTGCAGCGAACCGAACGCGACGGTGAGCAGCAGCAGCCCGACGACGTCGACCGGCAGGCGCCGCGTCGCGTTGTCGCGCCCCGCCAGCAGCCGCGCGAGCACCACCAGCACGAGCACGCCTGGCGGCACGTTCACGTAGAAGATGTACGGCCAGCTCAGGTTGTCGGTGATCCAGCCGCCGGCGATCGGTCCGAGCACCGGCGCGACGAACGTCGTCGTCTGCCACACGGCCAGCGCGACGTGGCGGCGCGTCGGCGGGAACACGGCGAGCAGCAGCGCCTGGGACAGCGCGGTGATCGGGCCCGACGCGGCACCCTGAAGCGCGCGAAACAGCAGCAGCGCCTCGAAATTCGGCGCGATCCCGCACAGGATCGACGTGAGCACGAAGAGCAGCACCGCGACGCGGAACAGCCGGACCTGGCCGAAGCGCTGCGTGAGCCAGCCGGTGAGCGGCAGCGTGATCGCGAGCGGCGTCGCGAACGAGGTCAGCATCCAGGTGCCCATGTCCGGCGCGACGCCGAGATCGCCCGCGATGGTCGGGACGGCGACGTTCGCGATCGTCAGATCGAGCGTCTGCATGAAATTCGCGACGCTGACCGCGATCGCGACGAGCGTCAGCGGCATGCCGGCGAGCGGCTCCAGCGGCAGTTTCGGTGCTGCGTTCCGGGCGAAGAAGCGCATCGTCAGGCTCCCGGCGCGAGCGGGCGCGCACCGCTGTTCGCGCGAATCGTCGCGGCGACGAGCGCATCGCCCGCTTCGTCGTCGTCGCGGTAGATCGACGTGGCGTCGATCGGCCGGCGCACCTCGGGCGGATGGGCGGACGGCGACGCCGATGCCGTTGCGGCGCCGGCGCCGTGATCGACCGGCACCGACGCCGTCATCGACAGGCCGATGCGCAACGGGTGCGCACGCAGCTCGGCGGGATCGAGCGCGATCCGGACCGGCACGCGCTGGACGACCTTGATCCAGTTGCCGGTCGCGTTTTGCGCGGGCACGGCCGCGAATGCGGCGCCCGTGCCGGCTTCGAGCCCGACGACGTGCCCGTGGAACACCACGTCGCTGCCGTACAGGTCCGAGAACAGCTCGACCGGCTGCCCGGCGCGCATGCCGCGCAGCTGGGATTCCTTGAAGTTGGCTTCGACCCATACGCGATCCAGCGGCACGAGCGCCAGCGACGGCGTGCCGGGCGCGACGTGCTGGCCGACCTGCACGACCCGGCGCGTGACGAGCCCGCCGAGCGGCGCACGTATCTCGGTGCGGCGCAGTGCGAGCGCCGCGCTGCGGACCCGGGACGCCGCCGCGCGCACGAGCGGATTCGTGCCGATCGACGTGCCGTCGGTGTGCGCGAGCGTCGCGTCGTACGCGGCTTGCTGCGCGTTCAGCGCGGCCGCCGCGCCGTCCAACGCATCCCGCGCGTGGCAAAGATCCTCGCGCGACACGCCGCCGTCCTGCGCGAGGCTCAGCCGGCGCTGCAGGTCGTCGTTCGCCTTGGACCACTCGGAACGCCGCAGCCGGATCTGCGCTTGCTCGCGCGCCGCGTCCGCGTGCGCGGTGCGGTATTCACGTACCGCATGGGCGAGCTGGGCGACCGCTTCGTCCAGCGCGAGCCGGGCATCGGTCTTGTCGACGCTGAACAGCAGGTCGCCGGGGCGGACCCAGTCGGCGTTCTGCACGCGCACCGCGTCGACGGTGCCGCCGATCTGCGGCGAGATCTGCACGACGTCGCCGGAGACGTACGCATCGTCGGTCGTCTCGGTGCCGCGCGTGGCGGCCCAGCCGGCGATGGCGATGCCGGCGGCGCCGGCGAGCGCGATGAAGAACCAGCGGAAGTAGCGCCGGCGCGCGCGTTGCAGCGATGGCTCGGCGACGGGGGATTCGGGACGGTTCATTGCGTGACTCCAGTGGAAGAGGGGCCGCCGAGCGCGGCGATCAGGCGGGCGTGCTCGATCGCGAACGACGCGTCGGCTCGGGCGACCGACGCGCGATCCTCGAGCAGCCGGCCTTGCGCAAGCAGGACGTCGAGATAGCCGGACATGCCTTTCCGGTAGCGCTGCGTCTCGATGGCATAGGTCTGTCGCGCGCGTGCCAGCGCTTCGCGGCGAAGCGCGCGCTGCCGGCCGAGCGTGTCGATCTGGACGAGGGTGTCGCTGACCTGGGCGAGCGCGTTGACGACCGTGTCGTCGTACACGGCGACGGCGGTGTTGTAGGCGGCGCTTTGCGCGCGCAGGCCGGCGCGCAGGCGGCCGCCTTCGAAAATCGGCAGCGTGATCGCGGGGCCCGCGCCGAGCGTGCCGCTGTTGCCGTGGAACAGCGCGCGGAAGCCGAAGCTCTGCACGCCTGTGAAGGCCAGCAGGTTGACGTCCGGATAGAACGCGGCGCGCGCCGCGTCGATGTTCGCCGCTTCGGCTTCGACCCGGTAGCGCGCGGCCAGCACGTCCGGCCGGCGGCCGATCAGCGCCGCGGGCAGGACGGCCGGCATCGGCAGCTCGGCGGCGGGCGGCGCGGCGGGCGTCAGCGCCTCGGCGTAACCGGGCCCCCGGCCGACCAGCGCGGCGAGCCGGTGGCGCAGCCGGGCCGCCGCGGCCGCGTGCGCGTCGATGTCGGCCTGCGCGTGCGGGATGGGTTCGCTTGCCCTGAGCACGGCGACCTGCATGTCGAGGCCGGCATCGGCGCGTTGCGATGTGAGGCGGAGCAGTTCGCTGTGCTGCTGCAGCGTATCGCGCGCGATCGCGAGCAGTTGCCGTTCGAGCGCGAGCTGCAGATAGGTCTCGACGATCGCCGCCTGCAGCGACACCGTGGCCGCTTGGTCGAGCGCGCGCTGCTGGTCCGCGCGCAGGGCGGCGGCGCGCGCCAGCGCGTGCTGCCGGCCGGCGATGTCGAGATCGAACGACGCGCCGAGGAGCGCCTGCGCATCGGCCTGCCAGTGTCCGGCCGCGGGCGGCGGCGTCCGGTAGCTGCCCGGCAGGCGCGTCGGCGCCGCGCTGGCCGCCGCGCCGAGCTGTGGCAGCAGCGCGGCGCTTTCGACGTCGGCGTCGGCCAGCGCCTGCGCGACGCGTTCCCGCTGCGCCCGCAGCGTCGGTGCGCCGGCCAGCGCGTCGTCGACGAGGCGATCCAGTTGCGCATCGCCGAATGCGGTCCACCAGCGTGCGGCGATCGTCGGCGAGCCGGCGCCGGCCGACCGGATCGCGGCGCCCGCATCGAGCTGCTCGACGGGAGTGATCCTGGCCGGCGGGCGTTGCGGGCCGAACGGGGCGCAGCCGGCGATCGCGAGCGCGGCGATCCCGGGAAGCAGGCGGCGGGCGCCGCGCGCTCGGTCGAGGAGGAAGGGCATGGTCGGTTTCCTGCGGCGTGATGGCGAAGGATGTATATCTAAAAATATATCTTTAGATATTGTTTGGCAATCGGCAACTCGCAGAAATGACAGTCAGTCGATGACTTGGCGGCAGTGCTCGGCTTGTACCCGCGGCGGGGCGTTGGCCGGGCGTTCTCGACACGCGCCGATGCCGGTCTGGTCCTGCCGGCACGGGACATGACGGATGGGTGGCGTGGCAGGCCACAACAGAACATGAGTCGTCGTGGCTGTCGGGATAACGCGCCGATGGAGCGGGTGTTCCGCCGCCTGAAGACGGAATGGCTGCCGTCAGCGGGTTACATGACGGCGCAGGAGGTTCGCGGCGGCAGTCGCGGAAGAAAGACGTGACGCAGTGTCCGGGATGGATCGACCACTGCACGGACCCGCTACTGCATGAGTGCAGTACCTGAAAGCGCGGCCAGGTCGCGCTGTTCGCGCGTCGCCGCCACGAGTCCTCGGGTATACGCATGCCGAGGCGAATGCAAGGTCTGAAGCGTCTCGCCGGTTTCCACGATGCGCCCGTTCTGCATGACCGCGATTCGATGCGCGGTCGCGCGCAGGACGTCGATGTCGTGGCTGATGAGCACGTAGCTGAGCTTGTGCCGGCGCTGCAGATCCACAAGGAGCGCGAGGATGTTGCGCTGGACCGAGACGTCGAGTGCGCTGGTCGGTTCGTCGAGCACGAGGATGCGCGGATCGACGGCGAGCGCGCGCGCAATCGCAATGCGCTGTCGTTGTCCACCGGAGAACGCATGCGGGTAGCGCGACGCGGCCTCGGCCGGCAGGCCGGTTTCGGCGAGCAGTGCGGCGACGCGCGCGCGCCGCGCATCGGGCGTCAGGTGCGGGTGATGCAGCGTCATCCCCTCGCCGATGATCTCGCCCACCGTCATGCGCGGCGGCAGCGAGCCGAACGGATCCTGAAACACCATCTGCACGTGGGCCGCGCGTGCCATGCGCGACTGCGTGTCCGCGTGGCCGAGCCGGGCAAAGCCGAGGGTGCCGCCAAGCGGCCGTACCAGGCCGAGGATGGCCGATGCGAGCGTGGACTTCCCGCAGCCTGACTCGCCGAGCACGCCGAGCGTTTCCCCCTCGCGCAGATGAAGATCGATGCCGTCGAGTACGGTCGACGTGTCGCTGCGCAACACGCCGCGCCAGCCGCGCGCCCGCATGCGATAGCCCGCGCGCAGCCCGTTGATTTCCAGCACGCGAGGTGCGTCGGCAGCGAGCGGTGCGAGCGTGCGTGTCGGCGCACTGCCGAACAGCATCCGCGTGTACGGATGTCGCTGCGTTGCGAAGAGCGCGCCGGTTTCGCCGCTTTCGACGATTTCGCCGTGACGCATCACGGCCACGCGGTGCGCGAAGCGCCGCACGAGATGCAGGTCGTGCGTGATCAACAGCACCGCGAGTCCGGATTCGCCCTCCTGCAGCTCGATCAGCAGATCGACGATTTGCTGGCGGATCGTGGCATCGAGTGCGGTGGTGGGCTCGTCGGCGATCAGCAGGCGCGGCCGGCACGCGAGCGCCATCGCGATCATCGCGCGCTGCCGCTGCCCGCCGGACAGCTGATGCGGATAGCAATCGATCTTGCGCTCGGGCTGCGCAATGCCGGTGCGGCGCAGCAGCGCGATGGCGCGTGCACGCGCCGCCGCGCCGCGCAGGCCCGCGTGCAGGCGGAGGCTTTCGCCGATCTGCCGGCCGATGCTCCACACCGGATTCAGCGCAGTCATCGGTTCCTGGAACACCATGGCGATGTCGCGCCCGCGAACGGTGCGCCATTTCGCATCGGTATTGCCGAGCAGGTCCTTGCCGTCCAGGCGCACGCGGCCACTGACCGTGGCGCCGTCGGCAAGGCCCAGCATCGCGAGCGCGGTGAGGCTCTTGCCGGAACCCGATTCGCCGACGAGCGCGACCCGTTCGCCGGGCGCGATCGAGAGATCGACGCCGTTGACGACCGTATGCGCGCCGAAGCGGATGTGCAGGTTTTCCACCGCGAGTACGGGAGTGTTCATGTTCGTGATGATCCGAAGGCGCCCGGCTTGCGGTCGGAAAGTGATTCGCGCAGCGCGTCGCCGATGAAGGTGAGCAGCAGCAGCGTGAGCACGAGCGCGGCAATGGCGGTGGCCGAGATCCACCACGCGTCGAGATGGCTCTTGCCTTCGGCGAGCAGCTCGCCGAGGCTCGGCGCGGGCGGCGGTACGCCAAGGCCCAGGAAGTCGAGGCTCGTGAGCGCGACGATGGCGGCGCTCATGCGAAACGGCAGATACGTGATGACGGGCGTGAGGCTGTTGGGCAGGATGTGCCGCCACATGATCTGCCGGTCGGAGAGGCCGAGGGTGCGCGCGGCGCGCACGTAATCGAGCGAGCGCTTCTGCAGGAACTCGCCGCGCACGTAATCGGAAAGCGTGATCCAGCCGAATGCGGCGAGCAGCGCGAAGAGGAGCGGCAGGCTCGGCTCGAAGATCGACGAGAGGATGATGAGCAGATAGAGGTCGGGCAGCGCGTTCCATATTTCGATGAGCCGCTGCCCGACGAGATCGACGCGTCCCGCGTGATAGCCCTGCAGCGCGCCCGCGAGCACGCCGATCAGCGCGCCCGACAGCGTGAGCGCGAATGCGAACAGGATCGAGCTGCGAAAGCCGTAGAGCACGCGCGCGAATACGTCACGGCCGAACGCATCGGTGCCGAGCCAGTTTTCCGTGGAGGGCGGCGCGGGAAACGGCGTCGCCGCGTGATAGTTCACGGTGTCGTAGCGATAGTGATCGGGCGCGTAGAGCGCGAAATTGCCGTCACGCGCGAGCTGCTCGCGGATGAACGGATCGAGATAATCGGCTTCCGTCGGCAACGTGCCGCCGAACCGCGTATCGGGGTACGTGCGCACCGTGGGGAACAGCCATTGGCCGTCGTATCGCACGATCAGCGGGCGGTCGTTGGCGATGCAGCCCGCAAACAGGCTCGCGACGAAGAGCGCCGCGAACGCGACGAGGCTGGCGAAGCCGAGCCGGTGCCCGCGAAAGCGCCGCCAGAAGCTGGCCGTGCGCCCGATCGGCGGGATATCGGCCGCCGGAAGGGGCGGCGCGGGCGGGCGAAGTGGGGTGATGGCTGCCATGATGGACGAGAGCGTCAAAGGGCGTTGCCGCCGAAATGGATGCGCGGATCGATCAACGCGTAGGCGATGTCGCCGATGAGCTTCGCGACGAGGCTCACCACGGTGAACACGAACAACGCGCCGAGTACGACCGGATAGTCGCGGCCGATGATGGCGTCGTATGAGAGGCGGCCGACGCCGTCGAGCGAGAACAGCGTTTCGATGAGCAGGCTGCCGCTCACGAACGCTGCGACGAATGCGGCCGGAAAGCCGGTGGCGAGCGGGATCAGCGCGTTGCGCAGCACATGTCCCCACACCACGCGCTGGCGCGATGCGCCTTTCGCGCGGGCGGTCAGCACATACTGACGCGCGAGCTCGTCGAGGAACGCATTGCGCGTGAGTAGCGAGACGACGGCGAGATTGCCCGTGACCGCCGCCGTGACGGGCAGGACGAGGTGCCACAGCCGGTCGACGATGCGGGCGCCCAAAGCGAGCTGGTCGTAGCCGTCCGACGCGAGGCCGCCAAGGGGAAACACGTGCAGGAACAGGTTGCCGCTAAAGAGCATCAACAGCAGCACGCCGAGCACGAAGCCCGGAATCGCATAACCCGCGAGCAGCGCGATGCTCGTCGCGAAATCGAACGGCGTGCCGCGTCGCAGCGCCTTCGCGATGCCGAGCGGCACCGAGATCAGGTAAGTGAGCGCGAGCGACCAGCCGCCGAGCGTGACCGTGACGGGCAGCTTGCCGACGATCAGGTCCCACACCGACCGATGCTGGAAGAACGACTGGCCGAGATCGAGCCGCGCGTAGCGTCCGAGCATCCGCACATAACGCGTGAGCGGCGGCACGTCGAAGCCGAACTCATGGCGGATCGCGGCGACCTGCACGGGATCGACTCCCTCGTTGCCGTGATAGCCGTCGCCGCCACGCGTGCTTTCGCCGTGCAGCGAAGTGCCCTGAAGGCGCGCCATGACCTGTTCGACGGGGCCGCCGGGCACGAATTGCATGATGATGAAGGTGAGGGTCAGCACGCCGAGCAGCGTCGGCACCATGAGCAGCAGTCTGCGACCGATGTACGCGATCATGGCAGCCTCACTTGCTTCGCAGCGGCGTGCCCGCTTGCGGGTGCCACCAGCCGATGACCCAGTCGGCCCAGCCGTACTGCCGCGGCACGCTCGACGGCGGCGCGATGCGCGCGTTCCACGCGATGCGCGCATGCGTGATATGCCACTCCGGCACCATGATGTGTTCGCCGAGCAGTACGCGGTCGAGCGCACGCGTCGCCGCGACCAGTTCGCTTTCGGATTGCGCGCGCTGGACGGCATCGATGAGCGCGTCGACGGCGGGCGACGCCACGCCCGCATAGTTTTCCGAGCCGGGCGTGCGCGCTGCCGCGCTGCCGAAGCGGCGCGCGAGTTCCGCGCCCGGGATGCTGGCCGGGCGATAGCCTACGGTGGTCATGTCGAAGTCGAAATGCTTGAGCCGTTCGTTGATGACGGCCTGGTCCATGATGCGCAGACGCGCGTCGATGCCGAGCAGCCGCAGGTTGCGCACCACGATCATCAGGATGCGCTCCATCCCGCTGCCGTCGTCGAGCAACTCGACGGTGAGCGGCGCGCCGGACGCGTCGCGCAGCACGCCGTCGCGATACCGCCAGCCCGCGCTCGCGAGCAGGGCTTCGGCCTTGGCGAGATTGCGACGCAGGCCGTGAGGGGCCGACGTGTCGGGTTGCGGCGGCAGCGGCCCGAACACGGCGGGCGGCACCGTGTTGCGCAGCGGCTCCAGCAGGGCCAGCTCGGCCGCGCCGGGCGCGCCCGTGGCCGCGAACTCGCTGTCGTCGAAGTAGCTGCGGCTGCGCGTGTATTGCCCGTAGAACATGTTGCGGTTGATCCACTCGTAATCGAGCGCGAGCCCGATCGCCTCGCGCACACGCACGTCCCGGAATTTCGCGCGGCGAAGATTGAAGATGAGGCCTTGTGCGCCGCTGATGCCGCGTTCGGGAAACTCGCGCTTGTAGAGCGTGCCGTTCGTGAAACCGGGGCCGTCGTAGTTGTGCGCCCATTGCTCGGCGCTGCCTTCGAAGAGCGCGTCGATTTCACCCGCGCGGAACGCCTGCAGCGGCGCGTAGGGATCGCTGTAGAGCCGGAAGCGTATCGTCGAGAAATTGAACATGCCGCGGCGCACCGGCAAATTCGCGGCCCAATAGCGCGGATTGCGCCGATAAACGATTTCGCGGTTGCTCGCACGCGACGCGATTACGTAGGGGCCGCTCGCGAGTGGCTCGACGGTCGCGAGCTGATCGAAGCGCAGCGTGCCGCGGCCACGCGTGCGCCCCCAGTTGCGCGAAAACACGTAGAGGTCGCCCGCCGTGAGCGCGGCGCGACGGTCGGCGCGGCGGAATTCGAAGCGAACGGTGTGCGCATCGACCACGACGGCGTCGCGGATCAGTGCGTAGCGGCTGCTGTAGACGGGCGACGTGGCCGGGTTCGTCAGGCATTCGAACGCGTAGCGCACGTCGTCGGCGGTGACGGGGTCGCCGTTCGAGAAGCGCGCGGCCGGGTCGAGATGAAACGTGGCCGAGAGACCGTCCGGGGCGAGCGCGACGCGGTCGGCGAGCAGCGGGTACTGGATGCCGACTTCGTCGAGGCTGCGCTGCATCAGCGTCTCGAAGGCGAGATTGAGCAGGTCGGGCGCCGCATTGCCGCGCAGCAGGAACGGGTTCAGCGAGTCGTAGGTCGAGACTTCGCTGTAGTTCGACAGCGTGAGCGTGCCTTCGCGCGGCGGGGCGGCGTCGGCATAGGCAAAGCGCGTCAGTGCGGCAGCGGGCCGTGCGTCGCCGAACTCGGAGAGCGTGGTCTGCCAGCGGGGGGCTGGAGAAGTGGCCGCGGCAGGCGTGATCGCGGCTCGCGCCGAGGCGACGACGCACAGCGCAATGCACGCCGCGATACGCGATGCCGCGCGGCGCCCGGTACGACGCGAACGGTGCGGAAATGAACGTCCGGCGCGTGCCATCAATGCCCCGGCTGCGTGACCAGCGACAGCTTCGCGATGCCCGCATGCTGAATCGCCCCCATCACTTTCGCGACGGGGCCGTAGGGCACGGTTTCGTCGGCCTGCAGCGAGACCGCGAGATCGGCATCCTGCCGCTTGCGCGATTCGAGCTGGCTCTCCACCTGCGCAAGCGGCACCTGCTGCTTGTCGAACCATACGGCGCCGGCCGCGTCGACGCTCACCGCGAGCGGTTTCTTCGGATCGACGGAGGCCGTGGCTTCGGTCTTCGGCAGATTGACGTGAATCGCCTTGTTGAGCAGCGGCGCGGTGACGATGAACGCGACGAGCAGCACGAGCATCACGTCGACGAGCGGCGTAATGTTGATTTCGCTGAGGACGTCGTCGTCCTGGCTGGAGGAAGAAAAGGCCATTATGCTGCGACCTCCTGCGCACGAACGAACGGCGCCGCGCTGCGTTCCGCGCGCGACGGGGTCGTGCCTGCATCGTCCCCGCCGTCGCGTGCGAGACGGAAATGGTCGCGCTGCGCGAGTGCATAGAGATCGCCTGCGTGGTCGTCGAGGCGCGCCACGACCACCTTCACGCGGCGCACGAAGACGTTGTAGGCGAGCACGGCGGGCACGGCGACCGCGATGCCGATGCCGGTGGCGACGAGCGCCTCGCCGATCGGGCCGGCCACGACGTCGATGCTTGCCGACGCCGCGTGCGAGATCGCGCCGAGCGCGTGGATGATGCCGAACACGGTGCCGAACAGGCCGACGAACGGCGCGACGCTGCCGACCGATGCGAGCCATGCGAGCGAATGCTCGAGACGTCGGCGTTCCTGGCCGATCTGCCGTGCGAGCTGGCGCTCAAGCGTGTCCTGGCGGCTCCACAGATCTTCGGGTGTTTCGCCCGCGAATGCATGCGCGTCGGCGAGCGCATCGAGGGCGGCTTGCGTCACCCGGGCCTTGGGGCCTGCCTGCAACGCACGCGCGGCGATTTCGCGCAGGGTGCTGGCGTCGGCGAGTGCTGCGCTGGCGCGGCCATCGGCGCGCGCCGCGCGCACATGCTGGAGGGTCTTGACGACGATGATCGTCCACGTGGCGATGGAAAAGAGACCGAGCGCCCACAGCGCGCCCTGCACGATGATCGTAAGCGGTAGCGAATTCATGTTCGAACTCCTGATGGATCAGTCAAGTTGAAAATTCAGAGGAACGTCGACCCAGCCGTCGACGGGTGTCGTCCCGCGCTTGGCGGGCACGAAGCTCCAGCGGCGCACGGCGGCGATGGCGGCGTCGTCGAGCACGCGATGTCCGCTGGAACTGCGCAGCTGGATCGAATCGGGCGTGCCGCTCGCGAGGACGTGCACGTGAAGGACGACCCTGCCTTGCCAGCCGTAGTCCTGCGCGATGGCCGGATAGGCGGGCGCGGGATTGCGGAGGTAGTCGGCATCGCCGTCCGGCAGCGTGGTTTTCTCGGTGGCCGGCGACGCGGCCGTGCGCGGCGCTGCCGCCGGCGTCGCCACGGTCGTGTCCGCCGGGGCGGGCGTGGGCGCCGCGGCCGGGGGCGGCGGCACGTTGGCGAGCGGCGTGGGCGTCGCCGTCGGCACGGGGTGCGGGCGGGGTGGATGCGCGTTGCGTACCTGCGGCAGCGGTTTCGGCGGCGTGACGGGTGCCGCCTTGGGCGCCTGTGGCAGCGGCTTGGGCGGCGCCGTCATTTCGAGCGTGATGGGGGGCGTAATGGGCGGCTTGTTCGCCGGTGCCGGCGCGTGCAGCCACATCCAGACGAATGCGGCATGCAGCGCCGCCACGCCGAGCGCGCATGGGAGGACATTGCGCGACGGCAAGGATGCGGCGTCGCGCGGGCCATGCGCGCCGGGCGTTCGCGCGCGTCGATCTTGCGAACGGCGTTCGTCGTGAGCGTGCGTTTCGCGGCGCCGCATCACGAGCGCAAGATACGTCGCCCGGCGACGCTCGCCCGGCATCGCGCCATCCCAGGAAAAGTGCGCGGCGCTCACAGGTCGAACCTCGCGTTGAGCGCCACCGTGCGCGGTTGACCGACGAAGATGTAGTCGGACTGCAGGAAGCCCCAGTAGCGGCGGTTGAAGATGTTGTCGACTTCGGCGCGCAGCGTGACGCCGTGCCCGCCGATCGTGGTGCGGTAGCTCAGGCCGGCGTTGAAGAGCGTGTAGCTCGGCAGCACGTACTGATTGAGCGCATCGGCCTTCATGTTGCTGAAATAGTGTGCCTCGGCGCTCGCGGTCAGGCCGGGCAGGCCCGGAATGCGATCGCTGACCTGCAGCACGCCCTGCCAGCGCGGGATGCCTTCGATTCGCTTGCCGACGAGATCGGCCTCGGTCTCGGTATAGGTGCCTGACAGCCACGACGCGCTCGCCGAGATGCGGAAACCCGCGGGCAGGTCGACGCGGCCATTCAGTTCGAGGCCCTCGATGCGCTCGGAGCCGTTCGACACGTAGATGTTCTGCGCATTGCCGTACTCGGCGCCGCGCTGGATCCGGAAGAGCGCCGCCGAAGCGCCCACCTTGCGGCCGTCATATTTCACGCCCACCTCGTACTGCTTGCTCTTGAGCGGCGACAGCACTTCGTTTGCGTTGGCATAGGTCGGGCCCGCCGTTCCGCCGTCCTCGATCGCCTCGACATAGCTCGCGTAGAACAGCAGGTCGTTGCGCGGACGGAACATCAGCGCGAACGTGGGCGTGGTGGGCGTGAGCGTATAAACCTTGGCCGCGGCGCCGGGCTTGGTCAGCGAGGTCTGGTGATAGCTCGTGTAGCGGACGCCGGCGAGGATCGACCAGTACTTCAGGAAGCTCAGCGTGTCGCTCGCAAATACCGATTTTTGCTGCGAACTGAAGTTGTCGAACTGGAGGCCGTAGTCAAACGTGCCATTCCACGTGTGCGCGGCGATCGGTTGATAGAGATTGTTGGCGCCGATGTCGGTGTAGAGCGACGCTGGCACGGTTTTCTTGCTGAGCCATTGGCTGGACGCGCCTACCACGACCTGATGATCGACCGGGCCGGTCGAGAACTTGCCTTCGAGCGTGGCCTGTACCTGATCGTAGATCGACGAGCCGCGTGCGCGATTCAGGAACGTATTGAAGTCACCTTGTTCGTTGAGCAACCCGAGCCACTGCCCGGAGTAGCTGCGTTCGTCCTTGCTGTGGCTATAGTCGACGCTCGCTTTCCAGGCCGGATCGATCTGCCAGTGCAGGCCGGTCGACGCGAAATAGACGTTCGAGTTGAACCACGTGTCGTTGTATGCGGACAGATTCGTGCGGCCGCTCGGCGCACGAGGCAACGCCTTGCTCGCATACGAATCGAGCGTGAGATCCTGGATGCCGCCTTCGACCTTGCGCGATTGGTAGATGCCGTCGAACGTCCAGGTGAGGCCGCTTGCAAGACGCGCATCGAGCGACAGCGATTCGGAATTGCGAAGCACGTGCGATCCATTGTAGGTATCGCCTTGCTCGTGCGTGATGTTGAATCGATAGCCGAACATCTGCCCGGGGCCGAAGCGGCCGCCGGTGTCGATGTGCTCGCTGAACACGCTGTCCGAACTGTAGCCGACGTCCGCGCTGAACGTGAATGCGTCGGTGGGCTTCTTCGTCACGAAGTTGATGATGCCGCCCGGGGCGCCGAAGCCATACATGAAGCCGGATGATCCCTTGAGCAGCTGGATCGACTCGAACGACTCGACCGGCAGTTCCACCGTCGTCATATAGAACGGCAACCCGTTGATCTTGTAGCCGTTGTAGTCGTCGAGGGCAATGCCGCGTACGTTGATCGAGTACGCGTTGAACGAATAGGTGTCGCCGAGCGACATGACCGCCGCATCTTCCGCGAACACCTTGCCAAGTGCTTTCACCTGGCGATCCTCCAGTTCCTGTTGCTTGACGACACGCGTGGAAAACGGGGTTTCGAGGTCCGAACGCGTGCCAAGTGCGCCGCTCGAGACTTGCGGGGCCTGCTGCCGCACGCCGTTCACGGTCACGGTGGCGAGACTGCGAACCCGGTCGCTATCCTGGCGGGCGCCCTTGCCGGCCGGTATTTGCGTATCGGATGTCGGGGCGTCGGGCGAGGCGGGGGCGGTCTCGGCATGCGCAAGCGAGAGCGATCCTGTTCCGAACATCAGTGCGGACAATATGTGCAGCCTGAATTTGCAATCTCTTGTCATTAGGAATCCGATATGACGGAATCTCATGCCGGGCATGGATTCATGAATGGATCAACCGATGCTGAATCTCACTCGTGAGCAGCGGGGAGGCGCTCTACGAAAGCACTCAGAATCTCGACGAAATGATCGAATGCCTGATCCGGGATGGATTGATCGCGTACGAACAGTTCCTGAAAGCACAATCCACGGATGAAGCATGCAATCACGTAACGCGTGAGCATGGGTGTGGCGGTGTTGTCGATCGACGTATTCGGCAGGTACGCGCTCACGTCTGCTCCGATCGAATGCGTGAGCAACGCAGCGTTGAAGCGTGCGCGCAGGTCGTCGTCATTGCGCAGGGCCCAGTAGAACTCCTGCGTCATCGGAAGCGTCTCCTGCATCTGCGTGCGCCAGGCAACGACTTCCTCGCGCACGGTGGCGGTGCTGTGGATCCGCTGCTGAAGCGAAGCCAGTTTGCCTTCCAGCCACTCGATGTACGACGCAACCAGCAGGTCGTTCTTGTGCGGGAAATGATGCAGAAGCGCACCGCGGGAGAAACCGGCCTGGCTGCAGATTTCGGTGATCGATGTCTTTGCGAGCCCGACTTCTTTCATGCATCGCAGCGTGGCATTGATCAGCGCGTGGCGGGTCGTGGCGCGGCGTTCGCTTTGCGGGCGTCGGTGGCGGCCCGTGGCAGAGGATGTGGCAGAGGTCATAGGGCTATGTGTGCCTGGGGCGAAGATTGCCCAACGGAGCACATCGATGCGAACGAAAAATAAACAGTACGCTCGGTATCTTAGTGAGCCCCCTGGGGCCAGTCCAAGGAAATATCGTCACATACTTAGATCCGAATTTCGCGCGCGCGTACTGTTTTTGGTGTGGTCAGGAAACCCACTCGACTGATATTGAGTTGACCGATTGCATTGGCATTGTTTACGACCATGAGACTAGAGTCGTGAGCGTGCCATTCGAGATGCCTGCTGATGGAGGGGGAGATTGGGAGCATCACTGAAGCCATGCCAGTCTTGGCGGTCGATGAGGTGCCGGCAGGGTCCGCTTTCAATTCGTTGAATCTGGCGGAAGTTCGGTTCTTGTTCTCTACCGACTAACTGTCAGTTGCGACAGGTGTTGAGATATGACGCAACATCCCTTTCGAAGATCGATATCCCGCGCGATACCAGTTGGCGCTGAAGTTGGACCCGATAAAAAACGCGCAATACCGAGAAGCAGCGCCATTCACCGAGGGCATTCATGTCGATCGTGTTCGACGCGGGCACTCACGGCGCGCAAGCCTTGTACAGGAAAATCGATCGCCGGGTACTCGCCTTCCTCGCCATCTGTTATGCAATCGCATATATCGATCGTGTGAACATCGGCTTCGCGAAATTGCAGATGCAACAGGATCTCGCGTTGAGCGCCGCCGCCTACGGCTTCGGTGCGGCCATCTTTTTCCTGGGCGACATGCTGTTCGAAATTCCGAGCAACCAGCTCCTTACCCGGATCGCCGCGCGCAAGACGCTGAGCCGGATCATGCTGCTCTGGGGTATCGCGTCGATGTCGATGTTCCTGGTCACCGACGCAACGTCGTTCTACGTGGCCCGACTCCTTCTCGGCGTATGCGAGGCCGGCTTCGCTCCCGGCATGCTTTTCTATCGCACTCGCTGGTACCTGCGCGAGCGCCTCGGTCGGGCGATGGCCTTGCTGCTGTGCGCGGCGCCACTCGGCGGCATCGTCGCGGCACCGGCGTCCGGGTGGCTGCTCGAACACATGAAAGACGTCGCGGGGCTCGCCGGCTGGCAATGGATGTTCGTGATCGAAGGTGTGCCGGCGCTCATTCTGGGAGCGGTCGCGCTGACGTGGCTGAACGACGCCCCCGAGGACGCACGATGGCTGACGGCCGACGAGAAGCGGGCGATCATCGAGCAGCGCGATACCGAACGATCGACTCGGGAACGGTGGCCGGCCCTGAAGACGGTGCTGCGCGACGTCGGAATCTACCGTCTGTCGGTGGTCTACTTCTGTCTGATATGCGGCGTCTACGCCGTGGGTTTCTGGCTTCCGTCGATCCTGAAGACGAGCGGCGTGAACAGCATCATCGAGATCGGCTGGTACTCGGCCATTCCGTACGCGGCGGCCGTCGCGGGGATGTACTGGCTGTCGTGGCGAAACCTCGATCCTGCCATTCGGATCACGCCCGGGTGCGCCAGCACGGAATGATGGTGCTTCAGGCGGACCAAGGCGCCATAGGCACATTCAACAGAAGAAGACCTCCATTGACTTGCGCCGCCGCCCTCGATCAATCGTGATCCAGCACCGCGACATAGTCATACCGGTCACCCCGGTACAACGAGCACGTCAACTCGAGCGGGCAGCCCTCGCTCGAGAACGAGCGGCGCTCGATCGACAGCACGGGGTCGCCCGCGTTGATGCCGAGCAGTTCTGCATCACGCGCCGACGCAAGTTCGGCGCGCAGCCGCTGGATCGCGCGCACGGGCCGCACGTCGGCGTCCTGCAGCGCGCGATAGAGCGATTCGCCGAAATCGACCGTGTCGCGCAGCAGGTCGGCCGGCAGCGTCGCGCGCTCGATCGCCATTGGCACCGCATCGGCCGTGCGCACGCGTTCGAGGCGGATCACGCGTGCATCGGGCCCGAGCCCGAGCGCGAGCAGCTCGTCGGGCGACGGCCGGTCGAGCTCGCGCCGCAGCCACTGCGAACCGGGCTTGAGCCCGCGCCGCTGCATGTCGTCCGAGAAGCTGGTGATCAGCGACAGCTGCTGCTCGACCCGCGCGGCGACGAAGGTGCCGGCGCCGCGCCGGGATTCGATCAGCCCTTGCCGCGTGAGCTTGTCGATCGCGCGGCGCACGGTATCCCGCGACACCTGGAAGCGCTCGGCCAGTTCGCGTTCCGGCGGGAGGCCCTCGCCGGTCTTCAGCTTGCCGTCCACGATGGCCGTGCGCAGCAGGCGCGCGAGCCGCATCGAGATCGACGAATCGCCGCTCTCGCCGCCATCGACGGGCGCGCGCAGCGCCGCCACCTGGGCAGCGTCGAACAGGTCGGCGCGTTCGGTCGGGCGGGCGCGGGGCCGGCCGCGTGGAGTCGGGTTCGAAGGTTTCATGTGAGGGGCGACATTCGAGGGGGCAATGCGCGCGACGCGCACATCATTTTTGTCCGTCGGACGGCAGCAGCGCGAGCGCCTTGCGGATCGAGCCGCCTGCCGCGCCGGCGAGCCGCTCGGCGCTCGCGCGATCGACGCCCGCGACGAGCATCAGGATCGCGATGCGCGGCCGGTTGCCGGCCTGATCGAGCGCGCGCTCGGCCGCATCGTGCGACACGTGCGCGGCTTGCGACACGATGCCGATCGCGCGCTGCCGCAGCTTGTGGTTGTGCGCCTGGACGTCGATCATCAGGTTGCCGTAGGTCTTGCCGAGCGCCACCATCGAAATCGTCGACAGCATGTTGCAGATCATCTTCTGCGCGGTGCCGGCCTTCAGGCGCGTGGAGCCCGTCAGCACTTCCGGGCCGCAGTCCACCTCGATCGCGACGTCGGACAGTTGGCCCGCTTCGCTGCCGAGGTTGCACGCCACGCATACGGTCCGGCAGCCGGTCGCCCGCGCGTAGCGCAATGCGCCGATCACGTAAGGCGTGCGTCCGCTCGCGGTCAACCCGACGACCACGTCGTTTGCCGCGAGTTCGACGGCTTCGAGATCGCGGCGCCCGAGCGCGTCCGAATCCTCGGCGGACTCGGTGATGCCCGCGAAGCCGCCCGCGACGATGCCGACGATGTCGCCGGGCCGCGTGCCGAACGTGGGCTGGCACTCGAGCGCATCGAGGTAGCCGATGCGCCCGCTGTTGCCGGCGCCGATATAGATCAGCCTGCCGCCCGCGCGCAGCGCGTCGGCGATCGCGGCCACGCCGGCGGCGATCGCGGGCAATGCCTGGGCGACGCGCGCCGCGACGCGCGCATCTTCCCGATTCATCAGTGCCAGCGCTTCGCCGATGCCGAGCGCGTCGAGGTTCGCGCTTTGCCCGTTGGGCTGCTCGGTGACGAGATGGTCCAGCGGCATGGTGGTGTGCTCTCCCGGAAACGATCCGTCAAATGATAATTGGTATGGTCGGATTTGAAAACAGGTATGGCAAGCGGTTTCGCCATGCCGTGCGCGTGAAGCCGCATCGCGATATGCAGAGAATTGCTTGATATGGCGGATATTTGAATAAATCTGCCGATCGCTTCATATGCATATGAAAAGACGGATTTTGCGGGGCGGTCGATATTTGGTACGGTCCAATTATTGCGAAGGCATACCTTTCGCGTAGAACCTGCCCCGAGTGCGGCGGCGGGCGGGGCATGAACATGACGGATCGACTGGCGGGAGCAACAGCATGAGTTCGGAACAGGGGGCGCAGCTCGACGCGCTGGCGCACGCCATCCTCGGCGCGGTGGGCGGGGCGGCGAACGTGGAGCGCCATTTTCATTGCATGACGCGCCTGCGTATCGTGCTGGTCGATGCGGACCGCGCCGACCTGTCGGCGTTGAAGGCGTTGCCGGCGGTGCTCGGCGTCGTGGCCGGCAACCCGCTGCAGATCGTGATCGGTCCGGGCGCGGTTGCGCAGGCGTCGGCCGCGTTCGCCGACGCGCTGGCTGCTTCGCCGGCGGTACCCGCGGCACCCTTGGCCCAGCCGGAGGCGGCAGTCGCGTCACCTGTAGCCGCGACGCGCGCGGCGCGGAAAAACACCGCGCCGAGCCGTTTCCTGCGGCGTATCGCCAGCATTTTCACGCCGCTGATTCCCGCGTTGATCGGCGCCGGCCTGCTGAACGCGCTGGCCGGCCTGCTGCGGGTGTGGGCCGCGCAGGCACATGCCGGCAGCACGGGCGCGCTGCCGTTCGCGGCGACGGTTGCGTCGATCGTCGGCTCGGCGTTCTTCGCATTCCTGGTGATCCAGGTCGGCATGAACGCGGCCGCCGAGTTTCGCGGCACGGCATGCCTCGGCGGCGCGACGGCCGGCATCATGATCCTGCCGGCCGTCGCGAAGCTGCCCGCGTTCGCGTTGCCGATCCTCGGCGAGATCGTGCTGAAGCCCGGCCAGGGCGGCCTGATGGGCGCGCTGCTGGCCGGCGCGCTGACCGCCTGCATCGAGCGGGGCGTGCGCGCGCGCATCGCGTCCGCGGCCGAGACGCTGCTCGCGCCGACACTCGCGCTCGGGCTCGCGGGCATCGCGACGCTGTTCGTCATCATGCCCGTCGCGGAAGTGCTGACGCAGGCAGTCGGCACCACGCACCTGCTGCGCGCGGGCGGCATGCCGGCCGCGTTCGTGCTGGCCGTTTCATTCATCGGCCTGCTGATGTTCGGCCTGCATCAAGCGCTGATCCCGATCCACGCGCAGCTGATCGCGCAATTCGGCTATACCGCGCTGTTTCCGATTCTCGCGATGTCCGGTTGCGGGCAGGCCGGCGCGGCATTCGCGCTGTATTTCCGCACCCGCGACCCGCGCCTGAAGCAGACCATCCGCAACACGCTGCCCACCTGCATGCTCGGCGTGAGCGAACCGCTGCTTTACGGCGTCACGCTGCCGCTCGGCCGGCCGCTGGTCACGGCGTCGCTGGGCGGCGGGGCCGGCGCGCTGGTGCTCGGGTATTGCGCCGCGCATGGCCTCGACGTCGGCGCGACGACCATCGGCCCGGCCAACCTGATGCTGATCCCGCTCGTGACGGGGCCGATGGGGCTGGTCGCCAGCATCGCCGTGTACTGCGCGGCGGTCGCGGTCGCCTATGCGACCGGCTTCACGCTGACGTGGTTCTTCGGCCTGAGCGGCGAGCAACGCCGCCGCCTGGACAGCGAAGCAAGCCCGGCCGTCGTCGCGCGCGCGGTGTAACGGCGCGCCGGGGCGGTGGCGATCGGACGGCATCGGCCGGGATGGCACGCATCCCGGTAAATCTGGATAACTGATTATCAAATCATGAAAAGCAGGATTTTCGTCTGCGCCGCGCTGGCGTGGGCGTCGCTCGCGCACGCGCAGTCCAGCGTGCTCGTGTGGGGCCGCGTGGGCGGGGGTGTGCAGGTCACGTCGAACGTGCAGAAGGCCACGGGCGGCACGGGGGCGCGATGGTCGCAGGGCAGCGACTGGGGCGTCAACATTCTCGCGATCAAGGGCACCGAGGATCTCGGAAACGGCAATGCCGCGATGTTCCTGCTGGAATCCGCGTTCACGCCGACGGGCTCGCTCGTCGGCGGGCTGATGTTCCAGCGCGCCGCGTGGGTGGCGCTGAAGAATTCACGGCTCGGCACGATCCGGTTTGGCCAGGGGCCGATGGTGAACAACTACGTGTGGGAGTTCGATCCGCTGCTCGAGGAGAACTTCGGCGCGCAATCGTTCGTCGCCTATCGCAATGGCTCGCGGCTGTCGAACGGCCTCCGCTACCTGTCGCCCGATTTCCACGGGTTCTCGTTCCAGGCGCAGCTGAACCTCGGCAACAGCACGGTCAACTTCAACTCGGGCGATCCGGGCAATGCAGGCAAGGCGGGGCGCGCGGACGGCTTCGCGCTCGCCTACACGAACGGCGATTTCCAGGTGCGCCTGCTGTGGGACGAGATCCGCAATGCGCAGGGCCGGCAGGACAACCTGTTCCGCTATTCGCGCGAGGCGTTCGTCGGCATCCGCGACCGCTTCGGCCCGCTGCGCGTGCAGGCGGCCTATACGCATTACTCGGCGCCGGATACGCCCGCCGGGTTGTCGGACAGCGCGGACCTATGGTGGGCGGGCGCCACCTACGACGTCAATCCGGCGCTGCATGTGCACGGCGCGGTCTACACGATGCGCGTGGGGCCGGGGCGCTGGACGGAGGATCACGACGGCGCCGCGCGCACGACGATGATCGGCGTCGGCTGCATGGTCGACCTGTCGAAGCGCACCTTCCTTTACAGCATGGCGGCGCACGTGTTCAACAGCGCGCACGCGAATTTCGGCGTCAATCCGCAAAACCCGGGGCTCGGGCCGGGCAAGGCCGGCTGGGGCACCAATCCGCCAGCGGGGCGAGGGCAGAGCGGCCTGTATGCCGGGATCGAGACGCTGTTCTGACGAACGGCGTCGATCGGTCGGCGCGGCGACAGCCGGGCCGGATTTCCCGCAACCCTCGAACGAGGACACCACCATGAAGCAACCCGGATTCATTCGCATGGCCGCCGCCAGGCTCGGCTTTCCCGCCGCGTTGCTCGCGCTCGGCCTGTTCGCCGGCGTGCCCGGCGCGGCGCACGCGGCGCCGTTCACCGTGCTCGACAACACCGCGTATGCCGACGTGTCGATCGGGCATGGCGCGGTGAAGATCAACTTCATCCCCGCGCGCTACTGCAAGCCGCTGACGGTCGATGCGAACGGCCGCGCGGTGCTGCCGTCGCGCAGCGCGTGGGTCAACCTGATCAACACGTACGACCCCACGCCGGCCGATGCGCCCGGCTATCTCGTGCTCGATTGCGAGGAACTGTACCTGAGCGGCAGCAGCGCGACGATCGCGAACCACCTGGCCATCCTCAAGCAATTGCAGGCGTGGGCGCGGGAAGTGCGGCCCAATCGCACGCTCGGCTGGTATGGCCTCGTCAACACGGCCCACATCAGCAGCGCCGATGCGAATGCCGCGTATCGCGGCGTCGCGGAACTGATGGACCTCGACGGCGGGCATACCGCGCATTTCCCGAGCGCGTATATCCGTGCCGACGGCACTGACTCGTGGACGCGCGTGGACTGGGCGACGCAGCTCAATCGCAACATCGCATCGGCGGCGCAGGCCGATGCGCTGAGCCGCACCGGCCCGCACCCGGTGTTCCCGTACCTGTGGCCGCAGTACTACGACCGCAACACGCAGCTCGTGCCGGGCAGCCAGTGGCAGTACATCCTGAACGATATCCTCGCCACGACGGCGAACGGCGCGGTGATCTGGGGCGGGCAGAATCCCGCGGTGGCCTACAACCCGGGCAACGGCGGGGCCGGCGAGTGGGTCGGCGTCACGCAGACGTTCCTCGACAGCCTGGGAAATCGCAACTGACGCCGCGGCAGTTCGCGTGCGTGAAGACGAAGGCCGGTTTTCATCGGGAAACCGGCCTTCGTGAGGCGGGGCCGCGCCTGCTTCGTTCCGGCACGATGTTCCGCTACTTGCCGGCTTGTGTGGACATACCGGCGGCAGGCGCGCCGGACGCAGCGGCCTGCGCCGCCTGCTGCGCGTCGACGCGCGCTTGCGCCGCCTGGATATCGGCGGGATACGAGCCCTCGTCGCCGGCGGACGGATTGTAGCCGGCGGCTTCGAGCCGATAGAGTTCATCCAGCACTTGCGCCCGCGTGAGCGGCGCGGGCGACTGGGCCCATGCCGCATGGCTCGCGAGCAGCGCGGCAATCATCAGGGATCCGATCGAATATTTCATGGTGATGCTCCCGACACGATAGGGATGGCGAAACGCGGGCAAACGGCGACGCGTTCGCATCAACTGCCGAAGTACGGCGAGCAGAAGCTCACGGGGCCGACGCAGTTGGCGGCGCCGGGCATCGACGGCGCAATCGCGCGCTTGCCGGCCTCGGACGAATCGGCGGGCTGGCTGCCCGTTCCGCTGCGCGCCTGCGAATCCTGCATCTGTTCTGCCTGCGCCCGGAACAACGGGCTGACTTCGGGGTAGGACGTATCGGTCACGAAACTCAGGCCGTGGTTCTGCGCATCGATCAGTTCCTGGCGCACTTCGGCGCGCGTCTTGCCCTGCGCCGATGCGGACGTGGAAAAACCGGCGACGGAAAGCATGACGACGGCCACGCCGGCCAGCAAGTGCTTGTTCATGTCCAGCTCCTTCGGAAGTTGAAAAGGTGAGTGCTGCATCCGTTCCAACATCGGGCGGCGCGGATTTATTCCGCGATTTCATCCGGCGTCGTCGAAATCCGCCGCGCCGCGATTTGTGCGGAACACGGGAATAGAACGCACGCATTCGCAGTTATTACGGATGCGGGTGCGGTTCCGATCAAGCGACGATCCGGGTGTGGAATGGACGAGCAAACTTCCGTCAGGCGCTTCGAGGCATTGATGCTGCCTCACATGCATGCCGCGTACAACGTCGCCCGCTGGCTGGCCCGCAACGACCAGGACGCGCAGGACATCGTCCAGGAAGCGTACGTGCGCGCGTTCCGCTTCATCGGCCGGTTCGACGGCGACGATGCGCGCGCGTGGCTGCTGCGCATCGTGCGCAACGTGTTCTGCACGTGGTATCGGCAGAACCGCCGGCGGGCCGCCGGATCGCTGTCGCTCGACGACGAGGATGCCGTGCCGGAGCCGAGCGACGAAGGGCAGTCGAGCCCCGAGGCGCTGATGATGCGCGACCAGGATCGCCGGCAGGTCGTCGCGGCGCTCGACAGCCTGAGCGTCGAGCATCGGGAGGTGATCGTGCTGCGCGAGATCGAGGGGCTGTCGTACAAGGAAATTGCGAGCATCGTCGGCGTGCCGATCGGCACGGTGATGTCGCGCCTCGGGCGCGGCCGCCGGCAGCTCGCCGCGATTCTCACGGACCTGGGCCAGGAGGCATGATGGATCATCAACAAGCACATGACGTACTGCCCGCATACGTCGACAACGAACTGAGCCTGACCGAGTGCGCGGCCTTCGAGCGTCACCTGGCCCGGTGCGATGCGTGCCGCGCCGCGCTCGACGCGCAGCGGCGCGTGCGCGCGTGGCTGACGTCGCCCGAGCTTCGCTATCCCGCGCCCGATGCGCTGCGCGCGCGGATCCAGGCCGACCTGCGCGCGCACCGGCCGGTGCGCGAGCGCATCGCGGGCTGGTTTGCGCCGCGGCGCACGAGCAGCCTGTCGATCTGGGCGCCGGCCGGCGCGATGGCGCTCGGTGCGCTGGCGCTCGCCTGCAGCGGCGTGCTCTACCTGTCCGCGCCGTCGGCCGACGCGCAGCTCAGGTCGGCGCTCGTCGACAACCACGTACGTTCGCTGCAGCTGGATCGCCTGACCGATGTGGTGTCGACCGATCGGCACACCGTCAAGCCGTGGTTCGACGGCAAGCTCGACTTCGCGCCGCCGGTGCGGGATTTCGCGCAGGCCGGCTATCCGCTCGTCGGCGGCCGGCTCGACTACGTCGGCGGTCGCGCGGTGGCGGTGCTCGTGTATCGCTACAAGCGTCACCCGATCGACGTCTATGTGTGGCCGGGCGACAGCGCGGGCGCGACGCCGCGCATCGACGAGCAGCACGGGTATCACGTCGCGCGCTGGTCGGCCGGGCACATGAACTACTGGGCGATCACCGACGCAGGCGCCCGCGAACTCGACGGGCTCGTCGAGCGCATGCGCGCGGGTTCGTAGTGGCGGAGCCGGCGCGCAGCACGTAGCCGCGATGAAGGAAGCCGGCGTTGGAGGGGGCACGGCGTCATGCCGGACGACCGCGAATGCGTCGTCCGGCACGGGCCGCGGTGATCCGGATCACTGCACCGTGATCGTTTCCTTCATGAACGGATGGATCCCGCAGAACACCTTGTAGACCCCCGGCTTGTCGAACGTGTAGGAGTACGTCTCGTCCTGGTCGAGCGCGTTCGAATGGAAGATGCCGGCATCGTTGACGATGGTGTGCGGCTCGGCGTCGAGGTTCTTCCAGGTGAGCGTCGTGCCGGCCTTGATCGTCGTCGACATCGGCGAGAACATGAAGTTCTTGATGGTGACGACCGGGCCGCCGGCGCTTTGCGCGAACGCGGGAACGGCCGATGCTGACGCGGCGAGGCAAAGCGCGGCGGCGACAAGGATGCGGGGCAACATGCGGTTTTTCACGATGGTCTCCTGGTCGCTCAGCCGATGGTCGTATCGTGCAGCGCCGACGCGGCGGGGTGGCCCGCATACTCGACGGTCGTCACGCCCAGCATCTTCGCCAGCTGGTCGCGCGGCACCGTGAGCGGCACCGGGCCCGGGCCGTTGCCCGCGGTGGGCTGCGGGAATGCGGTGGAGCGGGCGGTATGGAAGGTGATGTTGCCTTCCACCTTCGACACGATCTGATGGATATGCCCGTTCAGCACCGTGACCGAACCGAAGCGCCGCAGGTAGCCGATCGCCTGCGCCGCATCGCCCGTTCCCCAGCCCCACGGTTCGTAGATGGTCCACATCGGCATGTGCGAGAACACGACGACGGGCGTGCTCGCGCTCCTGCCCTTGAGATCCTGTTCGAGCCATGCGAGCTGATCGGCGCCGAAGCTGCCGAGGCCGTTGGGCTTGAAGTGCATCACGTTGACGAGCCCGACGAAGTGCACGCCGTCGTGGTCGAAGCTGTAATAGCCGCGGTTGTCAGACGCCTTGCCGAAGCGGCTGAAATACTCGGCGCCGGAGCCGTCGGTGACGTCGTGCTCGCCCGGAACCGTATGCAGCTCGGTGATCGACAGGCCCGACAGCAGCTGCGACGCGAGGTCGAATTCCGCCGCCTTCGACAGGTGCGTGATGTCGCCGGTATGAATCGCGAGCGCGGGTTTCGCCGGCATGCCGTTGACGAGGTCGATCGTCTGCTTCAGCGTGCTCGTCACGTCGGGGTTGGCTTCCTTGTTGAAGCCGATGTGGGTGTCGCTGATCTGCACGAACAGCGGCTTGCCCATGTCCGCGGGCGGCATCTTGCTGCCCTGCGCCAGGGCGAGGTCGAACGGCGTCAGCACGCCGCCCGACAGCGTGAAGAGCGTGCCGAGGCCGCCGAAGGCCATGCATTTCAACGCCTGCCGGCGGGACGGACTGGATGGGTTTTGTGACGACATGGGAGCCTCGCGAGCGAATGACGACGGCGGACGGCCGGAAACGTCCGCGAAGAAACCGGCACTTTCAGCCGGGTATACCTGCGAGGCGGCGGATTTATTCCCGCCGTGCGAGCGGCGGCGTGCGGACGGACATGCGCGACTGTCGGCAAACCGTAAGCGCGGGCGGCACGATGGCCCACGTCGCGCGATCAGGCCGCTTCGAGCTGATCCAGGCAATCCGCGAGGATCATCGCGGCGGCGTTCCCCGGCGTCGATCCGAGCAGTTGCGGGGCGTACACGCTGTCGCCGATCTGGATCGGCCGTCCCGACAGCGCGCACACGCCGCGGCGCCGCGTGTTGAACAGCCGCCATTTCTGGTCGGCGTAGCGGCCGGTGCACGCGTCGCACCACGAGATCACCACGCATTCGCGCGTCGGCCGCTCGAGCACGCCGATCGTCGGCCGGCTCGCGGCATTCCACGCCGGCAGCTTGTCGCGGGTCGTGCTGCGTCGCCGCGACATCGCCCAGTCGGCGGGCGGCCCGCCAAGGCCGCCGATGTCCGTGACGGTTCGCAGCCACGGCGTTGCACTGTCATCCAACATGTCTGTCCTCCCGAGTCGATGCGCGATCCGGAGCGCGGCCGGTGTTACGACAGGCGAATTCGCGGTTGCGCGCAGCCGTTGATCCGCTCGGCGATCCACAGCCGGGTCGCCTTGGAAACGCCGTGCAGCGCGTGCTGGTGACGGCGGTACAGCATCAGGTGGCTGAATTGCGCGAAGCGTCCGCGGATGAAGCCGCCGCGGAAGAAGCCGAACTGCCCGAGCGTGCCGAATGCGTCGTAGTCGCTGAGCGACACCAGCGCGCCGAAATCGTGAAACGCGAAATCGGGCAGCGGCTTGCCGTCGAGCCAGGACGGCAGGCATGCGGCCAGATGGGCCGCCTGCTGCGTGGCCACCTGCGCGGTGGGCGGCAGCGGCCGTTCCTGGCCGTCCGGCTGCAGGCTTGCGCAGTCGCCGATCGCGAACACGCGCTCGTCGTCGAGCGCCTGCAGCGTCGGCCGCACGACGACCTGGTTCGCGCGGTTGGTGTCGAGCCCGCCGAGCGCGCTCATGAAGTCGGGCGCCTTCACGCCGGCGGCCCAGACCATCAGGTCGGCCGGCGCGAACGCGCCGTCGCCGAAATGGAAGCCGTGCGCGTCGGCCGAGTTCACACGCGTCGACGTCAGCACCCGAAAGCCGATCTGCTCGAGCCGCCGCTGCGCCGACGCGGAAATCTTCGGCGGGAACGCTGCGAGGATGCGCGGCGCGCTCTCGAGCAGCGTGAGCTGCAGGCGCTCGCGCACCGACGCGTCGCCGTATGCGCCCGCGATCTCCAGCAGCCGGCTCAATTCCGCCGCCAGCTCGACGCCCGTCGCGCCCGCGCCGACGATCGCAACGCGCAGCGCCTCGTCGTTCGCGACGCTGCGGAACACGCGCATGCGCAACGCCTCGTTGAACGTCTCGGCCTGGCGCTGGCTGTCGATGAAGTAGCAATGCTCGCGCACGCCGGGCACCCCGAAATCATTGGCCTGGCTGCCGAGCGCGAGCACCAGCACGTCGTACTCGATCGTGCGCGCATCGAGCACCAACTGGCCGTCCTGCGAGCGGATCTCGCCGAGCGCCACGCGCCGGCGCGCGCGATCGAGCCCCTGCATGTCGCCGGGCTGGAACGTGAAGCCGTGTTCGCGGGCGTGCGCCAGGAAGATCACCTGCTGTTGCTGCACGTCGCGGGTGCCGGCGGCGATCGTGTGCAGCAGCGGCTTCCACACATGCGTGGGGCTGCGGTCGATCAGCGTGACATGGGCGCGGCCGGTGCGGCCGAGCTGGTCGCCCAGGCGGGTCGCGAGCAACAGGCCGGCGATGCCGCCGCCCACGATGACGATGCGTACTGGATCGGACATGCTTAAATCATCGCGTGATGAATAAGGTATGATCCTAGCGCCTCGATGCTTGACGTGTCAATCAAAGAGAGGCCGTCCGGTTCCGCGAGTCGGGGCGGGCGGGAGGCAGGCAGGGCAATCGGATTCTGGAAGGAGGGCGGGAACGTGGAAGCAGTCTCAGAGCGATCGGCGAGCCGGCGGCGCACGCGCGGGCGGCCGTTGCCGGGCGAGTCCGTCGGTCCGGACGTGATCTTGCGGGCGGCGCGCCGCACGTTCGCGAAGCGCGGCTATGACGCGACGAGCGTGCGCGAGATCGCGCGCGAACTGGGGGTCGATGCGGCGCTGATCGCGCACCATTTCGGCAGCAAGGTGACGCTCTGGAACGCGGTCGTCGACCAGATCGCGGAGCTGATGGCGCCGCTGTTCGCGGCCGTCGACGCATTGCGTGCGTCGCCGCTGACTTACCGCGCGCGCGTCGAACGCGCGGTGGCGCTCGGGGTGGATTCGGTGTTCGCCGAACCGGACATCGGCATGTTCTTCTCGACCGCGGCGACGGAGGAGGGCGAGCGGTTCGACCGGCTGATGGTGCTGCTGGTGCGGCCGTACTATGCGGCCATGGCGCGCCTGCTGAACGACGCCGCCGAAGCCGGCGAGATCCAGGCGACCGATCCCGGCCTGTTGTTCTTCATGCTCGAGAATGCGATCAGCACGACGGTGTCCTACAGCCACCTGATGCACGAATTCACGACGCTGCCGATGCGCCCGGACGCGTTCAAGCAAGCCGTGCTCGAGACGGCATTCAACATGCTGGGGCCCCGCACGCCGGCGTCGCGCTGACGGCCGGTCGCATCGCCGTCACACGGGCGGCGGATCGCCGAGCCAGCGCCGCGCGCCCGGCCCGCGCCGGCCCGCGCGGTCTTCCGGGTTGGTCAGCTTGCAGCGCTTCAGCGACAGGCATCCGCAGCCGATGCACTCGTCGAGATTGATATACAGCCGCTGCAATTCCACGATCTGGTCGGCCACACGTTTTTTCCATCCACGCGACAAGCGCTGCCAGTCCTTGTTGGTCGGCAGCGTGTCGGCCGGCAGGCTGACGAGCTGCTCGGCGATCTCGTCGAGCGAATAGCCGATCTTCTGCGCGAACACGATGAACGCGATCAGGCGCAGCACCGAACGCGCATAGTGGCGATGGCTCGAGCCGTTGCGATGCGAGCGGATCAGGCCGCGCGACTCATAGAAGCGCAGCGTCGATGCCGGCACGCCGCTGCGCGCGGCGACTTCGCGGATCGACATCAACGGCCATTCCGACTCTTCGACAGTACCCATGACGTTCTCCTGGAAAACTTGACTTAAAGTCAACTTCAACTTTTAAGCTACGCGGCAGTTTAACGTACCGCGAGGCTCCATGATCCATTTCCCTGTTCGCAAGGCGGCGCCATGGGGCGTCGCCGGCGCGCTGCTGCTTGCATTGTCCGCCTGCCATGACGGCAGAGGCGATCCGCCGGCCCAGGCCCTTCCCGAAGTCGGCGTCGCGACGATCGCGCCGCGCACGGTCCGCCTCGCGGACGAATTCAACGGCCGCGTCGAAGCGGTCGACGCGGTCGAACTGCGGCCGCGCGTGAGCGGCTATCTGCAGCGCGTCGCGTACAAGGAGGGCGATCTCGTGCCGCAAGGCGCGGTGCTGTTCGTGATCGATCCGCGCCCGTACCGGATCGCGCTCGATCGCGCGACGGCGCAGCGGCAGCGGGCCCGTGCGGCGGCCGGCCTCGCGCAGGTGCAGCTCAAGCGCGTGCAGACGCTGATCGATGCGCACGCAACGTCGCAGGAAGAACTCGACAACGCGCGCGCCGCCGATGCGCAGGCGCGCGCGGACCTGCAGGCGGCGGAAGCCGCGGTCGCGGATGCGCAGCTGAACCTGGGCTTCACCGAGGTGCGCGCGCCGATCGCGGGCCGCGTCGGCCGCGCGATGGCGACGGTCGGCAACCTCGCACGCGCCGACGACACGCTGCTCACGACGGTCGTGTCGCAGGATCCCGTTTACGTGTACTTCGATTGCGACGAACAGAGCTACCTGCGCTACAACGCGCAGCGCGCCGATCCGAAGCATCGCGCGATCGGCGCCGATCCGGTGCGCGTCGGCCTCGCGAACGAAGCCGGCTTCCCGCATGCGGGCACGGTCGATTTCCTCGACAACCGGCTCGATCCGGCCACCGGCACGATCCGCGCGCGCGTGCGGCTGCCGAATGCCGACCATGCGTTCACGCCGGGCCTCTATGCGCGCGTGCAGCTCGTCAGCGGCCGCGACCAGGACGCGCTGCTGGTCGACACCAAGGCGGTGCTGACCGACCAGGACCGCAAGTACGTATACGTGATCGGCCCGGGCGACAAGGCGCTGCGCCGCGACGTGACGATCGGCCGAGAACTGGGCGGCGAGCGGATCGTCGAGAAGGGGCTGAACGCGGGCGATCGCGTGGTCGTCGACGGCCTGCAGCGGATCTACTATCCGGGCGCGCCGGTCAAGCCGAAGGCGCTGGCCGCGCCGCCCGTCGCCGCGCTGCGCGCCGATGCCGCGGCGCCCGCGGTGCAGTGACGGGAGGCCAAGCGATGGATTTCTCCCGTTTCTTCATCGACCGGCCGATCTTCGCGGTCGTGCTGTCGATCGTCATCTTCGCGCTCGGGCTGATCGCGATCCCGATGCTGCCCGCGGGCGAGTACCCGGAAGTCGTGCCGCCGAGCGTCGTGGTGCGCGCGACGTATCCGGGCGCGAACCCGAAGGCGATCGCCGAATCGGTCGCCGAGCCGCTCGAGGAAGCGATCAACGGCGTCGAAGGGATCATGTACATGAAGTCGGTCGCGGGTTCGGACGGCAGCCTGCAGGTGGTCGTCACGTTCCTGCCGGGCGTCGATCCGGACACCGCCGCCGTGCGCGTGCAGAACCGCGTGAGCCAGGCGCTGTCGCGCCTGCCCGACGAAGTGCGGCAGTACGGCGTGACGACGCAGAAGCAGTCGCCGACGCCGCTGATGTACGTGAGTCTCTACTCGCCGGACAACAGCCGCGATTCGCTGTACCTGCGTAACTACCTGACGCTGAACGTGAAGGACGAGCTGTCGAGGATCACCGGCATCGGCGACGTCGGCGTGTACGGCTCCGGCGACTACGCGATGCGGGTCTGGCTCGACCCGAACCGGCTCGCGTCGCGCGGGCTGACCGCGAGCGACGTGATCGCCGCGGTGCGCGAGCAGAACGTGCAGGTATCGGCCGGGCAGCTCGGCGCGGAGCCGTCGCCGAAGGCGAGCGACTTCCTCGTGTCGATCAACGTGCGCGGCCGGCTGCGCACGACCCAGGAATTCGGCGACATCGTGCTGCGCAACGGCGGCGACGGGCAGGTCGTCAAGCTGTCCGACGTCGCGCGGCTCGAACTCGGCGCGGGCGATTACACGCTGCGCTCGTTCTACAACGACAAGCATTCGGCCGTGGTCGGCATCTTCCTGTCGCCGGGCGCCAACGCGCTCGACGTCGCGAAGGCCGTGTACGCGAAGCTCGACGAGCTGCAGACGCGCTTTCCGCCCGGCATCGCGTACCGGCCCGTGTGGGATCCGACGGTGTTCGTGCGCGAATCGATCCGCGCGGTGCAGCACACGCTGATCGAGGCGGTGGTGCTGGTCGTGTTCGTCGTGATCCTGTTCCTGCAGACCTGGCGCGCATCGGTCATCCCGCTCATTGCCGTGCCGGTGTCGGTGGTCGGCACGTTCGCGTGGCTGCTGATGCTCGGCTACTCGATCAACACGCTGACGCTGTTCGGGCTCGTGCTGGCGATCGGGATCGTCGTCGACGATGCGATCGTCGTCGTCGAGAACGTCGAGCGCAACATCGCGCAGGGGCTGAGCCCGCGCGACGCCGCGCACCAGGCGATGAAGGAGGTGTCCGGCCCGATCATCGCGATCGCGCTGGTGCTGTGCGCGGTGTTCGTGCCGATGGCGTTCCTGTCCGGCGTCACGGGGCAGTTCTACAAGCAGTTCGCGGTGACGATCGCGATCTCGACGGTGATCTCCGCGGTCAACTCGCTGACGCTGTCGCCCGCGCTCGCCGCGAAGCTGCTGCGGCCGCACGGCGCGCCGAAGGATGCGCTCACGCGCGCGATCGACCGCGCGTTCGGCTGGCTGTTCCGCCCGTTCAACCGCTTCTTCGAGCGCAGCTCGGACGGTTATCACGGCGTGGTCGCGCGCACGCTGAAGCGGCGCGGCGCGGTGTTCGCGGTCTACGCGGCGCTGCTCGCAGCCACCGCGCTGCTGTTCAACGCGGTGCCGGGTGGCTTCATCCCCGTGCAGGACAAGCTGTACCTGTTCGCGGGCGCGAAGCTGCCGGAAGGCGCGTCGCTGTCGCGCACGAGCGCGGTGGCCGAGCAGATGACGAAGATCGCGCGCAGCACCGAAGGCGTCGAGATGGTGCAGGGTTTCGCGGGCCTGAACGCGCTGCAGGGCGTGAACACGCCGAACATCACGAACTCGTACGTCATCCTGAAGCCGTTCGACCAGCGCAAGCGCAGTGCCGCGCAGATCAATGCCGAGCTGAACGCGCGTTTCGCGGGCATCAGCGGCGCCATCACGTATGCGCTGTTGCCGCCGCCGATCCAGGGGCTCGGCAACGGTTCGGGCTACGCGCTGTACCTGGAGGATCGCGCGGGGCTCGGCTACGGCGCGCTGCAGAATGCGCTGACGGCGTTCCAGGCCGCGGTCGCGAAGACGCCGGGGATGCATTACCCCGTCAGCTCGTACCAGGCGAACATCCCGCAGCTCGATGTGAAGGTCGATCGCCTGAAGGCGAAGGCGCAGGGCGTCGCGCTGACCGACCTGTTCAACACGCTGCAGGTGTATCTCGGCTCGATGTACGTGAACGACTTCAACCTGTTCGGGCGCGTGTACCGCGTGATGGCGCAGGCCGATGCCGGCCATCGGCAGACCGCGGAGGACATCGCGAACCTGCGCACGCGCAACGCGAAGGGCGAGATGGTGCCGATCGGTTCGATGGTGACGGTCGAGCCGACGTTCGGGCCCGACCCGGTCGTGCGCTACAACGGCTACCCGGCCGCGAACCTGATCGGCGACGCCGATCCGAAGGTGATGTCGTCGTCGCAGGCGATCGCGAAGCTCCAGCAGATCGCGAAGGAGGTGCTGCCGCCCGGCATCACGCTCGAATGGACCGATCTCAGCTACCAGCAGGTCACGCAGAGCAACGCGGCGATCGTCGTGTTCCCGCTCGCGGTGATGCTGGTGTTCCTCGTGCTCGCATCGCTGTACGAGAGCTGGACGCTGCCGCTCGCGGTGATCCTGATCGTGCCCGTCTGCATGTGCGCGGCGCTGTTCGGCGTGTGGCTGTCCGGCGGCGACAACAACGTGTTCGTGCAGGTCGGGCTGGTCGTGCTGATGGGGCTGGCGTGCAAGAACGCGATCCTGATCGTCGAGTTCGCGCGCGAGCTCGAGATCCAGGGCAAGGGCACGATCGAAGCCGCGCTCGACGCGTGCAAGCTGCGGCTGCGCCCGATCGTGATGACGTCGGTCGCGTTCATCGCCGGCTCGGTGCCGCTCCTGATCGGCAGCGGCGCGGGCAGCGAGGTGCGCGCGGCCACCGGCGTCACCGTGTTCGCCGGGATGCTCGGCGTCACGCTGTTCGGGCTGTTCCTCACGCCCGTGTTCTATGTCGCGATCCGCAAGCTCGCGGGTGGCACCCCGGCCGTCTGGAACGAGCAGCACGGCACCCTCGGAGGAGAAAACCGATGAGCGCCGCTTTCCGTCTTTCCGCGCTCGCGATGTCGATCGCGCTTGCCGCGTGCGCGGTCGGCCCCGATTTCAAGCGGCCTGACGCGGCCACGGCCGCGCGATTCGCCCGCGACGCGCATCCGGCGGCGCCGCAGGACGCGGTGCCGGCCGATGCATCGGCCGATGCCGATGCCGCGTTCTGGCGCGGCTTCGGCGATCCGGCGCTGACCCGGCTGATCGACGCGGCGCTCGCCGCGAACCAGGACCTGCAGGTCGCCGTGTCGCGCTACGACGCATCGAACGCGCTGCTGTCGCAGGCGAGCTTCGACCGTTATCCGACGATCACCGCGAACGGCCAGATCGGCCATCGGCTGGCGAGCCGGGACCAGGCGTTCGGCGTACCGCGCAGCCAGCGCGACACGCCGACGTCGAGCGTCGGCATCAATGCCGCGTGGGAACTCGACCTGTTCGGCCGCGTGCGGCGCTCGATCGAGTCGCAGCGCGCGGAAACGGCCGCGAGCGCGGCGGACGTGCGCGCGGTGCGCATCGCGATCGCGGGCGAGGTCGCGAGCACGTACGTCGACCTGCGCGGCTCGCAGGAGCGGTTGCGGATCGCGCGCGAGAATGCCGCGAACCAGAAGCAGACGCTCGAGCTGATCAACGCACGCGTCGGGGCCGGGCGCGGCTCTGAACTCGATGCGGCGCGCGCACGCGCGCAATACGAATCGACGACGTCGCGGATCGCCGTGTACGAAGCCGCGATCGGCGTCGACGAACACAGGCTCGCGGTGCTGACCGGGCAGACGCCGGACGCGCTGATCGGCCGGTTCGACGCGCCCGCGCCGCTGCCGGCGCTCGCCGCCGACATCGATCCCGGCACGCCCGGCGACCTGCTGCGACGGCGTCCGGACGTCGCCGCCGCCGAGGCGCGGCTGCATGCGGCAACCGCGCGCGTCGGCGTCGCGACGGCCGACCTGTTCCCGCGCTTCACGCTGTCGGGGTTGCTTGGCAGCGCGACCAGCAGCTACGGGTTCTTCCGTGCGGGCAGCGATACGAACCTGATCGCGCTCGGCATCGACTGGTCGTTCCTCGACGTCGGGCGCGTGCGCGCGCGGATCGCCGCGAGTGACGCGGAGGCGGCCGGCCAGCTCGCGCAGTATCGGCAGACAGTGCTCGGCGCGCTGGAGGACACCGAGAACGCGCTGCTGCGCGCCGCACGCACGCGCGACGAGACGGTGCATCTCGTGCGCGCCGCGGACGACAGCGCGCGCGCCGCGCAGCTCGCGCAGACGCGCTTTTCGGCCGGCGCGATCGACTACTACGAAGTGCTCGACGCGCAGCGCACGCTGCTGCAGGCGCAGGACGCGGCGGCCGATGGCCGGATGCGCAGCGCGGCCGCGACGGTCGCGCTGTACAAGGCGCTTGCCGGCGGCTGGCCGTCGGGAATGGGGCAGGGCGCGCCAGGCCCGCTCGCGCAGTCGCAGCGATAGCGGGGCGCGCATCGAGCGATACGCCGGCCGATGGTCGGCGTATCCGTCACACCGTTGCCGGATCGACCTTGTCGATGTCGATCCCGTCGCGCCGGATCGCATCGCCGACGGTTGCGCGCGGCACTGCCCCGTCGTCGGCCAGCGCCTTCAGTGCGGCGAGCGCGATGAAGTGGCGATCGACCTCGAAGAACGTGCGCAGCGCCTCGCGCGTATCCGAGCGGCCGAAGCCGTCGGTGCCGAGCGCGACGAAGCGGCGGCCGTCGACGAACGCGCGGATCGGGTCGCCGACGATCTTCATGTAGTCGGTCGCGACGACCACCGGCTCTGTGCGTCCATCGAGACATTCCTGCACGTACGGCATGCGCGGTTCCTGCTCGGGATGCAGCAGGTTCCAGCGCTCCGCGGCGATCGAGCCATTCGCGGGTTTCCTGCGGATCGATGTCGGGCAGCGTGAGAGGTGCGGTGTCTCCAGAAGCATCAGGTTGCGCGGGGCGATGGTCGTGGCGCTGCGTCGCGCGACGGAACGCTCGCCGATGGGCGGGCTGATGATTGCAATTGCAATCGTATAAAGGGGAATTGTATCGAGGTAAAATTTAATTGCAACTGCAATTAAACGACAGAGGAACGACCTGACATGACCGCACCCGCCTCCGATCTGTGGTTCTCGTTCGTCCGCGCGCACCGCACGATGATTCGCGAGATCGAGCGCCGCCTCGCGGATGCCGGCCTGCCCGCGTATGCGTGGTACGACGCGTTGTGGGGGCTCGAAAGCGGGCCCGACGGCACGCGGCGCATGCACGAACTGGCCGACGTGCTCGCGATCGAGCGCTACAACCTCACGCGGCTCGTCGATCGCCTGGAGCAGGAAGGGCTCGTCGAGCGCGCGCGCTCGGCGGACGACGGCCGTGCCGCGTACGCGAGCATTACCGACAAGGGGCGTGCGCTGCGCAAGAAGATGTGGAAGGTGTACCAGTCGACGGTCACCGAGCTGTTTCTCGGCCAGTTCGGCGGCAAGGAGCAGGCGGCCGTGGCCGCCGCGCTCGATCGCGCGACTGCCGCCGCGCGCGAGGCCGCGGCCGATGCGAAGAAGTAGCCGGTTCAGGCGGTCGGCCGCATGACCGTCGCGCGCGAGCTGCGTATGGCTCGGACAGCTCCAGATCGTCGAATCGATGCGCCAGTGGTCGTGCAGCAGCGCGGCCGCCTGTTGCACTTGCGCGAGCGTGCTGCCCGCGCCGCGCAGCCGGATGTGCGCGGCGGCGGCGCCGGCGTCCGCGCGGGCGAACCGAATGGCGCAGTCTGCATGTCCCTCCTTCGAGTGCTGGAATCTTGCCGGAGCCGTCGGCCCCGCATAGGATTGCAATTGCAACGATTGTAGTTGCAACAATATGCGGACGACAACGATCAAGGACCGACATGACATCGACGCACTCCCTCACGTTCTACACGGCCGACACGCCGAACGGGCACAAGGTCGCCATCTACCTGGAAGAGGCCGGGCTCGCGCACGAGCGTGTGCACGTGAACCTGTCCGCCGGCGAGCAGCGCAGCCCGGCATTCCTGGCCATCAACCCGAACGGCAAGATCCCGGCCATCGTCGATCACGATGCCGGGCTCGCCGTGTTCGAATCCGGCGCGATCCTCGGCTATCTCGCCGAGAAGACGGGGTGCCTGCATCCTGAAACGCTGGCCGAGCGAACGGCGGTCCAGCAATGGCTGCATGTCCAGATCGGCGGCATCGGCCCGATGCTCGGCCAGCTCTGGTGGTTCCTGCGTGCATCGAAGACGGCCAATGCCGAGGCGATCGAACGCTACCGGAACGAGGCGCGGCGCTTGTACGGTGTCGTGAACGGCCGCCTGGCGGAATCGGCGTATCTCGCATCGTCGCGGTATTCGATTGCCGACATCGCCGCGTTTCCGTGGCTGCGCACGTCGCATGAACTGGATCTCGACGTCAGCGAATACCCGCACGTCGAGCGCTGGCTCGCGGACATCGCGGCGCGGCCGGCCGTACAACGGGGCCTGATCGCATGCCGCGCGCCGGCGGCCGAGCCGGCGCACTGACGGCGCGTCACCTGCCGGAAAACATTGTTCCTCGTCGTCGTAAACGTCTCGAATGCGTGATATTTGCGGCCCTCGATCTGTTTTAGAGTGGCCGCAAATATTGATGACGATGCGTCGCGCGGCCGCAGCCCCGGGCCGTGCAGACGCACCTGAGGAGCTGGAGACAAATGAGTGAAGGCAGGATTACGCAGGTCGAGTCGTTCGGTTTCGAGCGCATTCCCGATGCATCGCGCTACGCGCGGCCGATCGATCTGTTCCGGTTGCTGTTCGGCGGGTGCAACACGTTTTCCACATCGGTGCTCGGCAGTTTTCCGGTGCTGGTCGGGCTGTCGTTCAAGGCGGGCGTCTGCGCGATCCTGCTCGGCGTGCTCGCCGGCACCTGCATCCTTGCGCCGATGAGCCTGTTCGGGCCGCGCAACGGCACGAGCGACCCGGTATCGTCGGGCGCGCACTTCGGCATCCACGGCCGCATCGTCGGCTCGTTCCTCGCGCTGCTCACGTCGATCGCGTTCTTCTCGCTGGCGGTGTGGAGCTCGGGCGACGCGCTCGTCGGCGGCGCGCACAGCATGGTCGGCGTGCCCGT
>Ga0157367_1000032_pt1 | contig 72813 bp, 80 predicted proteins | sample AttbisABBM2_FD_113142 | JGI IMG/M metagenome (GOLD analysis project Ga0157367, IMG submission 113142) | Fungus gardens microbial communities from leaf cutter ant in Botucatu, State of São Paulo, Brazil - Atta bisphaerica ABBM2 | ecosystem: Host-associated > Fungi > Mycelium > Unclassified ... | reverse complement strand
TTACCGATCCGCTTCAGGCACATATTTCCGTGCGCTCTAACATTCTGCAGGCGGACATCAGCACCGCGCGTAAGGCCCGGCTACTGACTCAGTCTCGGGCCGATAAACTCTGGCAGCGCGTTGAAGTGGTGCGTCATGATGCTGACAATTTAGTTAAGAAACAGGGCTTTCTGAGCGCGGGCGAACGTGCAAGCTATGATCGTGAACTGGATGATGTGGCGAAAACACTCTGCCAGTAAATAACTGGTTCCTACCGCGATAAAAGAAGGCGTCACAGTATTCATCTTAGTATTGCCGTGATGGCGGTTTTTTGCCCTGAAAAGGAGTACGCCGCAGCCGGCTCCAGTTACGGGATTCGTGATCGGGATGTTATGTTTAATGTTGCATAATATCCCTAACCCATGATTTTAACGTCCGCTTTTCGCTCAAAGCAGACTTCATGGGCTCAAAAGCTTAACGCTTTTTCTACAAGTGGACAGACGTTTTATCTTCCTACAGCCAGATGCTCTAAATGAAAACCATAACAGGCTTAAAACCTGTCAGTTGACAGCCAGTCCAGCTTGCGTTTTATTCTTACTCAAATGATCCCGGTCTCATGGCTCAGGGACCTTCATGAATGCCAGTGAGCGTGGTCTGGCTGTCTGATTCGTCGCTTCGTCGCTTCGTCGCTAAAGAATATGGTGAAGCCTTTCTGAAAGATGTTTTATTCCTCGAGAAGTGCTGGACTTTTAGTAATTCATTATGAATGCGAACATTAACTTTAAAATGCTGTTACCAGAGGAATTGCTGTGAAAAAAGAACATGAAATGACTGGTCTGGATCAAGACCTGCTCCGTATGGATACAGGGCAATTATTGTCAGAGATTAAGAGCTACAATACGTGTACATCGGAAATGTTTCGGTCACGAACTATGCTGATATCAGCCCGAACCGTGGTCTCTTCTGCCTGAACATGAAAAATCAGAGATACGGGTCCCTGACTGGCATGAGTTTATAACAGGGTGCCTTATTTACAGACAGTTACTGGATGAAAATAAAGATTAAACAAAAACACTACGATATATCGAAGTGTACAACGGATATCTGTACTCTCAGCCTGAATTCCTCAGGAAGAGCCGGTTCCGGCAGTCAGTTCATCATTAGTACTAAAAAGTTTTCCGGGGGTAAGTATGCCATAGCACCAGTGTACCAACTTTCGCATGACTGCCCCGATTGTCACCATACTTGCCTTGCCCTGCAGTAAAAGTGCTTCATAGAAGCTGCGCATCCTTATATTACAGCGTCTGACACAAAGTGCGGCCATATACAGCTTTGCGCGCAGCCGGGGGGTGGGCCGGTTTTAGACATTCTGCTTTCCCATGCACGGAAGTTCCCGATCGTTTTTCAATGGTGGCGTCGCTCATCAACGCGTCCCGCCTGCTTATGGGTGCACTGAGGTGCCTGACTTCAGCTTTAGGTGGCACCCAGCGTTGAGATTTTTTGAGAAGGGCATAGCAGAACAGCATGTACGCATCCACTTTGTCCTTTTTCGTCAGAGTGCCCATGCCCTTTGCGAAACCGCTGATGCGGCGAGGGTTTGCCAGCGAAACATACGCCCCGGCCTCATGAAGGAATAGTGCAAAGTTATCGTGGTACACGCCCGTCGCGTCCATAACTAGATGTACGTCACCAAGACTGCAGCGCTGCATACGCAGCCAGCGAAATATATTAGCTGCGGCGCTGCGGTCATTTTTTATCTTTTTTGTTCGCATACATCCCTTTATGCCGTCATACAGCATTCATACTTCAAGGGTGTCTTTACTTGCGTCTATGCCTACAGGAAACATCATCATTCTCCTCTCACAATTATCATCACGCCTGTTAGCCTTGTACATAGGGAGTCGTTCTCCCGGTATGCGTTCAACAAAATGTGCTGGCCTGAAAAGTGAAGCAGAGGGCCATAAGTTGCCAGACAGAATCGGCATTTAAGCCGTCCTCAGGAAAGGGACCTGCTGACTCTGCTTCGTGTAATGGTAGCTAATCACCACGTTATGTTAGATACAAAGAAGGAGTTGGGTAGCGCCATATATCAGGCCGTAACCGGCTTCGCCGCGCGTACAGCGCCGTCCTGTTCTGACATCATCTGGCTCCTTCATGCCGCCATAGCGGCATTCATGGGACAGGTTGCGCGCTGTTCGCCTATCCGGCTATGTTGGAGAGGTACATGCTATGCAGGTTACTGAAGCAGAACGTGATTCAGAAGAAACATAACATCTGACGTACAATGCGAAAATGAAGACAAAGTAACTTCAGATTGCGGGAGCAGGTCAATCAGGGATAAAACCTGTTACGGCAACATAAAAAAAACTCCGCCAACCGTAGTTCACGGTGAAACATGCTCAGCCAGAAGCCGGAGCCTCTGGCTGAGTTGAACTGTCAGAACTCTTTCTGACCGCCGAGTTCAATAACACGATTAGGCGGGATCCTGAATTGTTCATGTGTGCGTAAAGCATTCCGCTGAAGGAAATGAAAAATAATTCCCTTTGCGTAAGGCAGGCCGCGTCTTTTTTTCATGACCAGCGTATCGTGGGACGTGAAAAAAGACGCTTCGTGAACGGTACAGCCAAATCCTTCCAGACCGCACAGGTGCAGTATCTCCTCCATGGAGGGAGACTCATGCCAGCCATACTCTGCCGTAACCTGCCAAAAGATGGGTGATAACTGACGCAGCGTAATCCGTTTCTGATTATGCACCCGCGGAGCGTCTACCGTCCGGATATGCAGTAAAACGACCCGCCTATGCAGAACGCGGTTGTGCTTGAGATTATGCAGCAGCGCCTGCGGGATCTCATATTCCTTTCGTGATAGGAATACAGCAGTACCGGGAGCATGACCGGGCGGATTCTTTTCAAGCGAGCTGATAAGTGCCTTCAGGCTGACCAGATCGTCATTCAGGCGGCAGATGAGGCCTGAGCGCTCAGACTGCCAGATGTACATTAGCAGCAGCATGGACAGCGCCAGAAGTACCGGTACCCATCCTCCGGAAAACAGTTTCAGCAGATTGGCAGCAAACAGCGGCACGTCAATCATTAACATGCATGCCAGTAAAAGCAACGCCAGTGGCAGCGGCCATTTCCAGTTGCGGAAGGCAACCACAACGGTCAGACAGGCCGTCAGTACCATCGTACCTGTGACGACGATCCCGTAGGCAGATGACAGGGCGGAAGATTGCCGGAAGGCGAAGATAACTAAGGTTACAGCGGCAAACAGCAGCCAGTTAACCACGGGAATATAAATCTGCCCGGACTCCGTGGCCGACGTAAAAACAATGCGCATTGGGGGCAGGAATCCCTGGCGAATAGCCTGATGAGTCAGGGTATAAATGCCTGTAATAATCGACTGAGCGGCAATAACCGTTGCCATCGTCGACAGCACGATAAGCGGGATCTGCGCCCAACCGGGGGCCAGAAAATAAAAGGGATTTTTGACTGCGCTGGCATCTGCCAGCACCAGCGCGCCCTGACCAAAATAGTTGAGAATCAGTGCGGGCATGGCAATAATGAGCCAGGCAAAACGAATGGGCTTTTTACCAAGGTGCCCCATATCAGCATATAAAGCTTCTGCGCCCGTTACGGCCAGCACGACCATCCCCAGCGCTGCAAAGGCTATAGAATTATGGCTGAGTAAGAAATCAATTGCATGAGACGGACTCAAAGCCTGAATAACGGCAGGGTTCATCGTGATCCCGTGCACGCCCAGCGCAGCCAGCGTGATAAACCAGACGAGCATAACGGGCCCAAAAATGCGGCTGACTATCTCTGTACCGTGTTTCTGGATGACGAATAACAGCGTCAGTATCACTGTGGCCAGCGGCACAATGAAGTTGTCCAGAGCGGAGGTGACCACTTCAATGCCTTCGACTGCTGACAGTACCGAAATAGCAGGCGTGATGATGCCATCACCGTAAAAGAAGGCACCGCCGGTTAGTCCGGCCAGCACAATCAGATGGCCTGTTCGATGACTGACGTGCATACGTGCCAATGACATCAGCGTTAATATCCCACCTTCATCGTCCCGATCTGCCCGCATAACAAAACAGACATACTTGACGGTCACGATAAGCGTCAGCCCCCAGAATATCAGTGAAAGAAATCCCATCACGGCCGTGTCAGTCACATTCCCGCCGGGTAAGATTGATAAGCATTCTTTGAGGGTATAAAGCGGACTGGTACCGATGTCGCCAAAGACAATTCCGACGGCAGCAAGCATGCCCGCGTGCAGAGACTGTTTCTCAGAATGAGCCATAACTTTTCCTGTGTATACAGCATTAATGAGCAAATGGCAGGTTTGAGTATCTTATAGAACGAAGTTCAAAGTAGCTGAAAACCGGCAGCTGAATAAGAAATCAATGTGCGTAAGTCTTAACCTTGAACAAATTTTAATCACGGAGCAGGGGCATTTTATCAACCTGTGAAAACACAGGCTTTCCTTTCGCAGATAGACACAGAGTGACAGAGTAAACAGACTTTCTTCCCCCGCGCTTTTCCGCTCGACGGACTTTGAGGCGCGTGCTGGCGCTGGCTTGCCGTGTCGACAAATGTGTATCAGGCCTTCTACACAGCTACAGAAAGCGATACTTTTACGTTCCAGCATTGAGGACTATTATCTGTCAATGCGGGATTGAGCCTTAGTCTGAAAAACTGAATAAACAGACCTCATATACTCATGTTGATACATTTTAGGTTTTAATACTGACGGGTTTTAGTAATTTTGAGTTATCGTAAAAATCCATGTTCCTGTACTTGGCAGGTGAAACACCAAATCTTTCTCTGAACGCCCGGGAGAACGTCTGCTGAGAGTAAAATCCGTATTTTATACTGATATAAAGAATAGGCTGATCCGTTGAACGAAGATCAATAGCAGATGAGGACAGGCGGCGTGCGCGTATGTAATATGAAAGGTTATATCCGGTAACCTTTTTAAATATACGTTGCAAGTGCCACTTTGAATAACCACATTTGCGTGCAATATCATCTAGATGAAGTGAGCTGTTTAAGTTGTCTTCAATCCAGATTAGCAAATCCATAATGATATTTATTCGTATCATAGAATGCCCCCGTGCCTAAAGAAAAATCAAAATTCGAATGTAAAAATTTAAATCAATTATTTTCGCTGTGACTGTTAATGTTTTCGGATAATACGTAAGGCTCTCTGATAAGAGGGTCAAGGTTATCCCGGCAGATACCTGAAGGCTTATTCGCTCCAATCAGTGTCATCGTCACGCTAAGATCGGCACCAAGCATATTAAGCAGGTTTGTTACCCCAGCCTCTCCGCCAGCAGCCCAAGCCCGCTCCAGAGCGTCGTGCATATAACTCCGGTCCCGCAGGACATACAGCTGGGTCCATTGCTCACCGTCCGCATTGACGGCTGCTTCCTCAATTGGGCATACCGATACGGTAGACTGCGTGTAAGGGATATGATGTCCGCCGACTGCGCGTGCAGCGTGGACTTCTCCACGGCGTGCGTACATATCGGTTGCTCCTACGTGCTCCAATGTTACGGGCAGACCCCAGCAACTTTTCATTATTTCGCACGAAAGCATTGGTGTGCCTGCACCACTAAGTACCTGCTGGCGGAGGTTGAAGTTCTGAAGAGCCATTACATTGTTTTTCATGGTTTTTTCTGTGACTACTCCCCCGTCAATGTAGTCGAGCAGAAATCCCGGCAGCCTTATTCTTGCAGCCTCACGGTAATTTTCTGGCAATGAAATACTCATGATGTAGCTTCCTTTTCAAAATTCCAGTTTCTACTGAACCGAAATGGATTGAGCCAAAATTGCAGATGCAGCCTGCCACTGTTCAGGTCAGAGGCAGGCTGGCCATTCACTGTTCTGGACTACCGGTCAGGCTTCAGTAGGTCGGGGAATAAAGTTGTGCTTCCAGCCACGTGCGGATGTCTTCTGGGCGCTCGGATTGTGCAAGGCCTGCGTCAAACATATATTCCGCAACCGCGGTGGCCGTGGTGATTTGTGTTTCAAACACATCTTTCTGACCCGGGAAAAGTAACCCTTTTTCGCGCATCTCAGGACTAATTTGCTGAGCGGTAGCGTGCGCCGCTACGATGAAGCACTCATCGGTCAGTTTTGAGGGGCGGGCAACATAGGTTGCAAGGCCGACGGCCGGGAAAATATAAAAGTTGTTAGCCTGGCCGGGCAGCAGAGTTTTGCCATTAATATGTACTTCCGGGAACTGAACGCCCGCGGCATAAAGCGCTTTACCCTCCGACCACTTATAGGCCTCATCTGCTGTACACTCAGCCTTACTTGTAGGGTTTGAAAGTGCAAAGATGACGGGGCGCTCGGTGTTTTCACACATTGCCCTGACCACCTCGTTCGTAAAGGCACCCTTAGCGGTGCTGACACCAATGAGAATGGTGGGTTTAAAATGACGGACGTATTCAGTAAGGTTGCTAAATGATTTTTCATCGCGGGCATAAATGCGCTGTTCATCTGACAGGTCTTTTCTTGAGCGTGTCAGAAGACCATCGATATCCATCATCCGGACATTATGGCGCGCGTTTTCTTCAGATAAGCCATTGTCCTGCATTTCATGTGTAATAAGGCGTGCGATACCCATCCCGGCCGACCCGGCGCCAAGGAAAAGCACACGCTGGTCTTCTATCTTCTGGCCGGATATCTGTAATGCAGCAATAATTCCCGCAAGACTGATACTGGCGGTGCCCTGAATGTCGTCGTTGTAACAGAGAACAGCATCCTGATAGCGAGCCAGGTAACGCATAGCATCCGTGCCTTTCCAGTCCTCAAAATGAATACAGCACCCCGGAAACACCTCCTGAACCGCTGCCACAAACTCATCCGTCAGCGCATCGAGCTCTTCTGTTCCGGGCGGCTGCTCGCGTAGACCAAGATAAAGCGGATCTTTCTGCAGCTTCTCGTTTGTTGTACCAATGTCGAACAAGACCGGAAGCAGAGTCTGAGGGGGAATAGCGGCGCAGGCAGTATAGAGCTGAAGCTTGCCAATAGGGATCCCCATACCATTTGCACCGATATCGCCCAAACCTAAAATACGCCCGCCGGTTGAAATACAGATAAATCGCACGTCTTTCACAGGCCAATTCCGGAGCACTTCAGCCATGCGGCCATTCATCTGCCGCGTAATGTACATGCCACGGGGGCGACGGTAAATGTGGCCAAAAGCCAGACAGGCGTCACCTACTACTGGATCGTACAGGATGGGGATAAAAGTTTGAGGGTCGGACATTACAGTTTTATAAAACAGGGTCTGATTACGCTCCTCGAGACCCTGCAGATAAATGTATTTTTCAAGGTCGCTATTCTTTTTGCTCAGGTGCTGTAAGACACGCTGCATCTGTGTGTCAATATCTTCAGTTCCAGAGGGAAGCAGCCCCTCCAGCCCCAGGCATTTGCGCTCCTCAATACTGTAGGCCGTACCCTTATTCAGAACCCCGTCGTTCAGCAACTCTGTACCTGTTTTATTTGCATTCATTTTCAGTTCCCGGTGCGTTTAAAAATAGATTCAAATAGGCCACTCTTTCGCTGACTCAGGCTCCTGATACGCCCCTTCCCGCCATATCTTCCGGCCGGATGAGCCGGTCATAATCTCCATCACTGATACTACCGGAACGGATAGCGGCTTCGCGCAGCGTGGAACCGGAAGCCTGTGCATCTTCCGTGATATGTGCTGCATTCTAATAGCCCTTTTGCGGGGAAAGAGCCGTTACGAGCATGAGTGAGGGTTCAGGATATTTGAAGATTTTATTCCGGTTCAGTTCAGTATCCAGAACTGAGTAGGTGTGGAATTTTTTACATCCGCTGGCAAAAATGGCGGCGGAGTGCAGTACATTATTGATAATCACTGGACGCATGGCATTTAGTTCAAAATTGCCCTGACTACCGGCAAATGTTATAGCTGTGTCTTCACCCATGACCTGAATATCTATCATGACGATAGCCTCGCACTGATTTGGATTGACTTTGCCCGGCATAATCGAAGAGCCTGGCTCATTGGGGGGTCGGACAAGTTCACACAAACCGAAGCGGGGGCCGGATGCCAGCCAGCGCATATCGCGTTCGCAATTTTCATTAGCGCCACGGCCAGGTCCTGGAGCGAAGCCGATACGCGCATTATGTTGTCGAGCGCCCCTGTGCCATAAATTTATTCGTCGCGGTGACGGAAGGCCTGCCGTCCAGCTCTGCAATTTTTTCTGCAACTGCTACTTACAAGCCGGCAGGCACATTGAGTCCTGTTTCGCTGTAGTGCCGCCAAGCGCCAGTGTATAAAGCCCCCGACGGAAATCTTTCACGGCCGAGATGGCAGAGCGCAGCTGCACAGCCCAGCCTGACCAATCCCAGCCAACGGAGAGGAGAGCAGCATCCTCAATGTGAGTACAGCCCGTCTTTATAAAATCCATTCATGCCTCAGCTTTTTTTCAATGACACTGGAGAAAGCATTGAGCTCAGGCAACAGTCTCTCGACCAGCATTTTTCACGGTTGCCACGTGCGTCCCATGGAGAATTTTTAGCGACGCTGTGTCCGTGCACCCCGCTACCTGTCTACGGGCACATTTACCATGCCCATATTGTCGAATTCTTCTGGTGTTCCAGATGCGCTCAGTCCAGCACGGAAATCCCTGAGCTGAAATATATTCTTCTAAGCTATATACCCTGCATCTGCTTATCAGATTTGAATCTGTATGTTTAGTGAACTGAACATACGTCAAAAAAATGATTATGGTAGGAAACTTTATATCTGCAAGTCACCTGAAGTGTTATTTTTGATATCTTTAGTTATAAAACAGTGTGAGGTAAATTATGTAAGTGATGTTGGGTTCTCCATTACGCGTGGGGCCGTTATCATGGGGAGAACAGGATAATTTTAGGATTTCTTTAAAATGGATAATTCCAATCTTTACGTCGGTCACCTAGCATGGTGCGGGCTTATAGCGCTCAACATGGTTCGTCAATCAGGTATGGTAAGTTCACCGGCACAGGAAAACCTGTTCTTATGCCGGTGGCTGGCAAACGCCGAAAAGAAGCGTCTGTTTCGTAGAGAACTGGCTGATGATATTCGATGGTTATTGAAAGAGGGCCGGGAGAAGGGGCTTCAGGCCAACCTTCCAGGAAAACTGGAATATCTCTGGCAGGCCAGCAGCGGGAACTTATTAGCTCAGAATGATATGTTCAGGCTTCAGCACATCATGCACGCTATTACGTTAACCGGTATTAGCTATGCTATTCTCAGCGAATCTGAATGGGAAGGACGGCGCGCAGCGAAACTGAGCCCGAAAGTACCTGGGCTGTTTATAAGAAAAAACGATCTTGAAACCGGTTTTGATGCAAGTGGGAGACAGATTCAACAGCTCACCGTTCGGATCACTGCCGACCTGCCCGCAATTGACATATTGCTGTCACGGGCTGGGTGGCGACGTCAGCCAGATAATACTTCTCCCTTGCAACATTTTTTGATAACCGTTCCTCAGGAAGCCTGAGGCACAGAGCCTGATAAGGGAATCTGCGACACACTCTGAGGCTTTTCTGTACTGATTATCTTTACTTACCGCTGACGCGTATGAAATTCTGCATTGAGCCAGTAGCTAAAAGTTGTGATCCTGCTGGCGAACACCATTATTTCGCCGCGTGGACGGTGACTTATGCTCAACAAATAATCCATTTCCTCGGCCAGAGCCGGATAACGGTTATTAAATTTTTCAACCAATTCTTTCAGCGTAACCGGCCAATCCTGATCATTATCTTCTCTCAGTATGTTTGTCGAACGAACGGCCTTACGTGCAGCAGACCTCTGCAGGACATGACGCTGCGCAGGTTTCAGAGTGGGTTTCATCAGAGCAACGTAGCCGTTAAGTACTTCGAGAAAATCACCGTTAACGGCAACCGCAATCTCCCTTGACGGCCTGAAAGGTTCAAAGCGATTGCGCAGGTCTTCACCGTAAACGCATACGCAGTGATGCTTCAGCCAGTAGCCCCATCGTATACCGTTAGACGGCAGCATCACTTCCTCAAGCACGGCCGGATCGATGTCAATCTTACTGACAACCGGATGATCCTGCTCAAGCGCATTCTTAACAACGTCGATTTTTACAGTGGCATCTACATCGGGTTCACGATAATAAATCACGGTAAGGTCGAGGTCAGAAAGCCTTTCAATGGCCGTAGCGTCGATAAGACTGCCGTATACATAAACGCTATGGATCAGATCCGGAAAAGTCGTCGTCAGCGTCTGAATAACATCAGCAACCAGCTGAGAAAAGGCTGGTTGAAACCCTCTGAAATCAGGCAGGGTAATGAACCCGTATTTATCAACTGCCATTAGCTCACCGTCATGTCATACGTCATATCTTCAGCTGAAGTCTGCAACGCAGAAAAGTAATTCTGTCAGCAGCACAGGCAGATTTCAGTAAGGGTAAAAAAGTACTGAACCTCAGAAGCAGATAGCGTTATCAGCTAATCATCATCGTTTTCCATCAGGGTGACCATTGCTCCGCGGTGAGCTTCAACCATACGAATGTAGCGCATGACAGTCTGGGTCTGCGTCCAGGTACCTTCCTGCATGATCTGCGCAATGGATATTCCTTTTCTGGCCATATCCTGTGCGGCGCCGACGCGAGCACTGTGGCCGCTCCAGCTTGCATAGCGCCCTTTGTTAGTTTCAAGTTGCTTCGTCTCACCCGCGGCCTGACGTGCACGATGATAAATATCTTCCAGGCAGGGTGCGCTCATGGGGACTTCCGACACCCCGGTTATACGGTTAGATCGATGAACAGGACAAAAGATAACAGCGTCAGGTTCGCCGGCAAGACCCGCCGCGGTGATCCATTCGCTCAGCCTGTCGGATGACTTCGCACTGAGGGCCTTAACGATGCCTCCTGACTGCAGCATGGTTTTGGTCCAGCCAACGTCCAGAATGATACGCCCGTCTGCTGCACGGGAGATATCCCTGATCCGCAGACGGGAAAGCTCGCTCATGCGCAGAAGTGTGCTGTAAGCAACATGCATAAATGCCAGGTCGCGCAGCTGCTGCAGGCGGGGGGAATGGCTCCATGCTGCGTCCAGACGGTTAAGGTCCGGCCGGCAGAATGGAACAGCCTGCCCTGTGCGCTCACCTGACATGACCGCGGTACGGTTTATCTTCTTCCTGGCGCGTACGACGTCAGTCGCAACCGTTGGCGGAACCAGTCCAGCGTTACGGTGTAACATTGATATAAGCGCCGCGTGCACCGAAATGGTTGAGGTCGAACGCCCAATGGCCTGCAGGTGAAACAGGTAGTCCTGCAAGTCATCCGGGGTCATTGGCAGAAAGGACCGACGATTATCCTGTGACCAGCGCCAGCAGATCCGCATCACGCTCAGCAGCTGACGCCATGTATTGGCCGAAAAAGCCTCCCGATGGCGGACGAACGCGGCCAGCTTCGCAGTGAGATCATCACCAGCGCTGCTGCCGAGAGCTACACCGGTAAAACCGGAGATATCGTTCACGCTTGCTCCGTTTACACGTGTTGACTGGAAGGCAGCGCTACGTGAATTCTGAGAAATAATCAGGGGCAATGCCCGTCAGATTTTACGTAGCGCTGCCAGATTTATAACCACCCTCGCCAGGGTGATGTTCTGCAGCATGACGTCCGGAACATCGTCGTTTCGTATAACTGCACGTAAAGCTCAGGATCCGGCCCGGATCTGCATGATACAAGCTTTCTGAGCCTCTGTCTTGCCTTATATAATAATAATTATATAAGGTTATTAAGTAACAAATCAATTTGTGCTTCTGCCGAGAGCGAAGGGGGTACTGACCTGCTATCCGTTAACCAGCTCCGCTAAATCCCTGGGATGAATATGCTAAAAGGGCAAATTCAGGGCAGCCATACTGGGATGGTCTGCAGAGCTGTCATCCGAAATGACGGTGAGAATCAACGGGGAGAGTGAGCCGTTATAGAGTTTTTTCAGCCGGCGCGGGCTTATTGACCTGTTAAGCTATCGTACTGAATGCGATTAAGAGCTATCTCTTTAGTCATTGAAAAGCATCGGTATCTTGTATATAGCTCGCCTCAAAATGACGCGGCATGGCGGCAAAAGGATATCTTCTATATATAAACGACACTGTTTATCAGGATTAAGCTATTCAGGCTGCAAATCGCCCTTATGAAGTATTGCTGAAGGTTGATTTAGAAATTATTGGGTTAAAGATCTAAGGTAGTAAGGCCATAGCGCTTACGCATACTTTTGCGTAAGTAGAATCCCATAAAATTGCAGGCGAAGTTCGGCAACTTGTTACGATATCGTAAGTTTTGTAAAATTCAGGTCCTCCATCATAATTTATAAAAAGCCTTTAATGTACAAGAATATTCTCATGCAAAGCATTGAATGATGATTTAATGCTTAAATTCATGTGCAGAATTATTAAGTAGTTACATGATCTATAAGAGTGCATTTTATTAATGCTGTTAATTTTTCTCAGAGGTAAATCATGACACTCTCTCCTGACTGGCAATTGAGAGTATTCGAAAAAATATATAAAAATGTTCTCATTGCCCTGGATATGCCTGGCGTAACCCGCTTTGGCAGCACACTTAAGGCTTACATTACTTATCGAACACTTATCATTTTTAAGCTTGATTTGATCCTGTACTATTACAAAGAGCGAAACGATCCCTTTCGTTTGATATTGGGAGGGCGTGCAGCGCTTAACTCTTTTCTATTTAATTATAAAGGTATACCATTCGATAAAGTGGGTTTAGTAACGCTTCATGAAGCGCTAATGCTACTTGCTCCTGAGATTCAAGCTTATCAGGTTCCGGAGGATGTTATGCTTACGCTGAAAAAGAAAAAACAATTCAGTTTTGAGCCTTTTGATGTTAATTTTTCAGCTTCTCAGCCCAACTATCAAAGCATTGAGTGGGATAATGAACTACTTGATAAACATAGACATTGATGCTCTACAATGCTGGGCTGTCTCAGGATGTTAAAAAGGATGTATCTGTTCTATTTTTTTAACAATTTGACATCAGTAACATCGGTGTAACTCCCCTTCAAGATTAGATATATAGAACATCATGTCATAGAAACATGACCCCTGCAGCTTTAAAAGGGGATAGACCCCGCCCATCTTGCATAACCAAATCTGGTTACTGAAAAAATATAGTATATTCATTTTACCCCTGCCAATTTTGAGACAAAATCTCAGTTACTCCTCGTTAAAAAAACGAATGAAAAATATTTCTTTATCCACTCATCTTTAAGAGTGCCTGCTACAAACGGCCAATATAAATACATAAATGAAATCATTAACTTATGGTAGTTTATTGACTTATCCGTGCCATAGCAATCATAACAGGCTGAATGATGAGTTGAATACTCCATGGTAAAAATGAAGATACAAGTATAATTATTTTGTAAAAATAAATGTGCTGACTGACCGGAAAGAATAGCGTTTCTATCATTAAAGGCAATGTAGCTGAAGATAAAAATTTATTTTTTGTTTTTTAAGTAAAGGTATGCACTGGCATGCCGATAATAAATTATAAACTTATTTTATAAGAAGCGTGGCCTTAAGGCGGGAACATGAAATCTTCAAAAATTCACATGATTGAAAAGTTATCAATAAGAAAAATAAGCATCTTTTCAATGCTGGCATGCTTATATTTATACAGTTTGAACTCTCATGCAACGGAACAGAGAGTCAGTTATAACGAAGATAATATTCAAAATTGGCTTATACGAGGGATGTTTTTAGATATCAAACCTTTAAGAGTTGAATCAAACATTTCTTCAATAGGAGGTGAAATAGATACGCCTGAAAAACGAACATTCGGTTTGGATACAAGCTATTTTTTTTCTAAAGCCTTTTCATTGGAATTTCAGGGCGGTGTATTTTCCAGAAATTACAGAATAAAAAATTCAGAAATAGGTAGTTTTAAGGTAGGTACTATTGAAAGCAATAGTATTTCGCTTACCGCACAGTATCATATTTATACAGACAGCAACTTATTACCTTATTTAGGTGTTGGAATTAACCATGCCTGGACGCGCAAAGTAAAGCCTGCAGATGGTATTCCACAATTCAATGTCGACGATGTTAATAGTTTCATATTAAATGGAGGCATAGATTATAAAATATCTGAAAGCTGGCTGTTAAGCACAAGTTTAAAATATATTATGAGCCCGGAGTATAATTTTTCTGGTTACGGTTTCAATGCAAATATTAAAATGAATACATTGATAACAGGTGTCGGTATAGCGTATCGCTTTTGATAAAATCTCACCGGTAAAACTATTATGGATATTAAAACGCTCTATACAATCAGTTCAATAAGTCGCATATCAATCTTATTAATATTCTTTGTTATGCTGCTGAGCCAACCTAAATCTTCATATCTGCTTCACTGGATAATGGCTTTGGTGAGCTCGAGCATTGGCTCCCTATTAGGTATGATGCATGTAGGTGATTCGCTGCTAACTATCTCCAGCGCGTTGGTTATTTACCCTTTATTTTTTCTGAGTCTAACTGCATCATGGAGCGGCTTACGTATTTTTTATGAAAAGAAGGTACCCTATGTTTTATTCTGCTTATTAATATTAATTCCAGGGTTAATTTACTGCCTTGGAATTTATTTAAATTGGCCTAGCCGTACTAATCTATCCTTAGTCTATATGATGGCAGCCTTTACTGCCAGCATGGTTCTTTTCGAAATATACTATTCACCTGATAAGAAAATACTCTCCCAATACGTAGTTGCTGTAGCATTTTTATGCTATCTGTTGGCTCTTTTATTACCGGCAGTAATGATAGCCCTGGAGATTATACCTGCCAGGCAGAACAGTAGTTCTATTGCAGCGATGTTATTCGATCAATCAGCCAGTATTTTGGTTTACTTTGGATACATAGCCATGAATAGCGAACGTGCTAATATCACTCTGCAGAAAATGGCAGAAACCGATCAATTGACAGATCTAACTAATCGCAGAGGTGCTCTTAAAACCCTTGAGAGCTTTTATTTAAAATCAAATATAGAAAATCCCTTCAGTATAATTATTGGAGATGTGGATTTTTTTAAAAAAATTAACGATACATTGGGTCATCAAGCGGGGGATGTAGTTCTTAAGAATGTGGCAAGCATTATGAAAATTAACATTCGTAAGAGTGACAGGGCTGTAAGGTGGGGCGGCGAAGAGTTTCTGATTATTCTGCCTGAAACGAGTAGCGAAGAAGCCATAAAATTTGCTGAAAGAATCCGATCAAAAATTGAAAATAATCTATTCACACATGGCAACGAGGTTTTTAGAGTGACAATGAGCTTTGGAGTATCTACATTAATCCCGTCGGAAATAAGCTATGAAAATATAATAGCAAGGGCTGATGAGAACCTTTATCGTGCTAAAAAGGGAGGACGAAACCGTGTTTGTAGCTATCTTCATGAATAAAAACTGAAAATAAATTATGAGATGCCGCGCCAATATGATTCAATACTTATTTCAATTACCATCCATTTTGATTTTTAAATCAGTAAAAATCTTTATAACTTAGGTTTCCCAGATGAAACATTTAAGCGTTCACTTCTTAATGAAAATTAAAATAGATTTTCTCAAACCTGCCAATTACTCTTAACGAATATTTTTTATAGTTACCCTTCATATTCGAGGTGCATTCAGCTTTAAAACCAAGGTATTGCTAATATATTATAAAACGAAACGATCTGAAAAATCATAAAAGTAGCATGGTTTTAGGTAAAACCCGTTGCAGATTATATCATTTACATGTGGCACTACTTCTTTTATGAAAATATCGAAAGTGGGTATTTATTGAAATCATTGATCCAGAAAATATTCGCGAATCCTTTTTTGGGGAGTCTAAAATACTTTTCATTATTAGTAGATATATTAATTTTCATATTGAGAATCGTCCAATCAGACCCGAAATTAATGTATCTTATCCTGTCGCAAGACGAGCCTGATAAGACTCACTCACATCCATCACTGTAAACATCGCCACCTTTTTTCCGCTTTTTTCCGAGAATTTTTCAGCTACAATGTGATACTTAATTTCAGATTCAATCATCCTGAATGATAATGTCTCACTCAATATGTTGCCATTTGACATTATCATTCCTCGATGAAAAAAAGCTGTCAAACCAGAGGGTATGTTTGAAGTTATACAATTTCGCACGTTGCCACTCAGCACCAAGTCTCTTATGCAAGCTAAGCGGGTTGCCATTGAATTGATATGGATAATTTCGCCGGTCAAGGCGTCACAAAGAATAAGTGCACAATAAGCACGATTTAAAATATCTTCTAACAACATACTGTCAGTTTTTAAGCGAGCATTTTTCTGTACCAATGCCTGCTGTTCGAGACGCATTGCCATTTTTTCCTGATAGCTATGTGATATATCACTAACCATTTTGATAAATGCAGGCTGCCTTTCATTTATTGGATTCAGGTATTCAATCGCCACCGATGCACGGAACACGCTGCCGTCTAGTTTTATACGCCACCCCTCGCCTACATATTGGCCTCGCGAACGCGCACAGGCCAGATTAGATGCAGGGGTACCTTCAGCACGCTCATCATCATCATAGAAATTCGAGAAGTTAAGCCCTGTGATGTCACGGCTATTCCAGCCTTTAATGTGTTCGGCACCGCAATTCCAACTTAATATCTCGCCCAAAGCGGAGAGCAGGTATACAGCACTTAATGATGAATAAGATACAGCAATACCCAGCAGATCATGACTTACAGATTTCATAGATTATCTCTTTTTTCTTTAACTGCTTGAAGGATAGACTGGCACGAAGAATAATATTCGCGCATAGAGGATGCTTATATGTAAGTTTTGGTGCGATTGCTCTGTAAATTCTCCCTGCAATATCTGTCTAATAACTTCATTTAAAAATATAAAACTCGAATTTTAATGTGTATATTTATAATAATAGAAAGCGCCTCAACACTTTCACCACCGTAATAAACGACTTCTGTTGTCACTAATTATCATTACTAAATGCTTGCATGATAGTATATTTAGCAGAAATTTTCAGTATTAGTAACAACTAAAATAATATTTGCTTGTTAGAGTTTTTTATCGCATGTAATTTCATTTTGCGCTATTAATTTAATGTTAACTAAAGGATAGTTACTTTTTGATTAAACAACCATCCTTATATACACGAAGACGGAAATGAATATGTTATCCATTAGAAAATCATTTTAGCTAAAAGCATCTTTATAATTCACTAATCATGCAAGATAAGATCCGTTAGGGCCAACTATTTCACAAAAACTAATCCGATTCTATACTCGCGCAATCAAACATTGATCATAAAAGGCAGTTTGACTTTTTTATTCATGTTTACTGTATTAACACAGGTCTTTTAAGGTTACACTTGCATACGTCTTACTTTCAGTAAGTAAGGCATCACCTCTTTGCAATATGAGCTCTGCTCAGCCCGGCTGGAAGCCGGGTTTTTTTTACACCTTTGTCACATAATATGTAAGTTTATTAAGGCTGCGTAGTTTTAACTGAACCTAAAAATACATATTATTTTCCGTTGGTGCTGTAACTATTTTTATCGTTACTGGTATGAATACTGAAAAAAATCTTTGCGAAACGTTCCACCTGGACTTTTGGCACCATTATTATCTTGCTTCGTCATGATGTGAGATTATAGGCAGGCTGTAATTGTAGATATAAATTATTCAATTATAATTTCTTATAAATTGCGATAATTTAACGTTTTTACGGATTCAATAAATTAACGGGGAGGTGAAGCGTTAACATTGCAATCTTAACATGTTGTTATCTATGCGATTAAAAAAATGGAGGTAATATCTTAACATTAAAATAATTTGAATTTTAATAAACATGCATGCTTCACCGGTATCAGTATCAAATTATTTATGCAGAAGCATGCGATTTTGAACAGGCAGGGCTACACTGGTGTGTCGTTCTGTCTATTGAAAGGCCTTATGCTCTTCACGCTGATGGAGGCAGGAAAACCCACCGCATTGTACTACAACGTTTCTGATGAGCAACGCATGCCCTGCTGGATACCCTGTACATGTTGACCGGGGTTGAGATGCAGTTTAGCCGCTGCACCTTTTTCGAAAAAAGCGTCTGCAGGCTACGAATAGCAGGCATACTGACGATGCTGGTAGCGCTCTCGAATTGCTTTTCTTCCTCCCCGCATTATTACTGCAGAGACAGCAGACGTAATGGTATGCAGATTTACCGGTATGCCGTCAGAGCTATTCATAATCGAGGACTGTAAGGTCATATCCGGATGCAGCATCTGTATCTGTATCTGTAGTGTCGATATGCGACAGACAAAAGATATGCTTATCATTGCAAACATTACACTATATGAGGAGAAAGCTGCCGTGATTAACGACTATGCAATTTTTCGCCCCCCCGAATGGCCGATAATTGCTATACACGTTCTGCAGCAGAGAATCTGAGACACACCGACCTGAGCTTGGAATTAAAAAGTCTGCCCTATTTGAACATCAAGATGTTTAACAGTCTTTAGGATTCCCTCTGCAGTTCACCGCTATGCTTTCAGTTCTGCTCAACACAGTACACCAGCAGGAAAAATGATACGCTTCACGCGCTTGCGCTTTTATATGGATTTACAATCGTTTCTTTTGCCAGCGCCAGTGAAGGAGTACATTCCGTCCGTGCTGACTCAGCTGAAGGGACAATGAGCAACGGACAGACCCAGTCGCCGGTAAAATTCGCCACCATATGGGCAGTCGACGACGGAGCAATACACGTCGGGCACTGTCGCTTTGAAGGCCTTCAGTTTAAGAGCGATGCCCCTCCTTCAGCGCCTCAGTGGATTCGCATTTCGCCCGATGAGGTGGAGAGCATTGCCTACGCAGTGCTTCCCCCTGTGTTCGCTTAAAGCAGACATCCTCCCCGGAATTCTGCCAGCCATGTAAGGGAATGCCTGAGAATTGAAAAGCCCCTGCTGACTTTATACAGGGGCGCTGCTTATTCAGCTGCTTCACTTATTCGGCCGTCCATCACGAAAAATTCGTGACTGGCGTTGGTGTAATGAGAGAAGGAAAGACTTTCTTCAAAGTCGTCCAGGCAGACCACGGTACCATCATCATTTTTCTGCCAGGTAATCAGATACTGTGAGACGCCTGCCGCGGGTCCTTCCAGCACCTCACAGGCCATATTGTTCTCAGGAAGAAACGTGTCCCGTGCTACAAATCCCGCAGGCTTAAAAAGACAGGTCCTGCCAGCGAACGGCATGATAAGAGTCCGGTTCTTAATGTTTCAGGGCCTGTTCCGGGTGCAGTCCCAGCCATCCCGGTGAGGGTTCTCCCTTCACTTCACCGAAGTAAAGCGTCATCTGCGAACGGAAACGCTCTACGGCGGCCCTGTCCTGCATAAATTGCGCAAATGCTTCTGGATTAGTGTTTTTATATTCCCAGATGTGCCTGTATCCCTCTGGCGGCGCCACGTCTGTCCTGACTGACCACATGTACCAGGTATTTTTCTGCGTATCCTTGTCGGTCAGCCAGTTCAGGTAGAGTTTTGCGGCTTCAGGGTGTTTAGCTTTTTTCATAATCGCTGCGCGCTGAGCCCACGAGACGAACGGGTCATTTTTTGGCAGGATAAAGCGCGAGTTTGCATTTATATCCGGCACAAGACTGCCATCGGTTGAGAAAGTAGCCACGGCCTTACCGCTTTCAACATCGTCAGCCGGCGCCTGAGTTCCTCTCACACGCTGTGGTTCCTGCGCGACAAACTTCTGTACAAAGCTCCAGCCATATCTGTCAACAACCAGCTTAAACCAGAACAATACTGCATCATCGTCATTGGGCCAGGTAACGACGAATTTTCCTTTCAACGACGGGTTCAGGTAATCTCGGGCCTCGGTTGGCCACTGGTTTTCAGGCAAAGCTTTTGTGTTGACCACGTTGGAGAAGGCATCCACAAAAACACCTGTCCATGCACCGTCATGATCCCGGAATGCCGGATAAATTTTGTCCCATCCCTTTGGCTTGTAGTTCATGAGCACGCCTTCCTGCTTCCAGCGCGGATAGTCCTGCAGTGTCTGCAGCTGGACGACGTCCGGCACCAGCGTGCCTGTTGCCAGCTGATTATCAACGCGTGCATCATGGAACTTGCTGTAGTCCACAATGACGTTCAGCTTCATCCCGGGGAAGCGCGTCTCAAAAGCCTTTTTAATGCCGTCCTGCTGGCCGGCCGTATCGCCACCGGCGTAAACGGTGACCTCATTTCCTTCTTTGAGCGCGCGCTGGTACAGCTCGTCCAGAGAAAGTTTCTCGGGCGAAATGGCGGCATGCGAAACGCCCGCGGCAAACAGAAGCGGCAATGCGCTTATACTCAGATATGTCATTCTCTTACCCATAAAACAGCCTCATTTAAGTTAAATTACACGGTAAAGCAGCTACATGACTCTCCCGCTCCGCAAGCCGGGGGAGGCCCGGGCAGCCACCCGCGCATTCTGGATAACGAGTGTGCACAGGCATCATTTAGGCTCCAGGATCATCGAGAGAAACAGTCGCTCTGTCATGGACACGTCAGGCTTTTCTGCGCCGTTACTCAGCAGGCTCCTTAGCAGCCATGCGTCTGTATAGGCAACCACCGCATCAGCCTGAGTCGCAGGCAATCGGAAGAATGACTGCAGAATCAGGCTGTGAGTCCGGACCCATTCCATAGCGCTTTCCCTTAGCCGCGGACGCGCGATGGCGGCCACGAAAAGCTCGTACTCGCTCAGCAGCCGGGCATGCTGCTGCAGCGTCCAGAAGAGGAATTGCGTGAGTTGAACTTCCGGCCTTTCGCTGAACCATGCCAGCGTCTGTGACCTGAAGCTGTCCACCGCATTCCGGATTACAGCGTCATGGAGGTCATCGAGCGTCCTGAAATGCCAGGTGATGGTGCCCGGAGAGATGTCCAGCTCAGCCGCTACAGCCCTCTGGGTGCAGGCGTGCAGCCCTTCCTGACGGATTATTTCAGAGGCGGCCTCAATAATGCGCTCTCTTGTGAGCTCGCTCTTTGCTCTGTGCGTTCGCGCCAAACCGCGTTCGTTGTCATTTGCCATTCCAGAACTCTCCCGGCGTAATCGACAAAGTGGTGGCCGCCCCTGCCGCGGTAATGTCATAACTGGCTGACAATTCCTGCTGCGCTATCATCGGGTTCGACAGGCCCCAGGCTGCCACCCATGTCGGTTTTCACCCATCCGGGATGAAGGGAGAGCAGCGTTGCGCCCCGTTCCCTCACCGTTTCCTGCAGTGAGCGGGGGGAGCACGTTCAGTTCAGCTTTACTGGCGGCATAAAGAGGCATATGCGCCGGACCGCAAATGCCGGCGTTGACCAGAATGAAGTCGAAGCTCCGGCCTGCGCAGGCCGACTTGAGTGACATAAGGCTGTCTCTCCGGCTGATGTCTGCCTGTAGCCAGGTTACATTTGTTTCGCCTCCAGCCGGTTGCGTGGTGTTCCAGGTTGCCACCACGCCTTCACCCTGGGCGGAAAAGTACCTGACGACCGCAAGGCCAATGCCCCGCAAGGCGCCAATCACGAGCGCTGCTTGTTTGTGCATTCTCTGAATTCACTGTCCTAATTATCTGATAAGTACTGCGCTGCCGTGCAGTTTGTTTTTCCCTCCAGCAGAGGTAATGTAAAAACCGGTTGCACCTTCTGCATCAGCCTTTTTATTGAGGGCTGCCGTCAGGTTATCGAGGTTATCCTGTCCGGTCACGCTAACGTGTCCGTAGACGGTTCTGCCACTCACTGAGCGGACTTTTGTTGAAGCGTTAGCGGAAAGCGAAGCCACGGTTAGCGCCACGCCAAGACTCATTATCAGTACCTTATTCATCATGTTTACCTTATGTGTTGAAGAACATGGCGCCAATCTTAAGCCTGCTGAAAAACAGTAAAACCCCCTGTCACTGAAATTATCATTCAATTTTTTTTGAAAAAGAAAAAAGCAGCAATTATCGTGCACTGCACGGTTAAAAGTTTTTTGTATTACATGATTGATTAAGGTGGGCGGCAGGTAGGGTTTAATTCCGTAAACTGTCCGGTCACACGGCTAGGACATGTCAAGAAGATTTTCTCAGTCCTGAAATCTGGTGGAATACTCAGATCCGGGATAGTTGTTTTTTGTGCTTTCTCTAGATTGTGCATGAGGCATCCTGCGGAAATGAAAGTCCGCTACTCGCTCATATGGGACAACTATAATTACATCTCCTAACCCAAAGGAGATTAAGCATGACAACATCCCCCTAGAACAAGAGCCGTATTATCGGCCAGAAACGGCCTCTTCAGATCTCTCATATCTGGGGAATTCGTATCAGACTTGAACTGGAAAGAAAAGTACGCGATTTAGCTCTGTTTAACATGGCTCCGGACAGTAAACTTCGGGGCTGTGCTCTGGTTAAGCCAAAAGTTTATGATGTGGCCTATGGGCACTCTGTTTCGGGCAGAGCGACAGTGCTGCAGCAAAAAACAGGAAGCCCCGTTCAGTTTGAACTGACTAAGGGAACCATAGAGGCTGTAGCAGCGTGGATCAAAATGGCTCATCTACGTAGTAACGACTATCTGTTCCTGTTCGGCGTCGGTTCTTCACGACATATCTCAACCAGACAATATAACCGTATCTTTAATGGATGGATTGAAAAGCTGGGTCTCGACGAGACTCTGTACAGTTCGCATTCTATGCGAAGAACCAAGCCATATCTGATCTATAAAAAAACGAAGAATCTTCTAGTGATCCAGCTATTATTAGGTCACAAAAAACTACAAAGTACAGTCCGTTATCTCGGTATTGAAGTGGATGATGCCCTGTAGATATCCCAGTCTATTAAAGTCTAATTTGTGAGGGCTGCAACAGCAGCCCTGTGCCAGAAGCGGACCCTCGGGTAAGAGATGCTCAAATCTTATGAAGAAACCGACATACACGTTATCGCAGCATTCCCGGATTATTTTTTTAAAGGAAAAATATGAAGGGTATTAGCAGCAAGCGGGTATATTCCCAGCGTTCGGGTTGATGCTTTAAGTTCGTCAAGCGTCGCATTCTCCCCGGGCATGCGGCCTCCCCATACAGTTATCCCTTCAGACAGGTGTGGGGGCCGGGCCGGCCCCTCATCGCTGACTTCAACTGTGTCACCATTACTCAGCGTGATAACCAGTGATGTCACGTCCAGAGACTGATTTTCTCCGGCAGAGTTTTTAAATTCAATTTTCATCAAGACTCTCCTTAAGTACGCCTGTTAGCGATGCTGCTCACCAAAGCCCTTAAGCCCAAAGGCATCAGATTGCTCACTTATTATATTTATTGAAATTTTATTTTACAACAAGGCAAAAAAGCAAAGTAAACGCAACCTGATGCCATAGTAAACGCAATAAAATAGACGACCTAACGGAGGCCGTCTATGTCAAACACTGATTTAAATGTACTGCCAGCATCTTCTTTCTCAGCTGAGGTCTGGCGCGGAACCCTTGCTGCCCTGCCAATCATTATTGGTTTTCTTCCTTTTGGCCTTCTGCTTGGCGCACAGGCGGCACAGAAGGGAATTTATGCTCATGACCTGATGCTGATGACGGGCCTCAACTTTGGCGGGGGATCAGAGTTTGCGGCAATCGCGCTATGGACCTCTCCGCCGCATGTGCTGACCATTGTGCTCGTCAGCCTGCTGGTCAACAGCCGCCATCTGCTTATGGGCGCCTCGCTTGCGCCCTATCTTTCACATCTGCCGCCGCGCAGAGCTCTGTTTGCCCTTTTTTTCATGTGCGATGAAAGCTGGGCGTTAGGCATGGCCGATGCGGCAAACCGCCGCAGTCTCGGGTTCTCGCCGGCTTTCAGCACGGGCTTTTACGCCGGCATCGCGGCATCCCTCTGGCTGACCTGGGTAATTTCCACCGGTGCGGGCGCTGTGCTCGGCCCCGTTCTGGGCGACATCACCCGCTGGGGATTTGACATGGCCTTTCCCGCCGTTTTTCTGGTGCTGCTTAAAGGTATGTGGAAGGGATACCGCGCAGCGCTGCCCTGGCTGGTCAGCCTGGCCTGCGCGGGGGCGACATACCATCTCATTCCGGGAGCTGCCTATGTGCCGGCCGGGGCCTTATCGGGCATTGCCGCCATCCTGCTGCTGAACCGGAGGGCATCATGAACCTGACCCTCATAACCATTGTTCTTATGGCCGTTACCACTTACTTCACGCGCGCAGCAGGCTACCTGATTCTGCGTGACAGGAAGATCAGCCCGCGGGCTGAGGCGGTAATGGAGGCCGCGCCCGGCTGCGTGCTTATTACGGTCATTGCGCCGCACTTTGCGACGTCAGATCCTGCGAACCTGCTGGCACTTGTGATTTCACTGCTGGCCGCCATGCGGTTTTCGCTACTGCCCGTCGTGCTGATCAGCGTTACGGCGACCGCAATTTTACGTCATCTGCTCTGAACAGAGCCGCAACTTTTCAACATCACAATACAGAAAGAAAAATGACCACATTTCGCATCAGAGACATATTCATCCTGGGATTCATGAACTTGGCCCTGTTTGTCGGGGCAGGAAACATTATCTTTCCTCCCTTTATCGGCCTGCAGGCCGGGACTGCGGTCTGGCCTGCGGCGGCAGGGTTTCTGCTGACGGGCGTGGGCCTGCCGGTCGTTACGGCGATCGCGATGGCCCGGGCCGGTGGTTCAATGGCATCCCTTACCCGTCCGGTAGGGCGCCTTTGCGGCATTTTGCTGACCGTCATCTGTTATCTCTGCGTCGGACCGCTGTTTGCCACGCCAAGAACAGCCACGGTTTCGTACGAGCTGGCGCTGCAGCCGTTTACCGGCAGCGAACGCTGGCTTCCGCTGTGGAGTGCGGTCTATTTTGGCGTGGTTGTTCTGGTATCGCTTTACCCGGGCCGGCTTCTGGATACGGTTGGGAAGGTGCTTTCCCCCATCAAAATTGTTGCGCTGATTATTCTGGCCGTCACGGCTCTGTTTCTCCCGGCTGGCTCGCCGCAGGAACCGGCTGGCGTCTACGCCACGGCGGCCTTTTCACAGGGGCTGACAAACGGGTATCTTACGATGGACACGCTGGCCGCTCTGGTCTTTGGCCTGGTCATTGTGGGCGCCATCCGTTCGCGGGGTGTGACCTCCGTGCGTCTTGTCACGCGTTATGCCGTGCTTTCCGGCCTGATAGCGGGGGCGGGACTTGCGCTGGTTTATCTGAGCCTGTTCCGGCTTGGTACAGGCAGTACCGGACTCACTGAAAACGCGACCAACGGTGCTCAGGTTCTGGGCGCCTACGTGCGATTCAGCTACGGTGCAGGCGGAGGAATTTTCCTGGGGGTGCTGATTACGCTGGCCTGCCTGGTGACAGCCATCGGGCTTACCTGCGCATGCGCCGGCTACTTCAGCAGCATCACCCGCATCAGCTATCAGGTATACGCCTGGCTTTTTGCCGGCTTCTCAATGCTGGTTTCCAATCTCGGGCTGACGCAGCTGATCAGCATTTCTGTTCCCGTTCTGACCGCAATATATCCGGTTTTTATCGTGCTGATTGTGACCTTTTTTTTCCGCAGCAGGCTTCGCTCTTCAGCCCGCGTGGTAGTGCCGACGACGCTGGTTGCCTTCCTATTTGGCGCGGCAGATGCACTCGAAGCAGCAGGCATCTGTATGCGCCCGTTTACCCTGACCCGTGAGCTCCCGCTGCATAATGAGGGGCTGGCCTGGCTGTTGCCGGCGCTGGCGGTAATGGTTGTGGCAGTCCTGGCGGACAGGGTTATCGGGGCTGCAAAGCCTGAACCGTTGACGAAAAAAAACAATGGCATATAAAAGTACAGGTAAGCCGACTGTTAACGGGGCCGTACTGTACCCCTGTCTGGTCGCTATGACAGCGGTACTGTTTATCGGCATTGAGAGTCTGATATGGCACATCTGGGACAGCTATCCACGCGGGCTGGCGCAGGTCCGTTACGTTGATGACGTCCGGCTGCTGACGCCTCAGGCGATGCGGGACATCTGCAGCCTGCCACTGACGACCCCCGAGCTGGTACAAAAGCAGAGCGGACTGTATCTGCGATGTGGTGTGCCGGGCCTGGAAGGCGTTTACCGGATAAAGCGGTATGAAGCACAAAAAACAGTCCGGGGCAGGCTCAGCCAAGAGGAATAGCAGTAGACTGCTTGATGGTCTGCATAGGCAGTTCAGTTTTAATAATTTTTACTCCGCGGATACGGGTCAGATGCCGGGTCTGAAACTGACGATAAGATGTGAGATCAGCAGACATAACCCGGAGTAAAAAGTCGCAGTCTCCCACCATGAGATGGCATTCAACCACCTCAGTCAGACGGCTGACTTCGGCACAGAAGTGATTAACGGTTTCTTCGTCCTGGCTGTCCAGCCAGACCCGGACGAATACGGTCAGATTGATACCCACCGCCTGCGGGCTCAGCACTGCAACGTAACGGTCAATGATGCCGGCATCCTCAAGTGCCCTGACCCGCCTGAGACAGGGCGAAGGTGAAAGGCCCACCTTCTCCGCAAGAATATTGTTGGCTATCCGTCCGTCTTTCTGAAGTTCGTTCAGTATACGGCGATCAATTTCATCCACTGCTTATTTCCGATCATGTAAAAAACAATAATAGCATTTCTGTGATCAGATTCAGTATAAATTGCACAATCATCCAGAGATACCCAGAAACAACTGTAGGCTATAGCTAAAACTTGCTGTTAAGGAGGGCATCTTAATATAAGATATTTTAAGCTATTAACTGCCTTTCTTTTTCATGCGGTAGCCTAACGAAATAGCATAAAGAAACCATGTCTAACGCCACATCCCGAAAAAGTAAAACCACACTAATTGAAAAATTTACTCTAAAAAAGTTTAGAAAATTTCTTATTCTATATAATGAACAGTAAGAACAAGGTGAATTTATAGTGGGAAGAATTAATACCTAATATCTATCCATACCAAAATATTATAAAATAAATTATTTATTTTTTACTGGCTTGACTCATGATTTTTTACCGAGATTCGGTTCAGAAACCAAAAAACCTTCGATAAATTCAATTTGTTTTTTATTCAAATTGAGAACTTCAATTTTCTTAATTAATTTTTTATTTTTTGCATTCAAAATAACAACTTCATTTATATTGTTTTTTTTAACCGTCATTATCTAACCCTTTTGTCAGGGGGGGGATATTCTGCACTAATGGCAAAAGAATAACTCCTGATAGCTTGTTATTTATAGCATCGTAATCATTAACTTCAATAATAATATCTTTGGTTGGGCTTCTCATCTTAGTTAACGGCATTATTTCCTGATGTGCATAATGAATAATTGTACCCAACCCGTCCAGCTTTGATGAGAAGTAGACATGAAGATACAGTCCATTAATGATACCGTAATCATTTTCATGATAACTTACTTCATTTTCAAATTTTATTATTTCACCCAAAGAATTTATAATTTTTATAGTTCCTCTATTTGTTCTTTGTTGAGCTATAACTTCAATATTAAGAACAAACCCACCAAGCGGACTACCAGACTTAGAATAATCACTTAAAATATTTACCCTGTTATTGTAATGAATTGATTCATTTACGAAATCTGAATGACTCACTTCATAATCATATATTAGATCTTTTTTGAATGCTTTTTTCGCCTGCCCTACATACCATTCATACTTTATACTTTTATCGAAAGAATAAATAGGAAACATCTTTTCATGGCTAAAAGTCTCTTTTTTCCTTAAAGCTGATGGTGGAATTCCGAAGTGTGTTCTAAAGGCGCGAGTAAAGGATTGCTGTGACTCCCACCTATAAATTTTAGCTATCTCAAAAGGTGTTAAATTTGTTATTCTTAACATCATGTACGCTAATGTTAATCTTCTTAAACGGATATACTCTCCGATTGATTGTCCTGTAAAATTACGGAAGCATTCTTGCAGATACCTTTTACTAAATCCTGACTTAAACGACACTGCATCCAGAGAAAGATCCTTATCTAAATTCTCATCAATCCAGACAGTCAGTAACTCAAAGAAATGCTTATCGTTTTGTAGAGACATATAATTTTTTCTACCCTAGGTTGGGAAAAAGACATTGAAACAATTTACCAACTAATGATTTTAGTTGATAACCACCTTAAGGTAAAAAAGCCTTTTATGATAAAAAAAAATTCTTATGTATCTTGAAAAGATAAAAATAATAGTAAACAGCAAAACAGTAACTTGTAAAAATATTAGCCTGCTAACATGCTCTCAACTTAGCTTCCACTCTCAATTTTGGGTTATAAAGGGTTCCGCTCTAAAGATTCGCTTTGAATATTATATGAGAAATTTTAAGCGGATCTCTAATGAATTCAGGCTTAAGGCAGGATGTATAAGATAACATCTGGATTATATTTTTCTTAAGATTAGATAATATAAGAACTTTCCCCAATCGCAAACGTTTCTTTAATAAAAATGATTAATAAAATATAGATGATACGCTATAGTAAGATTGAATTTTACGCAAAAATTATAATGGGAGAGAGATGTTTAAAAAAATATTTTACAGTCGTAAATTTGGATGGCAGGATTTGTATAGCCTGATGAAAAAATAAAGATATTGAAATTTTTTGCGTTATCTAAAATGCATGAGAATATAAATAATTTAATCAGCTATGCAGCGCAATAATTTAAAATCACCCGGAAGTATTAGCTCTGGCTAACTGACAGGTTTATATCGTAAGAAAAAACCTTACAAAATAAATCCTACAAGAATAAACCGTTTAAAAATGTTAAGAAAAAAAGCGCGATAAAATCGCGCTAAAAGTTTAAACAGCCGATATTTCTAAAGCTATATAAGCTTTCCAAGCTTATATAAAGCAATGAACACCACAAAATGATGCTAACTAAAAAAGGGCAAACAATCAACGTTAACTTTTTATAAAGATTGAACTTAAAGTGCGGTTATGTCCGGATTACTATATAGATTTCTGTGGTAATTTTATCTAAAATATATTAGCTAATAGTAAATTAACTAAAAAATATAATTAATTATTTCAACTATAGTCTAAAGTTATTTACTATCTGCATTAAATGTATACTTCGCTTTTCCATTTCCTGAGCGACAGAAGAGACCTGTTCAACCATTGCTGCGTTTTGTTGGGTACTGCCATCTAATTGGGTAACTGCCACATTTACCTGTTCAATGCCTGAGCTTTGTTCACGGCTGGCAGACATGATTTCATTCATCAAAGTGTTGACGCGGCTAACGCCTTGCATTAATTCATCCATGGTTTGTCCGGCCTGCTCGACGAGATGGCTACCGGCATTTATATTAGTTTCCGACTCCTCAATCAAATTTTTAATCTCACGCGCTGAGTTCGCCGACCGCTGTGCCAGATTACGCACTTCGGAAGCGACCACCGCAAAACCTCGTCCCTGTTCACCAGCACGTGCTGCCTCAACAGCTGCATTCAGCGCAAGAATATTGGTCTGGAAAGCAATGCTATCGATGACACTGATGATATCCACCATTTTTCGTGACGACTGGTTAATAACACCCATGGTGCTGACTACCTGGCTAACCACATCATTCCCACGCGCTGCCACCTGCGACGCAATGTCTGCCAGTTGGTTGGCATGAGCAGCATTGTCAGCGTTTTGGCGTACCGTACTCGTCAACTCCTCCATTGAAGCAGCTGTTTGTACTATAGAACTAGCTTGAGATTCTGTACGCGCAGAGAGATCAGCGTTACCGCTAGCGATCTCACGTGAAGCGGCGGTGATCGCCAGCGCACTGTCGCCAACGTGGCGCATCAGTCCCTGCAAATAAGCTATAAACTGGTTAAAGCTTTGCGCTACAGCATTGAACTCCGGGCTCTTACTGGCAGGCAAGCGCTGTGTTAAATCTGCGCCGCTTGCTGAGAGCGCTTCAATATTTTGATTAAGCAAACTTAAACGCTTCATCATTGCACGCACAAATCCGAGTAAAACCAGCAATAATATTACAGATAGCGGGATTTGAACCAAACCCAAACGCATCAGAATGCTATGCGTCTGTGCGTCCAGCAGACTGGTCGGAACATCGCTGGCAAGATACCACGGGCTGTGAGGAATGGCCTGGAGAAACAGCGTATGCTCACCGTCTTCATTATTATATGTCGTTTGCTTAGGAAAACCCCCACCCTGCGCCAACAGCCCCTGAAGTGTACCGGACATAGGCAGCTTATTATCAGTCAGGTTTTCCAGCTTTGGCATTGTGTTAACCAGCGATGCATTACCTACCACTGTGCCATCGGACTCTACTATTAATACGCGACCGTGAATTGCATCACCCATTTTTTGTGCCAGCTGGTTGAAAAAGCCCAACGTGACGTCAATAGTCGCCACGCCCCATGCCTTACCGTCACGGTAGATGGTCATGGCACAGTTAGTACGCGGCTGCATACTTGCAGCATCCTTATAGGCTTTAGCCCAAGCACACTGACCTTTGGCAGCAGTTAGCCCATTTTTATACCATGCCTGTTCCCAGTATTTGTCTGCTGCATCAGAATTCCAGTAAGAGTTAACCTGTAACTTGTTGCTGAGGTTCCGTGCAAAGAAGGTGCTGTCTTTATCTTTTGCAGGATCGCGATGGTTCGGTAGTGGCCAGATACCACCGCCAAACACGTTCAGATCCTGATATTGATTGACCAGCGCAGGCAGCAGTTTGTCAATAGTGTCGCTATCCATGATACCCACTGCTTCAGTGATAGCACGCTGCTGTGCCTGCACCCGGTTCATTTGTTCGACTATACCACCAGCGAGAGTTTTAACCTGAAAGCGTACAAGACGACTTTCATTCTGACTGAGCTTTGGTGCGATAAAGTGATTGATTACAAAAATGGTAATGAGTACTAGCACTACAAAAAAAGAGATCAACATAGCGATGAAACGTGACTGAGTAGTTTTTAGCATCAAAATTATCCTAATCTGTATGTGTTTACCTGCGTACCTATATCAACGGCAGGCTAAAAGATAATTCGAGTGCCCAGGTCAGATAGAAGACCTGTTTTTTTTATCTTAAAAGGCTATTTTATAATTTTTTGGGAATAGGTTATCTGGCTAAAAACTGTAATCTCAAAATTTTAATTTAATTTATCTATAATTTTCAATTGGTTGAGCGATTCTTAACCTTACACCTCGATTTTGGCTCACCTATTGAACAACCTATGAACCCAGATCGTACCTACTCACCGTACTTATGTACAAGATGTAGTTTTATAATCTTTAGACAGATATGCGAACAGCTTATAATGGTCATCGCCTTTGCCCATGTTATAAAAGAGATAGTTTTTTCAGGAATTATTTTCTATGACAACTTCTAGCCTAAAGAACAACACGCCTGCCGGGTAACAAGTTTAAACCCGTATTTGAGTGGAAAAATTTCATGCCATTTAAAACGTTAAAATCATGAGCATGGAATAACTTTCTCAACATATAATTTTTCAAGCTAAAATTAAAAACATGACTCTCGCTGAACATTTAATAGCATTTTAAGATAAAAATAACTTCATCGAGAGGTATCTTTAAGCAACGATTTAAATCATAGTAATAAAGAATTGTTAATTTTTGGTGTCGATATCATTTGGAAGAATTACCAATAAAAAGCTGATTGTAATACAGCCATTAAAAATGGCAAGACACATTATGCTTACATTGAATCTTAATGAAATCAAAATCAACTAAAATATTTGTGCCATTAAAATATATAACCATTAAGTAACAATAGCTTTATTTTCATATGATTTATGTTGGTTAAAAATTAGAACCGCAGGAGTGTACAATGCAGTATCAGGATGATAACTTACTGGATGCTTATCTCAATGAAGTATACGAGTCATCTTCAACTGAGGTTGAAGTTATTGGTGCGATTGTTAGAATATTATTGATAAATAAAGATCGGGTAACAAAGCAAGATATCCTTATAATATTGTCTGGAAAAATTAAAACCAGTAGCAATTCTATCCATAAGGATATATTGCGTAGATGCTTTGATATTTTGGAGGGCAATGCTTCCGAACTTACTTTAAATATTCTGGACTAATTTCATAATACTCGATTGACATTTCTTCCTATATCAGAAATCCAGCTGGGTATTGACTGAGTATGTTATAACGACACACATAAGATAGCTTTGCGTCTTTATATTATTTTAGTCGCGATGATACCCTATCAAGAAAAAATAAATCTATCTAATTTGTTATTATTGAAAGGATACTACAGCATATTTCCGTGCTAAGATTATTTATTAAGTATTTGTTGCAGCGTTAATCAGTTAATTATGATACAAAGCAGTAAGAAAGTGGTACCGGTAGTTGCAGTATAATTGACAGGAAAGATTTTTTAGTGCCGACATTTTTTATGTGATGTTTTTCCTCAATGAACCCTATGATAGGTTGCATCAATTAGCTGTCATTGCATAAAAAATATAATAATCCTACCCGTATTATATTCAACCAAGAAGATTTTGCATGAAGAGTTAGCAGATGCCCGGCATGTTAAGGGGATATTCCACGTGCATAAGTCTTCAGAGGCGTTGGTACGCAACCTGTAATCAATTTAGCACGTGTCGCTGGTTTTCATATACGCGCCAGTATTCTGTACTGTTCCGGCGTTTTCCCTGTTTCCCGTCGGAACATGACAATGAATGCAGAGCTGCTGCTGTATCCGAGTTCTTCTGCTGTCTGCTGAACTGATTTACCAGACTCAAGTGCCTCAAGAGCATGCAGGAGTTTTACCCGATTCCGCCATTCTCCAAACGACATACCTATTTCATCCTTACAGCGTCGCTCAAGCGTGCGTGTAGTGATACCAAGCTGAGAAGCAAAATGTTCTGCCAGGCGCCTGTCTCCGGGACTTTCTTGAAATTTTTGCATCATACTTCGCAGTTCACAAGAGTATGCAAAGGGGATATATGTTTCATATGCGGTTGCATGACGAATCTGATCAATACAAGCCTGAGCAAGTGTCATATCTTCCCGGGTTACAGGAATGCGTACGTCCCTGTTAGCGAAATCATTGAGAATGACTTTCATTATCGTACTAACGTTTAAAGCACAAGGTTTGACCGGCAAGTTAACCGAAACGTCCAATGAAAGATAAACTGTACGGAATGTAATGTCCCGGAACGTAGCTGACCAGTGCTCAACGTAGGGTGGGATCCATATTGCATACTGCGGCGGAGATAGAAAACGTATGCCGTCAGCTTCAATATTCATTACGCCACGTAACACATAGTTCAACTGCCCCCAAGGATGAATGTCCTTTCCCCAGTCTCTCGCTTCCAGTTCCTCGTGACGGAAATAAATGTCACTGGGTAACTGGTCAAATGTAGGTATTCCTCCTTCTTTGAACTCCATATCCCCCCCTACTCAATCTCAATTCAGAACCCAGTTTACACACCAAGCGCCTAGTCATTCTCGACTGGTAGCTTAAAACGGAAGTGAAACCTGATAATCAAAACTCAATACAATGCAGGCGACGTGAAACTATTCACAGTTACCTACTCATGCTTATCTGATAGTGGTCAGGCAGGGACTGCCGCCACTTCAAAGGAAAAAGACAGAAACCTTCGTACAGTATGCACCATTCTGTCATCCGTAAATACAGATTAGAGAGATATAAAATGAGTCTAAAAATACGTTTATCCCTGATGATGATTTTACAATTTTTTATATGGGGTAGCTGGCTGATCACCTTTTCGACCTATCTGATAAACACTCTTAATTTTACTGGCACTGAGGTCGGGAAAATTTATAGTTCTATGGCGCTGGCATCCATCATAATGCCAGCCCTGATAGGCATTGTTGCGGATAAATGGATAAGTGCTGTACGGATATTTTCCCTGCTTCACCTGATCTCTGCTGTGTCACTTATCCTAGTAGCCAGATCAAATAACTTTACCTTCATCTATTACATGATGATGTTAAATTTTTTTGCCTACATGCCGACTATTTCACTCTCAAATACCGTTTCTTTTATAGCCATGAAAAATCAAGGACTTCAGATTGGATGCCATTTCCCTGCCATTAGAGCATTGGGTACCATTGGGTTTATCGTAGCAATGTGGGCTGTCAGCCTAGCAGGCTTGGAAGCTAGCCGTTCTCAGCTGTACATCGCTGCCATAGCATCATTAGTTCTCTCTATATACTCACTAACATTACCTAATATATCACTAGATACGGAACGAAGCAGCGACAATGACATTAAAATTCCTAGCTGGCTTTCTCGTATTGGTCTTGATGCCTTATGTTTGTTTAGGAAAAAGCATATGGCATTGTTTATGTTTTTTTCAATGCTTCTGGGTTCACTCCTGCAAGTTACCAACCTTTTCGGCTCGCCTTTTTTACACGATTTGGCAACTCCGGAAGCTAAAATTAGTAACATTTTTGCTCGATATCCATCAATGCTTCTTTCTCTTTCACAGATTTCTGAAGTCGTGTTTATTCTAATTATCCCGTCGGTCATGAGAAAATTTGGCATCAAACCTATCATCATGATCAGTATGATTGCTTGGTGCCTGAGATTCACATTTTTTGCCTACGGTAACTTCTCTGATACGGGGATGTTCTTCCTGATTTCTTCGATGATAGTTTACGGCTGTGCCTTTGATTTTTTCAATATCGCAGGATCAATGGCAGTCGATCTGGAAGTGCCTGCAAAAATTCGTGCAGGAGCGCAGGGGCTGTTCACTACTCTCGTTAGCGGTATGGGGCCCTGCCTAGGATTCATCATCAGTGGTAAACTTATTGATCATCTTACAATCAATGGTAAGCGGGACTGGCATACGTTCTGGCTAAGTTTTGCCGGGTATGCTTTATGCTTACTGATAGTCTTTTTAATCACTTATAAAAACGCTGGGGCTGTTCCGTTAAACGTGAACGCATTAGATTGAGAAAAAATCGGAATCCTGAAAGAAAGCTCAGCCTTTGCTGCGCTTTCTTTCATAAAAAAACCAACTTATACATACTCAGGTTGTCTCTGAAGTATTTAAGAAACCTCGGTTGACAGCATCCGAGATCATCTTTTCAGCTACTTCACCTAAAGCATGAGAAGCTTCACCGATAACTGACATAAGATTCCGTACAGCGTTCGCCTTCACGTTATGTTCTTTCCAAGTCTTTCCACCAGTAAGGTAACTGTGCATTAGTGGCTGAAAGCGATCAATAGCACGCGCAACTTGAGCCTCATTAGTCTGCCGGGCTTCAAACTCTTCCCATAGCTCGCGAAACTCCTCTTTTTGCGCTGTAGGCAAAAGCCCAAAAAGGCGGTCCGCGGCTAGCACTTCCCGCTCCTGCTGATTGGCTATTGCATTACAGTCATATGCATAACTATCTCCTGCATAGATTTCAACCAGATCATGTAACAGAAGCATTTTGATAACATGGGAGAAATTGGTCTTTTGATCAAAGTACTCACTTAGCACAAGCACCATTGTTGCCATTTCCCAAGAATGTTCGGCGTCATTTTCAACACGAGAACGGTCAAGCAAGAGCGTCTTTCTCCAGACATTTTTCAAGGCATCGATTGCACAGATAAAGCTGAGCTGTGCTTCCATGCGTGATGGAAGAGAAAGAGCTGAAAGAGTGTTCTCTTTAGGTTTAAGGGATGACATTTAAGACTCCGATTATGCTGGTATGAATGTAGGTTAGAAATCATGAAAAGATGAAGTAAGAATAATAATTTATTCATCAGGTTATCTTTACATTAATTATATCCGCGTTAAAACATATAGATGTAGACCTTTTTTAATGCAAAAAATTTCAAAAAAAAAGTAGACTTAAAAAATCATAAACGTCATGTCTTAAAATAACAATTAACATCGTAATTTAGAAAAAAAATTCTATAAATGAAACATTTAATAACCCTTTTTACCGTTTGTTTCTATTTATCAGCTTAAACTTTGAAATCGCTAACAGCTATTTTCATAGCAACCAGTAAGCTTTAAACAAGCAGATGGAGTCGATAAAACAAAGCATGGTAAAGGTGTTTTAGCTGTTAATCCGGCAGTCCTGAACGAAGATTATTTTCAGGTTGAGCTCTATTGAAGGTGCTATATGTACAAATTTGAAAGACTAGCATTCATTTATAGTGAATTGTTAAAAAAGAAAAAAACAACAGTTAATGAACTATCGGACCTAATGTCAGTATCAAAAGAAACAATCCGGACTGATTTAAACTTGCTGGAAAAGAAACAACTGGTTAAACGCTTCCATGGCGGAGCAGTTCTGAATATTGAGTTTAGGTTTGACAGCTCGCCGTTTCCCTCAGACAGCATATATCAGATTTCTGGCCTGTTAGGTGATGCCCTTTTTAATCCAGAGCGTAACGAGAGAGGCGTAAATATGCAGGCAGGTAAAGTTTGTATTCTTGGATCATTTAATGTAGATATTGTTTCCACGCTCGAGCGTTTCCCTCTGAAAGGTGAAACAGTTATTGCTGAACACTGTAATATAGGTCCAGGTGGTAAGGGAGCAAATCAGGCACTAGCGGCTAGTAACAGCAATTGTTCCGTATATTTCATGACAAAAGTTGGCAACGACCGATTTAAGGATTTTGCTGAAAACCATCTTAAAAAATCAGGAATTAAGTCTTTCTCACTACTAACTTCTGATTCTCATGCTACAGGCAGCGCAACAATTTTTGTGTCGCGCAAAGAGAAAGATAATCTTATCGCGATATATCCCGGTGCGAATAGAACATTTTCGGATGAAGAGGTACTGCTTATCTTACCCCAGCTTGATAAAAGTACCGTTTTCCTTTCCCAGTGCGAGATTAATTTCACAGCGCTGAGGTATGCCATTGATATGGCTAAAAGACAGCATGCTTACGTTATTCTTAATCCCGCACCCTATACAGCATTTGTACTTGACCTGCTAGGTGATGTTGATTTACTGACACCTAATCAGTCAGAAGCTAGTGAAATATGCGGTTTCCCCGTGACTGATCTTCAATCAGCTGCAGAAGCGATAAAAATCATCAGGTTACGAGGCGCCAATGAGGTACTGATTACGCTTGGTGGAGATGGGGTCATCTTCAGTCAGGGAAAAAACATAATTCATATTCCGCCATTTAAATCTGTTGTTAACGATACTACCGGTGCAGGGGATGCATTTAATGGAGCACTCGCAGCAAAAATTTCTAACGGAGAGGATATGATTAAAGCTGTAATCTTTGCATCAGCATTTGCTTCACTTGCAATAGAAAAAGTTGGTGCGGGCAGCATGCCTCAGGAAAAGCAGGCACTAGATCGCATCAGAAGCCAAGACTTCATACGTCCTGTTTATCTCACGACTGAAAGCAACGCACGCTGATACAGTTCTCTAACCATTTAAATTTAGCGAGGAAAATAAGCATGATAAAAAAAATTATTATCGATACCGACCCAGGGGTAGATGATGCTGTTGCATTGCTGTTGGCATTTGGTCATCCACATGAGTTCGACATATTGGGCATTACCACCGTTGCGGGAAATGTTCCCATTAATCAGACTGCCATTAACGCCCGTAAAATCTGTGAGCTTGCAGGCAGACCTGATATGAAAGTATTTGCTGGGAGCGTAGGTCCACTCAAAGGCCCTCCTATTGATGCTTCGCATGTGCATGGTAAAACCGGCCTGAATGGCAGTACCCTACCTGAGCCAGTAATGACGCTGCAGCAACAGCATGCGGTAGATTTCATTATTGATACGCTTCGTACCGAAGCCTCTGGCACAGTCACGCTTTGTACGCTCGGGCCACAGACCAATATCGCTCATGTGCTCAATCGTGCGCCGGATGTTATTACACGCATCAAACAAATCGTAATGATGGGTGGAAGCTACTTTGAGGGCGGAAATATGTCTCCGGTCGGGGAATTTAACGTTTATGCTGATCCTGAAGCTACTAAAGTAGTCCTGACTGCAGGAATACCGCTTGTAATCATGCCCTTGGATGTCACGCACAAAGCGATTATCGATGCCGAAAAAATTAACCGCATTCAAGCAATAGGTAGCAGGGCCTCAGAGTCGGTACTTGAAGTTCTGAAGGCCTATGAGCGCATCTCAGGCGGGCCACTACATGATCCTACCGTTATCGCCTATATGCTCAATCCCAATATTTTTTCAGGTAGATTCTGCAATGTTGAAGTTGAAATCGATTCTCCACTAACCCGCGGAATGACCGTCGTCGATTGGCGAAAGCTTACTAATCGCACGCCAAACGCGTTGTGGATCACACAGGTGGATAATGACCATTTGTATGAAATGATTATGGCAAGTCTATCTTTTTTTCACTGATTTTACTTTGCATATTCATTGAATCTTTTTGAAAGATTTTTATTAGCATATTTACACCTCCAAAATGAATGGCTCTTCCGCTATAACAATAGTATTAGAGCCCATCTTGTATAGTCTTAAGGTATGTTTTCCTAGGCATTAAAAATAAGTTGAGCTTTAGAATTTAGATCACCATTAGGTAAATAAACGACTCTTTTTTTAATAGGAAACTCATGAACTACATCTTTCCCTTTCTCGCAGCCTTGCTGTGGGGAGCAAATACGGTGGTAACAAAAGAGGCCTCAGGTCATATATCTCCAAATGAAATTAGTTTTTTACGTTGGTTGATTGCGACAATCGTTCTGACTCCATTTGTCTTTCAACCACTGCGTATTCATGCTTCGGTTGTAAAACCTAACTTAGGAAAATTCTTTCTTCTTGGTTTGCTTGGCGGGGTAACATTTCAGTGCCTTGCATACTATGCTGCGAATTTTACTACAGCTTTGAACATGGGTATCATTCAAGCCCTAATGCCATTGATGGCTATTTTCCTGACGAGTGTTATGTTCAGGTCTATGCCGGACCTGACAACCATTTTGGGCGCTCTTATATCTCTTACTGGCGTGATGGTCGTATTATCCAATGGTCAAATTTCGCACCTGTTATCTAAAGGCTTAAATACGGGAGACGGGATGATGCTTTTAGGCGTTTTTGCCATGGCCATCTATAATGTGCTGCTTAAACGATGGCATATTAACGTACCACTCATCGTGTCGCTTTATCTTCAGGCAGTAGCTGCCACTGTCATTTTGCTTCCGATATATCTCTTTAGCCAAAAGCATGCACTTACACTTATTTCTACAGGACTGGTATTATACTCGGCTATTGCTGCCTCAATACTAGCTCCCTTGGCCTGGATGGCGGGTTCACAAGCGCTAGGGCCTTCAAGGGTTTCACTTTTCTTCAATATGATACCCATTTTTACTACTGTAATAGCCGTCATACTTCTTTCTGAGCCCCTTAGTACTGCTATGCTACTGGGAGGAGGACTTACACTGGCGGGTGTAATCTTTGTCGAAATAACCAGTAGATCATTAGATAAACCTGATGAGAATTTTGAAAAAAATCAACACAAAAAATAATGCTTATTACTTTTTTATGAGATTTTCATTAAACTTGTAACTTAATAAGCCATTAAGTTTACATACATACTTAACAAAAGCGTTGATTTCTTCAATATTGATTTTACTTCTAATATTAATTAATTATGCTGTACTGGGGAGTCTTGCATATATTAAACAATACCTAATAGTGGATACTTAAATTTTTCATAAAAATCTGTAAATCTGTAAATCTGTAAATCTGTTTAGAATATCTTTTCTATCATGAGTTAGAATTGACTTATTATTTAATTATTATCTTTTCTTTCTGATGCCGTAAGAGAACTAATTCAGTTAACACATCTTAATAAAAGATGTTAATAAATTATCATTCTTCTCTTTATTGATTTATTTTACTTAGTCTGCCGCATCTTTTATTGAGTGAAACTATATTATTATACTTTTAATCAAATACACTGGAGCTGTTTTTAAAATTACTAATTTTGACCTAGTAACCATTTTTTCAGTGCTAATTATACTCCTCTCGCTGTATCCATTAAAGAGTGTTTGGTACGCCCCGCCCGCAGCGCCTTTTCCATATTTTCTTTTTCCGTCAGTAGGTTACCCGCCTCTCCGACGTCGACAGGCCCGCGGGCGCCGCGCTTTTTAATTCATGCCGTCCAGGTTATTCTCCGTATACGGGAGAAAAGCCGGAAAACCGATCCGAAATAGATCCCTGCCGGATCGATTTATTCCCGTGGTTTTCGCTGGACAGACAGGGGAAAATACGTTCCATCACGCCAGACAACGGAGATTGAAAGTTTGGGCATTACCCTGCAAACTGACGCAGATTTCACGCAGCGACGCCAGTGGTTATAATATGACCGGATAAAGTGCCGGGCGCTATTTTGATTACGAAAGCGCCGTGGCGCTGCGAAACCTGGCCGCCTACGGCACCGTCATGCCCCGCTACCTGCTCGCCCCCGAGGTGGCCGTGCTGTTTTCAAAAGTCCCCGATCTGAAAAAGCGTCTCTTCATCGATACCCTGTGGAACACCGGCGGGCAGCTGAATGAAATCCTGCCGCTGACAGAGGGGGATTTTGTGCTGGACGATCTGCTCACCGGCGCGCCCCTCTCCTCACCGTTCGTGGTGCTGCGCACGCTTAAACAGCGGAAGCTGGAAGAGGCGGCCCGCAGCCGCTGGCGCGGGCGGGCGACCCAGGTGGAGCAGCAGGCAGAGCGCGAAACCGAAGCGGAAATCCTGGACAACCCGCCGCGTGCGGTACCGCTGACCGATCCGGGATTTGTGCAGCGGCTAAGGGAATGGTTTGCGACGGTGCAGCCGGCACCAGCGACACGGCTCTGGGACATCAAAAGCGAGGACACGGCGCGCAGCTGGATAAGCCAAGCTGTGGCGGCGGCTGCGCGTGACGGTGTGACGTTCTCTATCCGGCCGGTCACACCCAAGACGTTCCGGGATTCGTTTGCGATGCACATGGTGTAGCACCAGGTGCCGCAGAAGGTCATTCAGACCCTGATGGGGCACAAGGACGCCAAGTCCACCGAGTGGTATACCCGGGTATTCGCCCTGGACGTCACCCGCCAGCTCGGGGTGCGGTTTTCCAGGGATGCGGATGAGGCCGGCAGGCTGCTGCTGCCCGGTCAGCCCTCATTTCGCTGAGCTCCTGTCCATGGCCAGAGGGGCTGTTTCCATGAAAGCAACGCGGCGTCTCCCCGTCCTTCCGGGGTGGTTTTACACTCAGCGTAATCAGTATCTGTCGAGCTTTATCGCGCTTAAGATCGGCTAGAATTCACGAATGCGGAATGTTTCGGGGCCAGCCTGCAGCAGGCGGCTGTAGTGGAAATCAGGGACGGGGACGCTTCCCCTGTAATGATGCACGCACACGCTAATGGTCGCAAAAGCGGCAGTGAGTTGCACAGACACATGAAATTCAGTTAAAACGGGCGCTATTTATATAATCATTGTGGGCATCATCAGGACGGGAACGGGAACGGGACAGTGGGATTAGTCATTCATGGAACACACGTAGTTGTTGATCATGCCTGCAAAGACTGGCTTGTGACGGAACCGACAGGTAATCCTACCGAAGAATGGGTGGGGGAACTGAGGATCTGGTCCGTATTCAAAAGACGACTGGCTTCTGCGAAGCTCCAGCGCGATCGCCGGCTGAAAATGCTGGGTGATAACTGCCCTATTATTTATGCTCTCAAAGGCAAGCAGGGATTAACGACCGATCTTGCCAGCATTCTGCGCCTCAGCAGGAGCTTTGACGTTATTCTTGACAACATTGTGAGTCAGGAAACAGAGGGTTACGACGCGGTGATCTCTATGCCTTCTTCACATCCCCTCAGTGCAATGGTCGCAACGCGATTTGCGCGTAAATTTTCAGCTCCACACCTGAGAAACGTCTTCTGTAAAATTACGGTGGAGGAAGCACTCACTATGCTGGACAGAGCTGACATTAATGTGGCGGATCATAAACGTCTCGCTTTCAGGATTGGTAAGCAGTTGCAGTCCGCAGGTTTTAACGGTGCATTTTCCATGAAAGATATACCCGTCGGGTTCCGGCTCATTTTTACTCCGCTTAAAATCAGTACGGATGCGTTAACCATAAATTCATCGCGCGTACTGCTTGTTGATGACCTCCTGGCGACAGGCACAACCATGATCACGGCTGCTGATTTAATCCGTCAGGTTAATCCCCGCGCAAGTGTCTGTGGAGCCTGTCTGTTTAGCTCTGCCGGGCGCTGAATAAAGGGTTGCTCAAAAAAGAGCAAGGGCGTATATTTATACAAAGAGTGTGTTTGAGGCCCCCCGCTCTTTAAATCCAGATGGGTCCCGCGTAGGCACCCGCAGAGGTCGGTTCGTAAAGAACAAGTATCTGCAGATTAGGCAGCGGCTAATCCTTCAGTGATACATACGTGTACCCTGTCGTAATGAAGGGAGAGCTTTTGCTCTCCCTTCTGCATTCTAAACGTTCCTCTTCGGCAGATGCCTGCTTCTCATTCACTTTGTGTCTTTCCCTGTATGTAACAGCCCAATTTTTCTGTTTCCTGCCATCTAGTCGGCATGACGCTATGGAAACCCTTTTTTGCGGAGTCAGAATCTGATGTGACATTCAGTCGTTTACAGGGCATGCCCTGCAAAAAAGTATGCATTGTGGGTAGTGTCGCGGGGGCTTTCTTTCGTCTGCGCCCGTCTGGCTTCAGTGCGCCTGAATGGCCGCTGCTTCAACGACGTCTGCTAGGGCATGGGTGGTTACTCGATATATGTCAGGAAGCGGCTGTAACGCGCTACAGGCGCCGTTCTGCTTCAGAGTGATTGTAGCAACGACTTGGGCGTCTTCATGCCGCTACGCGGCATACAGAGCACCAACGGCACACTGCTCGCCAGCCTTAAATGTCCGGAGCAACGTTGAATGGCCAACAGATCTTCCTAGGGCAAGATACAATAACCTATTCGCTGCGGCGCTTCAGTTCAGTCATCAGGCCGACCCAACTGCAATCATGGGCTGACTCACGGTTCGCTCGGAGGTAATCCGCATGGTGCAACAGGCACTCGCCTAGCTCAGCCAGCCCTTTTGTTTAGCTGCCGTGAAGACGGGCATATTCTTCGACAAGATGCTCAAGCTTGAGATTCGCAGCTTTCTGCTCCGCACTAAAGATCTGGCGATCAAGCTGGGACAGGTAAAACTCCTTTTCGGCAGCGCTCATGGCATTCTCCTGCAATATTCATGTTCAGACAGTGTAAACCGCACGGGCAACAACAGTGTTAAGTTCCGTGCTTACCGCTGAAAGCTACGAGTAATACCACCTAAGCAGCAATCCGCCACTGCACAGGCCCCGGAAATTATGCCCTTCACGACGCAGGCGCTGTAAAGCACGCTCATCGGAGTTGAAACAGTTACATAAAATTCGTTATTGCTGTAAGTGTGGTCAGGCTAATCAGAGAAATGGATAGACTAGCAGGTTATGCAGCTCAGAAATCGGCAACGCCGAGCGTACGCCGGCACTTAACTTCTCAGCAATATGAAACTTCACCTTACGCCTTCATGCGCTTGGAATATAAACCCTTAACCCGGGTGGGAGAGTTCCTGATGCAGAACGCTGAAGATAACGAAATCGAATCGACTTACTGGAAAGCCTGCAGGCTCACCGGCATGCTCTGTCTGAGCAAAGCCGCGGAAGGTCAGGAAATCAGCTACGGAATGATTAAACACGAACTCGTGCTTTTGCTTAAGGAACCGGTTAATCAAACAGAGGAATCTGAGCCGGCGCTCATCTTCGCAATCGAACAGTTGATGCAGCTGCCAGCCTAATATGGCAAAAGGAAATCAGGGAACGCACAGCTGGAAGAAGCGGGGAGCATCAAATCAAAAGTTCTGATCTGACAGCAGTTTTTTATCTCTTTTCCCTGCCCTACTCGAAAATCAAATGCGTGCGTACAGCCCTTTGCAGACAGAACGCGATAGAGCTCGTAGATAAGATCCCGGTTAGGCCCTTCACCAGCTTCTGCCTTTTCTAGCGCCAGCGGTGAGGCGCTGATGAAAACTACATGATGCGGACAATCAAGCTGCAGTACAGCATCGATAATGCCCTGAATCTGGCTGCGCTTATAGGTCGTGTCTTCATAGTTAAAGATAAACGGCGTTTTCCGTGAGCCCTGTTCTATCCAGTACGCGCGCGAAGCCAAGTCGAGTATGCAGGTCACCACTACCTGTTACGTATACCTGAGCTGTTTCCATTACGACTAAACACTCCATACAAGTTATGATGATTTATACCCTGAGCTGGCGAGGGTCATAAACATCGTCACTAAGCGGTCAGTTTCATAAAGTGATACTACTTTCATTCAGGTACGGCGGTTACTTTCATAAACCACGCCTTAAAGGTGGTCACTTTCATAAACTCTCGCTCTCCAAAACGCCATTTGGGCGGTTTTTGTGGAACATACAGTGCCCCGTAGAGCCTGTCTTATGAAAGCACCCTACCTTATCGGCACTGATTTATGAAAGTACCCTACTCTGCGAGGAGGTATTATGAATGTACCCTACCCGGCGCAGCAGTCGTTATGAAAGTGACCGCCCTATCGTTACTATGAAAGTAACCGCTATTTTTTGGTCGCTCTTCCAATAGCCTGAAGTTTTGGCGAACGGCTATTGATAACAAACATGATTTCCCTGCCTTTTTTGTATTCGGTAAAGTCGAGATAGCCGATTCTGACCAGGTCAGCCAGTGCACGTCGAATAATGGCGTTCTGGTCTTTAATCTGCGATTCAAGCGCGAGACGTTCACGAAAGCGCTTCATCGAGATATACAGGGGGCCCGCAGGCATACTTTCCAGATACACATACAGGGACTGTGCCGCTTCTTTGCGGGACAGCTCTGAAAGAGCTTTCAGACCGAGCAAAACTTTATGATCGTAGCGGTAAAGCTCCCACAAACTACTGTCGCCAACGATTTCAACTTGGTCAGTTTCATGATTAAGCACTGCTCGCTGAACAAGGTGAGTTACCAATGATTTTTTGGTATTTTTCCCACGAAAAGATAGGGTTACACTTGAAAGATTAAAAAGTGAATCGTGCAATCGTGCGCGAGCCCTTCCGTTAATATCAGTAGGCTTAAGGCCACACATCCGTGCAAACTCAGAGAACGGCAGCGTAATTTTCTCACTGCTATAGCCATACTTTGAAAAGGCAGAAATCACTCCGATCCATGTTTTAAAATCAGTGGACATGCTTAGCTTTGCCCCCTGAATTTTAATGTCGGTGTAACCTTCCTGTCTTGCCACTTCCAGACTTGATAGTTCTTCAGAAGCATCGATCAGGAAGTCGCGTTTACCCTTTTCTTTAGGTGCAACAGGTGTGAAGACGCTGAGGCGAAGTAGCGCGACAGGCTGAACAGACTTATTGCTGTTTGGTGTCAGTTCATAACTTGTGTTGGACTCTTTTTTAATAATGCAAAAAGGACTCCCTATCTCGCTGTTTTCCTGCACTTTTTCCATTTATCCACACCGAATGAGCAAATAATATCCAGATTTATGAAAGTAACCGCTTTAGGGTTATGAAAGTAACCGCCTATTTTATGAAAGTAAACGCTTTTATTATGAAAGTAACCGCTATGCTTATGAAAGTGACCGCCCAAAGTGCTCTTTTCTATTTACTTATCATCAGGTTAAGCAGGTGATGATCTTTATTGATCTTTACTTGATCTCTATATGATCTAAAAGAATTGATCTATCTACTGAATATGTGGATAAAAACTTTCTAACTCTCTTAATTGTAAGGATATTGGAGCTGAGATGGCTTTTCAGAACCCGGCACAAAACTTTGCAGAACAGCGGCTCAATCTGAGCGATCTGATCACACTATCCAAGGTTTTCCGGATGCAGATCCGGAAAAAGGAAGAACCGGATCTTCTCCCTTAAGCGGTGCTTTTCTACACGGAGTACTACATGTAGTGGTTAAGGCATCTGCTCAGGCTACCAGATATAGTGTTATGACTACGGGCGAGCCCTGATAAAGCGGGCTTTGCCCCGCCCTGCCGCCGTGTTACGCTTCCGGTTACGGCCGTAAATGGAAAAAGTCGGATCATGCGTCTAAGGGCGTGCGGTAATTGCACAACTAAAAGATAATCACACTTATGGTTTAGTCTGTAATTAATTTTCCGATTTTTATGCATTTGTTTAATATGCGCATGCTTACTGTTGCGGAAGAAAATTATCATGATGGTTATCACTGTAAGTAAAGGACCCTATTCTTTCAGAGAAGTTTTAGAAAAGCTGGTCACCGCTGGCCATACAGATTTATGGTTGTCTTCATCAACCGGTAAGGAAGGCGGCAACCTGTGGAACAAAGTTGCCGGCGGCCTCAGTCATGAAAGCGACTGGATTCTGCCACTTATATTGAACCGCGACGGATTTATGGTTGCAGAACGATGCGGTGGAATCCTTGAATGGTATCTCTGTGGAAACTGGCAAAGTACGGCGCTCAGAACGACCAGCTGCCCCCCGGACGGATATTTGCTTAAAGGTGTGTTGCACAGCGTTAAAGAAAAAATCGTTCTCAGTGATACGATAACGGTTCCAGAAGTGCCTGAAGTTCCTGTAATACAACGTCCGCGTCGGGGGCCTAGGCTGTGACTGTTCTCCTTAGCAGCGCAGTAGGACTGGCAAATCCAATTACCGTGCAGGTCATTAATCAGGGACCCGGGATCTGGGGCAACATAGCGACAGGTTTAATTACAGCCGTAGCTGCGATTGGGGCGGTGATGCTGACCCACCGTTTTACCCTGCGCCGCGAAAAGCAAGCGTTAGAGGAAAAGCGGCTGCGCGAACAGCACTTCATCGCCACTGAACTGGTTTTCGTGCTGGAGCGATTTGCGGAACAGTGCGCACGCGTTGCTATTGATGATGGCGAGCTTGTTCCGCCTGCTCCCGGCAAGCAGTATGAAAGGGAACCAACGGTAAATGAGCCGCAGATCAATCTGGACGGTATAACCGGCGACTGGCGTATTTTAGACCCCCGGCTTATGTTTCGCATCCGGGAGCTGCCTGTTCTTCATATCGAAGCTGTCAGGAAGATTAGCTATGCCCAAGAAGGTGATTCGCCACCTGACTACAGCTATTATTTTCGTGAGCGCCAATATCAGTATGCGCGGCTGGGACTAAAAGCAGCCATTCAGGCGAAACGCTTATGCAGACTTTCCAGATTGCCGGATACGCGCCTTAATGCCACTCAATGGTCAGCACAACCAGTTCTTTGGGAGGTATGGCGGATAGCAAGACATCGGATTGCAAAAGAAGCAATCGATAACCGAGATTTCAGTGATACAGAATTTGAGGATATGACACCTTGAGCAGCCTTATATCTTTTGCCTCACCAGTTATGCCTTCACAGCTGCCCGTGGCGATTGATTATCCGGCCGCTTTGGCACTCCGGCAGATGGCTGCACAGCACGACGAGTATCCCCAGTACCTGCTGGCTCCGGAGGTCAGTGCCCTGCTTCATTACGTGCCTGATCTGCACCGCAAGATGCTGTTTACAACACTCTGGAATACCGGCGCACGCATTAATGAAGCGCTGGCGCTGACCCGAGGGGATTTCATTCTTGCACCGCCCTACCCTTACGTGCAGCTGGCCACGCTCAAACAGCGCGGTGAGAAGGCCGCGCGTGGTCCGGGACGTGCTCCCGCCGGTATCGTGCCGCACCGCCTAGTGCCACTGTCCGATCCGCAGAATGTAGCTCAGCTGGAGATGATGGTCGCCACGCTGAAAATTCCGCTAGAGCGGCGTAACCCGGAAACCGGGCGGACCGAAAAGGTCAGACTCTGGACCGTGACCGACAGGACGGTGCGTACCTGGCTGAATGAGGCCGTCAACGCCGCTGCAGGTGACGGAGTCACGTTCTCCGTGCCGGTAACTCCGCATACCTTCCGCCACAGTTATGCCATGCACATGCTTTATGCGGGCATTCCGCTGAAGGCGCTGCAAAGCCTGATGGGGCACAAAAGCATGAAGTCTACAGAGGTCTACACGAAGGTGTTTGCACTCGACGTGGCAGCCCGGCATCGGGTGCAGTTCCACATGCCCGGAACAGAAGCTGTTGCCATGCTAAAAAACAATTTTAATTAAAATATTATTTTAAAACTCATAAAAGTCTGTTGGTTATCCGTATCCTCCCTCCGATCAAAACCAAGAATCCATGTCGTAATCATATGATTATTAAATCACATAATCATATGATTTATTGATTTTGTAATCATTTAATCTTTCTCTTTTGGTTATATCCACGTATAGTGACAGGATTACAGGATTACAGGATTACAGGATTACAGGATTACAGGATTACAGGATTACAGGATTACAATTTTAAACCGCAATTTTACATTTGAAAGGTGTGTTTATGGCTAAAGTCATTTCTTTTTTAAACGGTAAGGGGGGAGTTGGTAAAACGACTACTTCAATAAATGTCGCTACAGCAATTGCAAAGAGAGGGGCCAAAGTTATAGTCGTTGATACTGATCCTCAGAGCAGCATCGGGAACTGGTACAACGAGGATAAGTGCCTCTTTGACGTAGCCGATGCTGGATCGGAAAAAGAAGTTTACTCAGTAAGGAAAACGCTGAAATCATATGATTACATAATCATTGATGGCGCCGCTGCAATATCTGCTATCTCTGCTGCAGCAGTCATGGTTTCCGACGTGGTTTTAATCCCTGTAACACCTTCGCCACTAGATTTTGCTGCTTGTGGCGCCATCATCGCTGTGATTGAAGCTCGGCAGGAACTGCAGCCAATAAAGGCTAGATTTGTAATAACGAAAAAGGTGAATACTGCCAAAATGCTGGGCGTTCTTAAGGCATCCATTGAGGACACTGGAATTTCCGCGCTGCGGACAGGAACTACACAAAGGCAGAGTTACATCAAAACAATGCTTGATGGCGGCACCGTTTTTGACACTGATGATTCAAATGCTAAAGGTGAAATCGACGTACTAACAAACGATATACTGGAGTTATGCAAATGAAGATGAAGCTCGGTGCAAGCAAAAGCACAATGCATGCTGTTGACGCTATCCACAAGCCGGGATTACCGACTAAAAAACTCCAGATGAACATCCCTGAAGATCTACATAAGTCTTTCAAGTTGGCTTGCTTGAAGCAGGATAGGGACATGACCGATGTAACAATTGAGCTTATTAATGAATGGATGGAAAGACATCAGTAATCTCAAAATTATGTAATTATGTAATTATGTAATTACGTGATTACGTGATTACGTGATTACGTGATTATGTGATTGCCTTTTGTTTCATGGGCTTACGCGGGCTGCTATATGAACAGATTAAAAATAATGCTTCCTGGGTTTCTGGGCTTTAAGCCAATGAATTCAATGAGCGATAAAGATAGAAAGAGCGCTGCTGAATGGGGATTTCTGCTGAGCACGCTCTTTATCGTGCCGCTTTTTTTCATGCATGATGCCAGTGAACTGATCAAAATCGGCATGCAGCTACTGTGGGGGGCCTGCGTTTCGCGCGCAGCCTTCCTGGCAAATGGCGGCTGGAAGAAAAAGAGTTCTGAGAAATGAAGGATACCGGGAGCTTTATTGAAATTCAGGAACTGCTGACGCAGATGCGCAGCCCGGGGATTGTATTCAAAACAGTTACGCAGTCAGCCAGTATGTTTAAGGGGCCCGTCCGCAGGCGCCGTCCGGCCTTTGATGACTGGCTTCATCAGCTTTCGCGTAAGGACAGGGTTCCGCGCGGACGGTACTTCCGCGGAAAGCGCCCGGGTAAACCCCTGATCATTGTGGATGAATTTTGGCAGCAGTTTTCCTGAGAATGCAGGGCATCAGGCAGACGTAAAGTATGCTGTGCCCCGCAGGCTCCATCTACATCACGCGCGCAACCGGTATGTCACTCCAGCGCGTGGTCCATGCCGGTGAGAGCATGTCCCGCTTCATTTTCCATTCCGTATTCACGCCCTGACCGGCAAACCACACACTGCCCAGCCCAGACTGATTGATCCCGTCAAGAACCGTCATCAGCTGGGCACTGTTTGCACGTGGCTTATTCTCATCGAACAGATTCAGCTGACTGACCCCGTTAGGCGTAAAGTCATCGAGCATTATCCCGGCCTTCATGTAACGTCGGCCTTCAAGCCAGATGCGGTCGAGAGATCGCATGGCAACTTCAATCATGTCGCGTGTGTCCTGAGTAGGAATTGTGAGACTCTCACCGGCACTATTGCCATAAAATATCTCACCCTGCGCATGCGGCGAGGTACGGATAAAGACGCTGATGCGCCGGCAGAACTGCCGCTCCTTTCTGAGCTTCTCCGCGGCCCGGGTTGCGTACTGACACAGCGCCTGCTGCATCTGCACCTTATCCGTAATTCTTTCGCCAAACGAGCGGCTGCAGACGATCTGCTGTTTCGCCGGCACGAACTCTTCGAGCGGGATACAAGATTCCCCGTTGAGCTCCCTTACAGTGCGCTCAAGCACCACGCTAAAGTTTTTACGGATAAGGGCAGGGTGGGCGCGCGACAGCTGCAGAGCATTTTCAATGCCCATGAGATTAAGACGCTTGCCGATGCGCCGGCCAACGCCCCAGATTTCTTCCACAGGCTGATTGGCCAGCAGGGTAGCGGTGCGCTTTGGATTGCCCGTCGTCAGCGCTAATACACCGCGGAACTGCGGCCACTCTTTGCTGGCCCACTGCGCCGATTTTGCCAGGGTTTTTGTCGGACCCATACCTACGCCGACAGTGAGGCCGGTCGTGGCCAGCACGTGCGCGCGCAGGCGCCGGCCAAAATGTTCAAAATCTTCGCAGAAATCAATGCCGGTCAGGTCCAGAAACATTTCGTCTATAGAATACTGCTCTACGCGGGGCGTTATCTCCTCCAGCGCGGTCATAACGCGCTGAGACATGCTGTGGTTTATGTGGAATGGAAAATCTACAGGATTAGTTCGGATTTACATGGCTGTTATGAGCGAAAAGCAGACGTTCGTATTTAAGTCGTCATGGATGTTGCTAAAAATGCAGTGTATCAATCAACTTGGAACAGGTCAGATTGTCCCTACTTAAACTACAGCTACTACCTTAATTAGTGGAAAATCTTGACCCAATCTAGGTCATTCATAACTATTTTAATTCAAGAAAAAATCAGATATGTTGTGTTTTTTTAATTAAGAAATCACAACATGTAGTGCTGTAATGGTAAATCCAAATCGCTTCAACGAAGACCCGTGCTAAGGAACCAGTATGCATATTGTTAGGTTTTTCCCCATCGGTAATGCCGATACCTGCTTGATTGAACTTGCCAATGGTCGTCGGATCCTTTTCGACTTCGCTGATATGCATGATCCAAATGCCCCTGAGGACAAGCGCTGCGATCTGGAGAAGGAGCTGCGAGACATCCTCGGGGATGACAAGGTCATTGATGTGGTTGCATTCACCCACTTAGATCGAGACCATTGCCATCGTGCCAAGGAAGTTTTCTGGCTTGAGCACGCGGAAAAGTATCAGAACGATGATCGGATTAAGATCAAGACACTCTGGGTTCCTGCCCACGCAGTGCTGGAAAAAGGCATAACAGGGCAGGCTCGTACACTTCGTGCTGAAGCACGCCATCGTTTTATCAACGGGGAAGGAGTAAGGGTATTTTCACGGCCGCAAGAATTGGATGATTTCCTTACTGAGAGGGACATTGAGCCAGCCAAGCGCCGGAATCTAATCAGTGATGCAGGTACTCTTTGTCCAGAGTTTAACCGAGAGCATGACGGAGTAGAGTTTTTCGTGCATTCGCCTTTTGGGAAACGTAACGAAAATGATGTGGTACACATCCGCAATGACGACGCCCTTTTCATGCAGGCAACGTTTGAAGTGGATGGTAAATATACGAAAATGGTCCTATCGGCTGATGTTACTCATGAAGTCATCGATGATATTGTTGAGGTCACAAAGTATCATGGCCGCGAGTCACGGCTTGAATGGGATATCAATAATATCCCGCACCACTGTAGCTATACAGCGCTATCCGACAAGAAGGGGGATAATAAGACTGAGCCTACGGAAACCTCAAAATGGCTGTATGAGAAGGCGGGCCAGACTGGTGGTTTGCTCGTCAGCACTTCCAAGCCTATCCCAGCAGATGACGAAGACAAGCAGCCCCCACATCGACAATCTGCTGCCTACTACCAAAGCGTTGCTAAGCAATTGGGCGGCGAGTGGGTTGTCTCAATGGAGCATCCAACGAAAACTAAACCAGAGCCTTTGATCATTGAGATCAATGGCAATGGTTACAAGATTCGTAAGCAGACGCTTAAAGTTGCGATCACTACAGCCGCACCACGCGCGGGGATTTAAATATGACGGAGGAGTGCAACGCACCTCGATCCCGGCTGGCTCGTTCAGTAGTGCAGTATTTGAATGAGTCTCCGAACTATCCCTATGCGATCTTGCTTAGAATTGGCCGGGAAGGAGCGAACGATATTCTTGATATCGAGCTGGAAATCGAGCTGGAGCAACGGCGCCAAATCCCGATTCGCCCCCGTGAGCCTGTCCGGCTGATATTCACGCTAGATGATTCTCAGCAGCCGTGGGTGCTATCCACACGCGAAGATTTTCCAGTTGGTCTAGTACACACAGCTCTTGATCGCGAGGGGGATGGCTTAGCGCTCTGTATTTGGGAGGAAGCGTGGTCCGATTTGGCAACCAACCTAACTGGACAAGCATGTATAGAGAGGATTCGTAATTGGTTCTCTTCGATGTCCGCAGGAACCATCCACGATGATGATCAGGTCCTGGAGCCGCTGATACACTCAACCGCCCATACACTTATCATCCCATCGGGTCAAATGTATGGGCCTTGGTATACCAGCTTTGCTTACAAACACTGCGGTTTTGTAAGTCTGGGGTTGTCAAAAGAGAAGCCCGAGGAAGAAATCACCAGCCATAATTTCGCTATCTATACGCCAGAGCTTCCCAGTCAATTACACCGTGGCTTAACTAATACACCGTTCGACTTAGACGCCTTACAACGCCTGTGTTTATCCTTTGGCTTTAATTTAATCGAAGGCTTGGTACAGTGGTTACATTTGCCTGAGCAGTTAAACAACGCGCTTTCTAGTCAACCTCTACTAATACTTACTGTACCCAAAAGACGTGCAACCGAAGCTTCTGATGAGGAACCGGAAGTATGGTGCTACACCCTCGGGCAAAGCCTTGCTGAGCTTGGTGAGCTACTGGGGGTAACGATTACCGAACCCAAAACCAAGCAGACCACACAGAAGATTTTCGGTCATGTAGATAACGAAAATCTTTCATTAATTAAAATGGTCCCTTGGCGAGTAGTAAAGCGACTGGATCGCGCTGCAGCACGCAATTTTGCGGGTACGACGCATAAGAATGATACCTTCATGCTCGCGATTGGTGCGGGTGCGATCGGCTCCAATGTAACCATGATTGCAACCCGTTCCGGAATAGGACCTTGGGTACTGATAGATGGTGATATCACACTACCGCATAACACAGTTCGCCAAGTGCAGAGGAATAGTTCGGTAGGCTTCCCGAAGGCATCAGTTTTGCAAATTGAGCTTAACAATGTTTTTGACGAAGGTGGGAACACTGCAATTCCCGTCAATGTTTTCGCTCCAGGCGAACGTACATCTGAACTTAATACGGCATTATGTGGTTCTGAAATTGCGGTTGATTTTAGCGCATCTCCTGCAGTATTGGGATGGCTGTCTGATCAGCAGATAAAGCGCGGAGTAAGTGCCTTTTTTGGTCCCGATGGTTCGGATTTGGTTGTGCTCGCTGAGGATAAATTCCGAACAGTGAGGGTTGATGAAATTGAGGCACAATATTTCTGGTCAGTGGCTACAGAGACGCGGATGAAGGGACATTTAGCCGCCGCGCGGGTAGATAATATCCGCTATGCAAATGCCTGTCAGGATTTGTCACGGCCTCTCCCGCCTTGGCGGCTTCAGACACTCTGTGGCTTGGCGGCGGGGCAATTAGCCCAATTGGTCGAAAGTGATAAAGCATGTTTCAAAGTCTGGAGGCTGCAGCCCGAGACAGGGGATGTGCAAGCTTTAGCTATACCTGTCAAACCGGTAAATCGTTTCAAAACAGGATCCATGCGAGTATCCATATCAAATGAAGTTATCGCCACTATGCGTGAGCTTCGCAGTAAGTCGGGCAGGAATGAGACGGGGGGGGTTTTAATAGGCACGTTTGATCTCGTGCGAAGTGTGCTCCATGTAATAGCAGCTCTACCTGCCCCCTCGGACAGCCAGCAGGCTCCGACCTACTTCATCCGTGGGGTAGAAAATCTAAAACCACAAGTGGAAAAGTTGGCAGACAGTTCTGCTGGTCGTTTGCACTATTTAGGGGAGTGGCATAGCCATCCAGGAGCAGTGCCTGCAAGGCCAAGCAGTGACGATGAATCGGTGTACGCTTACCTTGGTAAGCATATTGGATCAGTAGGGGCACCTTATATCATGGCTATTTGTGGTGATCGAGATACTTGGCTTCGAGTGGGTTGGAACGAGCGTAGTGTGCTGGAAGGAGTTGTGACGCATGGAAGAGGATGAGGCATTATTGATCTCTAAGGAGCAAAGCACCGATAAGATAGCGCTGGCCTTGTCGGGCGGTGGTTCCAGGGCTATTGCCTTTCATTTAGGCTGCTTACGCGCGCTACACGACCTAGGGATACTTCAGCAGGTATCGACGATTACCGCAGTTTCCGGTGGGAGCGTTCTGGCAGGAATTTATTGTAGCTACCCGGGCGACTTCAAGGCGTTTGAGGCGAAGACGCGTGAACTACTTCGCAACGGCTTTGCCAAGCCAGCGATCTTGAGAGCGGTAACCTCCTCTGATGGAGTGAAAGCCCTAGCTTACATGAGCGCGCTGATTGCCGAACGATCAGCGGCATTCATCTGGCGTGTTGGTCAACGAATTTCTGGAAGGTGGGAACCAGGCGAGCATTGGCCGAATTCCGTGCCCTTTCTGCGTAAAGTCAGCCGGACAACCATAATGCGAAATGTGCTCAGCAAAACCTTTAATGGATGCTTGCTGAAAAATCTTCGGGATGATAGACCTCGGCTCATTGTTATAGCATGCGAACTGCGAGCTAAGGCGGCATTTTATTACACAAAGGAACAGCTCCATTGCTGGCGGTATGGTTCAGCTAGCGCAGAAGGTATCGAGCTTGCTGATGCTGTCATAGCCTCAGCCGCATATCCTGCTTTTCTTCCAGCACTAGATCAACGTCTCGTATTCACCAAAGGAGCAAAAGAAAAAGCGCATAGGATTACGCTCACTGATGGTGGCGTTTATGACAATCTAGGTTTGGCACCACTTTGGCCAGATCGAGATTTTTCAGAAAGTCTCCCGGTTCAAAAGCATGACTGGATAATTGCCTGTCGGGCTGGCTATAGCCTAGAAATTTCTGAGCCTGCTTCAATGTGGGGAGGTCGAATGGGAGCATCATTCGAAAGCGTATTTTCTCGGGCCCAGAACCTCTCGATGAAGCGCCTTTTTGATCTCAAAGAATTAGGCAAAATTAAAGGGTTTATGCTGCCCTATCTTGGCCAAAAAGACAGCACACTAAAGTTCATCAATACAGATATGGTTACAGCCGAAGCCACCTTAGGCTATGCGACCAATTTCAATGCAATGAGCAAAGAGTGGGCCGAGCGTCTGATAAGACGAGGCGAGCAGATTGTCCATGCGCAGTTTAAGGAACACTGGCAGCCCGATGTTTGCACGTCAGCTGAGGGCTGACATAGCTTAATATCAGTTGGAACTAAAGCTTGCTATGAGCGATCAGCGGAAGTTCGCGCTTGTCGCTAATACCAGTGGAGATTTACCTAACAATCCTCATCGCCAATAAATGGGAAGCATGTCAAGCAAGCATGTCCTCAAATGCCAGGCTCCAGGATAAAACTTCTACTGAAGCTCTCAGTCCATAAACCCAAAATGGGTCAGTCGCGAATATTTTTGAAGCCTCTTCTTCATCAGCAGCTACAACTATCCATAGAGCTCCAACTGGCTGATCATTGTCTTTTTTGCGTAATGAACCGGCAGCTTTGACGACGTTGTTGTGTTGTTTTAACTACTCGATATGGGCATTGAGATATTCCTTTCTGACATGTAATGCCGCTTGGTTATCGGTGAATTTTATTGCAAACAGCATGGCTTATTTTCTCCTTGAGTTTTACGTTTTAGCTATAAAAATCATGCTTTTTCATCCTTTAACATAAAAAATGCTGCGGTAGTAATTAAGCCAACAAATTAGTTCCGCTTCTGGCACAACGCGGACCGTTTTATCCTTCAGACTTAAGCGGCAGCCTTTTAAGAGCCTGCTCAATTTTCTCTGCGTCCTGTTCAATGATGGCCCTCTCATCGGGTGTGAGCGGAACTTCCTCAAGGTAACGTCTGACAGAAGCTTTGCTTTCCAGTACCAGTCCGCGCGCACTCTGTTTGAGCAGGTTAAAATCACAGCCGATACAGGCCATCCGGTGCTGACAGCTGCTCCAGAAGGGATTCGTGCAGTACGAATCGCCCAAATCATAATACGTCGCGGGTCCGGTCAGGCTGGCGGCTTCCGGATCGTGGTCAATCAGCACGCTTATCATGTGAGCGACGCGGTCTGCTTTGACGAACGAGGCGGCCAGTTGCGTCGGACGGATGCGCAGATAATGCATGGTGGACTGAGGCGTTGCATGACCTGTCCACTGCATCAGCTCGTACAGCGACATGCCCTGAGGTACGCTGGCCAGTGCGGTCACCGCTGAAGCCCGTCCCCGGTGGCTGGTTATTATTCCGCCGCTGTCTTCCAGAGGCACACCCGCCCTGGCGCAGAGCATCGGTATCACCGTGCGGTTGAGGATAGCGCTGCCGGCAGGCTTACCGCGATACTGAAACAGAAGGCGGACTTTCTCACCGGTTCGCTCGTCCGTAAGCATAGCCTGTTCAGAGGGACGTTCATCCAGCCAGATGTCGACATATTTTTTCACCACGGCCGCTACGGGTTTCACAAAGGCCTTTGACGTTTTTCCGGCAGGGATATGCAGGTAGCACAGGGTTCCGGCCGGGATGCTGCTGCCGTCGTCCTTCACAATATCGTCCGCCTGCGCCGCGATGCAACCGGTAGTCAGGCGGAGCAGTTCGCTCTTTCTTACCCCCGCATGGGTCCAGATGACGGCAATCGCCTGCAGCATGGCAAGCGGATAGTGTATTTCAGTGAGCAGGTCTTCCTGACGCAGATTCAGGCTGGCCCAGATGAGCTTCAGCCAGACCGGGTCATCGATTACCCGGGGATTAACGCCGCGATGGAACAGAGGCGTATCCGGTGTGGAAAGATGGCGGGCAGGGCTGAAGCGCAGGCGCCCCCAGCCCCAGTTTTCGTAATCAGTCATAAAACGGCGCAGTGAATAGATAAAATGCGCCCGGGAATGCGGCATCATGGGCTCGCCGGAGCGCACCGATTTGCGGGTGCCTCTTTCCGTACCCAGCTGAAGTTCATCTACGTTCAGCCGGCCTATGGCCGCGATGAAGCTGGCACAGGTTTCCATCGTCCAGTCTGCCGGTTCTCGCACCTGCGGATGCTCCTTTGTCAGCCACAGACCGCAGCGCAGAATAAAGCTGTACTGGCTTTCACGGGTACGCGGCCTGAGCACCGACGTTTCCCGCCAGCGCCGGCACCAGTGTACCCAGGCCGGATCGATGCCTTCTACCGGCTTCTCGTACCACTTTGTGTAGTTTCGCATCCTCATCGGGGCGCTGATAATACCCAGCGCAGCGAGACCGTGTGAAACCCGCCCGACATAACGGGAAGTCCCTGCCTCCATGCCGGACTGGACCTGCCACAGCAGTTCCGGCGTAAACGTCTCCAGCCGGGGGTTCCGGTCCATAATCATCAGCGTGGCCAGTATGCCTGATATGTGATTTTTCTGGCTTGCCGGGGCATAACCCAGCGACATCAGCGTATCCGTCAGACGGTGCAGCTCCTGATGATAAAAAGCCTGGCCGAAAATGGCAGAGGCGTAGAGGGCTGGTTTGCGTATATCGGGGAGGCTGAGCGGGTCATGAAAACCTGCCAGATGCCAGGCAAAGGCGGCCATTAATGGACGGCCGTCTCTGGCTTCCCGACAGAGCGTCTGCCAGCGTTCCTGTGTCCATCGCCAGCACGGTATGCCGGATAAATGTATTTCTCGCAGGAGTCCGGCTATCAACAGCCCGGCGATTTTGCTGCTGCATCCGCTTACGCCAGCAATATCCATCAGCGGCCTGATAATGTCAGGAGCAGGCTTCATCCGCAGCATACTTGCGCGGCTATGAGCGCTGGCCAGCGCCGCCCGTTCAGCGGGCGTCAGTGACGTCTTGAGCCGGTATGCAGTTATGTCGAAGGGACGCCAGCTGCTTTCAATGGGTTTGTGCAGGCTCATGTTATTTCTCCGGGCTGAAAATAAGGTTCGCCATTCTGATATCTGCCTTTTCAATCGCTCCGGTCATCCTGGCGGCAAGGTCCCGACCAGACAGGTGGATATAAATCTGTGTTGTGCTCAGGTCGCGGTGTCCCGCATAGGTGGCAAGCTCATGCAGCTTCCAGCCCGCGCGGGCCAGATGCGTCAGCCGCAGATGCCGGAAGGTATGAGTTGAGATGTCCGGCATCCCGGATTCCAGCGCCCATTTCCGAACCGTTTTGCTCCAGGTCCAGAATGAAAGCGGCGCGCCCGGATTCCGGTCGGACGCGGAACGGAACAGGGCACCGCGGCAGATTCCGGCTTGCTTCATCTGCACAAGCTGAGCCGCCAGCACGGGTGTTACGGCCGGACTGTAGCAGACCATTCGTTCACGCCGGCTCTTGGTGGTTTCTGCCCGGATGCGGATAAGACGGTGCGCGAAATCGAAGTCTTCGATACTGAGCGAGGTCACTTCAGACCGCCGCAGCGCGCCATAGTAGGTTAATGCCAGCATCAGGCGATCACGGAGCGGAGAAGCGGCTGCATGAAAAAGAAAAGCCTGCCACTGCGCATCGTCAGGAATACGCGGCAGCTTTACAACGCGGGGAACCAGTCCACGGCCGGAATTGAGCATGCCAGGCGTACCGGACCGGGGCAGCGGATTGACCGTGCAGAGGTCCAGATACACGAGAAAGTCATACCAGAGGCGGATTGCCGACAGGCGCAGCTGGAGCGTGGCGCTGGCTGCAGGAAAAGGCATGCCGGGCAGCTGGGGGCTGATGTACGCGGCCAGGTCTTCAAACCGGGCCTTTTCAGGTGCAATTATGCTCTGACGTCAGAACGCAAAATAATGGTGGAGGGCACTGCGGTAGGCTGTGAGCGTGGCTGGCGCACGCCCCAGGTCGGACAGCAGCTTCAGCCAGCGCTCTGCCAGTAACAGGACGTGTTCATCCGGCGGGATCAGCATTGCGTTCACCTCTGGCAGCAATATCGCTGCTTAAAGTTTACTCACTCAATGTTGCATTCCACTTAACTTACTAGAGCGCATAGTTGGAGCTGAATACATGTATGCGCTCGCTGAAATCCTGATTTTTTATCTGGAACCACGGTGCCCCCATTTTGATGCCCAGTTTTTTTGCGCCCGCACTGCGTGCGATGACGCAGCCGTCGTTATTAGACAGCACAACAACGGGTTTACCGCGGAGATCGGGGCGAAACAGCGCCTCGCAGCTGGCGTAAAACGAATTGACGTCGGCCAGGCCAAACATGGACATGGTCACCTCCGCCGGGCTCGGGTACTGTTGAAGAACCAGGTAACAACACCGAGCAGCTGCAGTTCTTCCGGATAGATTACCGGATAGGCCGGATTCATCGGGAGCAGGGCAAGCTTGGGCTGTAGCTGCAGACGCTTAACGGTGAACTCGCCGTTGACCTCAGCGATCACGATGTCTCCGTGAGCCGCATTCTCAGCCCGATCAACAACCATGACATCACCATCGCAGAGACCGAGGTCCCGCATACTGTTTCCACTGGCACGAACGAAGAAGGTCGAGGCGCGCCGGCGGATGCAAAGCTCGTTAAGATCGAGTTCTTTCTCAACGTAATCCTGAGCGGGGGAGGGGAAGCCGGCCGCGCACGGATCAGCATAAAGCGGCACCCGGATGCGGGGCGTAAATAGTGGGGGCCAGAGCAATGTCAGGCCTGCTGCATAGTTACCCGGATTCATGACCAGATGCTCCGGTTATGATGTCTTATTACTGCAGAAACTCTGTTGAAATAACGCATAAAATTCCTCCTCTTATTTTACTGTTTATATGTACAGTATTATTGAGGCGGTTTAATCTGGCAATAGGGAGCGAGACGGCCACTTATTAAAGCGAATCTATATATCTGAAGGGACGGGAAATTTTATGAAGATCACCCTGACTTTCAGGTTGGGGGTGCTAACAATAATGCGTTATATATGTCTGTATGATGTGTAAGCAGTCCATGCCGGCATCGGTGAAATGACGCTTCCTCGCCACGACTGTTCGTTCCTCGCTGTGCTGCGGTACGCCTCAGTCGGGCCTGCGGCGAGCGTTACAATTGCACGTTCAGGGAAAGAAATACCGCACCCTTATTACTCTTATGGCTTGCCCATTCCGACAATAATAGCCGTCTGAGAAATGCCCTGTATGAAGTTTTGTGAACTGTAAGCGAGTCAATCCTTATCTGCCGGTAAAGGCTCGATAAGCTCACTGCCCTGGTGATGAATATTGCCTACTTTTTTGCTGACAGGATGCCAGGTAAATGCTTTTTCCGGAACGGCAGCATCATGGGCAATTTCTTCTGCGCGCGCTGGGGACGTTTCGTCACTGAGCCACTCACGAACTGCATCTGCAGTAATCACCAGCGGTCGCCTGTCATGTATATCGACCATGCCCTGATTGCTGGCTGACGTGACAATCACGAACCCCTCTTTGCCATTATCCTGCCCATACGGCTGTCTGCCAATGGCGGCGAAGAAAAGCGGCTCCTTTTTTTTGTGAAAGATGAAGAATGGCTGCTTCTCACCACCTTCTTTCTGCCATTCGAACCAGCCGTCAGCAGGCACGATAGCGCGGCCATGATTCCAGAGAGGCTTAAACATGCGGCCGCTCGCAGCTGTCTCACCGCGCGCGTTGATAAGTGGCTGCTTATCCCACCATTCCGGTCCGTAGCCCCAGTACACCGGATCGAGGCGCAGCGAATCTTTCTGTTCGTTTAGAAGGAGTACTTTAGTGCCTGGTGCTACGTTAAAGCGCCCGAGAGGTTCCGGATCGAATGTGATTTCGTCCGGTGTCAGGCCGAGTGCATCAAAATAACCATCGCGGCTGCTGTACTGCGCAAATCTTCCACACATAGATACCTCCTGCTGTTGATGTAAGGATAGCGACGTATACTGATATCTGGAGCATTAATTGCGCCTGCGAGACGGACACCTGGTCGCTATCAGGTTCACTTCACAAGGCTGAAAAGCTGTTAAGAATGGAGCAATTCATGGCCTTTCAGAGTCCGGCCCAGAACTACACTGAAGCACGCCTGAGTCTGGGCGATCTGGTGCATCTTGCCCCTTACTCTACCTATCTCATGCGCAGCGAAAGCGACTGTCCGGGTACAGGTATTGTTAAAGGGTCCGTGCTGGCCATCGATCGGGCGCTGACGCCGGCACACGGTCAGATTATCGTTGCTGAACTCGACGGGGAGCTGACGCTGAGGCGCCTGCTGCTCAATGCGGTACCCGCCCTTCAGGCGCTGGATACGGACGAGACTGTAACGCTGCTTGACGTGAGCCAGACGCTCCCGGTGTGGGGTGTAGTTGCCTATGCCCTCACCGATGTAGCCGGAGTTGGATTTAACGGACCTGCAGGAGGTTAGAAATGTTTGCGCTGGCCGATGCCAACAACTTTTACGCCTCATGTGAAACCATATTCAGGCCCGACCTGCGCGGCAAACCGATTGTCGTTGTGTCGAACAACGACGGCTGCGTTATCGCGAGATCGGCAGAAGCAAAGCGTTTAGGCGTTAAAATGGCTGCTCCGCTGTTCCAGAACGAGCGTTATTTCAGGCAGAATGGTGTGCATGTGTTCAGCTCCAATTACGAACTGTACGGCGACATGTCAGCGCGCATGATGGCCATACTGGGTGAGATGGCCGCGGGACAGGAAGTCTATTCCATCGATGAGTCTTTCCTGGATGTGACTGGGATTAGTGACCTAATCTCCCTTGAGACATTTGGTCAGCAGATGCGCGAGCACATCCGGCGTGAAACCGGGCTGATTATTGGCGTAGGGTTCGGACCAACGAAGACACTGGCCAAACTGGCTAACCATGCGGCAAAGAAATGGACGCAGACCGGGGGCGTCGTGGATTTGTCCAGCAGAATCCGGCAGCGAAAACTACTGCACCTGACCGACGTCGGGGATATCTGGGGTATTGGCCCGCGCATTACCAAACGCATGCACCAGCTGGGTATTACAACGGCACTGCAGCTGGCTGACAGCAACATCAGTATGATACGGAAAAACTTCGACGTTATTATTGAGCGCACTACTCGCGAGCTTAATGGTGATTCCTGTATTGCACTGGAAGATGCCCCGCCACCAAAGCAGCACATTTTAAACTCGCGATCTTTTGGCGAAAGAGTCACAAAACTTGAAGACATGCAGCAGGCAATCGTGCTTTATGCCACACGTGCTGCGGAAAAGCTCAGGGAGCAGAACTCACGCTGCCGGCATATTAGTGTCTCCATCGCCACTGCCCGTCACGGTAATGAACCGCAATATTCGAATACCGCCTCTCGCATTTGTGATTATCCGACGAACGATACCCGCGACATCATTGAGTCAGCGCTTCGCGGCCTCAACACCATCTGGCGGGAAGGCTATCGGTACGCTAAAGCGGGCGTCATGCTGGGAGATTTTTATCAGTCAGGTGTTGCGCAGTTTGACATGTTCAGTGAGCAGCAGCCGCGGGCGAACACAGACGCGCTAATGGCAGCACTGGACGGTATTAATCGATCCGGGAAAGGAAAAGTATTTTTCGCGGGTCAGGGAGATCGCGATAGTTCATGGCAGATGAAACGTGAAATGCTGTCTCCGCGTTATACAACGAGACTAAAAGATATCCCCGGAATAAAGTAACGGTAAAGAATAAAGAGAGAATAATATACTGTGAATAGACGTTAAGTATTGTATTTTTGGTATGAAAGTGCAGGTTATTTAGATATTCATGTTGTTCGGTGTATCAAGTCAGTCTCTAGATGCCCAGCACCAGAATCATGCAGGTTTTAACCTGTTTGAATCATCTTTTGTCAAAACAAGATTGTTCAGGGTGTTTAAGTTATCATGCTGTATGTTAAGGGGTTTTTGTGCATAACTGGAAGTGAATATAACCGGATGGTATAGTTTGCAAACGATATATATATTGTTTGATGCTTCTCGAAAACTAAGGGGTTGATATGAGCTTATTGAAGTTTGTGAAAAGGTTTTTCTTCAAAAAAAACAAAGGTATTTCAAATGGGGTTATTGATGAAAATATCCCGGTCGTTTTTATTGATAGGTATGAAACCAGAGTAATACCTGATATACCTAGTTATATTTTTGAAGAGAGTGAGTTACTTATATCAAAACTGAGAAAGAGTGAAGATGACCCGTTTTTGAGCCTGCGACTTATTTATGATTTCCTTGATGTTTTTAGCAAGTTTGCCTCCACATTTACAGTATGTAGCAAAGGCTGTAGCTCATGCTGCAAAATTGGTGTTAATGTGACAGCGCTTGAGGCTAAATATATTGAGAATTGCACTGGCCACAAAGTGAACATAAATAAGAAAAGAAAAGCAAAAACCAACAAAAGCTGTCCCTTCCTGATATCCGATAGTTGTTCTATTTACGAATACAGGCCATTTAATTGCAGAACATTTTTCACCGCGGATGATCCAAAGTATTGCAAAACACCTAATGAGCCGCATCAGGTGTATGGCATGAATGGCGGCGAGAAAATTCCTGTAGTTCATCAATACAGGAAGTACGTTGACAGGCTGAATAAGAAAAATGTAGGCGATATTAGAACGTTTTTTTGAACGTGATGATATTTAATGTTGATTTATGACAGTCATGAAGCGTGCTACGTTAGTAAAATTACCCTTATTCATGACTTTGCGATAGCGTCTGTAATGCGATATTTCGCTGTTGAAGCATGAGCAGTTCGCCATTTTTGAGCGTGGGCTCAGTCGCCAGGAGGTTCGCCCTATCTCATATTTTCTCACGATGTCGACCTGACCGACAGTTAACGCTTCCTCGCCACGGCAGTTTGTTCCTCTCGCTGCTGCGTGTTCAATCTGAACGAATAGAGAGTCCGCTTTGTGCCAAAAATGGACAACAGCGGTCGTAAAACGGTACTTGTTTTTCTGAAACTTGCCCCAACATCCAGCCTTCCGATTAATCTTTCATGCAGGCACAGCAATGACAGAACAGTACAAAATGCAAAGAACGCAGCGCGTATCTTTCACAAAAGCAGAGGCCGAAATCATCGATCAAGGCAGAGAAATTGCCAGTGAGTTCACATCTGAGCCGGTTTCGGTTAATAAATTCGTCCGCAAAAGTGCGGAATTGCGTGCAAAAAAAATTAACGAGGGTCATGTAAATGACTAAAAAATTTCAGAAAACCATCCCCGACCACGAATATAAAATTGGACTTGGGGTTAATCAGGCTGAAAGAATTGGCAAAGCTGCCAATGAAGTAAATGAAACACCGCGCGATTTTCTTAAAAAGAGCGCTTTAGATAGCGCACACAAACTGATCAATTCAGTCTACGGTAATGATAAGTAAGATCACATTGGCAATGTATCTTGCAAAACCGCCGCGAGGCGGTTTTTTTACGCCCTTTTCCGGGCATTTGGTTAAACCTCAATTCTGCCGAATCCGGCCTGCTGCACGGTGCACTACTTTATCCAGTGCCTTTCCTAGCTGGCAAACCTATTAGATATAGTGGTCAGCGGGGCAGCTCCGTGGCACGCTGCGCCGTACGATAAAATCCTCTGCGGAGGGGGTTTGACCGAATGCGATTTGCTGTCAGCGGATTTTTTCTTCTTTTTTATAGACTGCACTATGGCCAGGTGATTTCAAAAAATGTCATTCTTATTTTAAGCCCATGCCTGCTTTTCGCTCATAGCGGAGGTTCATTACCTGCAACCACCGCGCGGCTTTTAAACCCCTTCCCAAGTTGACATCAAACACAACTGCTCACCCGTTCCCCGCCGTGCGCGGGACGTTCAGTCCGCTCCGGCGGCGCGTGCGGCTTCCGGTACGCCCGTCATCTGTGACCGTAGCGACTGCCGGTGGGAAGATTACCGACCCTGACTTTTTCACCCGATGCCGCCCTGACCGGCGGCCTCTCTTCAATAAGGGATAAGGAAGTCGCTTCGCTCCGCTTCTTTTGACGCTCCCCGTCCTGCGGACGGAAACCTGCAGGGATAGTGTGCCGTGCCCTCACGGTAGCCGGGCCGCTTCGCATTCAAGGGAAGCTTCGCCGTCCTGCTCACCCGTTCCCCGCCGTGCGCGGGACATTCAGTCCGCTCCGGCGGTGCGTGCGGCTTGCGCGTCCGCCCCTGCCTGCTCCGCTTTACGCCCGTCTTTGTGGTGGTCACGGCACCACAGGGGTGCCCCCTGACACTGAGGAGCAGAACTATGTCCCGATTCATGCGAGGCGACAGCGTAGAGATCATGGCCAACTTTCCGGATAACAGCATCGACTTCATTCTGACAGATCCCCCGTACCTCGTCGGCTTTAAGGACCGGTCCGGCCGTTCGATCGCGGGCGACGTGAGCGACGAATGGGTGCTACCGGCCAGCCGTGAAATGTTCCGCGTGCTCAAAAACAACAGCCTGGCGGTGAGTTTCTACGGCTGGAACCGCGTAGACATTTTTATGCAAGCATGGAAAACGGCGGGCTTCCGCGTCGTCGGGCACCTTGTGTTTACCAAAACCTACTCATCGAAATCGGCGTTTGTCGGGTATCAGCATGAAAGCGCCTACCTGCTGGCCAAAGGACGCCCGCCGCTGCCGGTTAAACCCTTACCTGACGTGATGCCCTGGCAGTATACGGGTAACCGCACCACCCGACCGAAAAGCCGGTGAGCGTGTTGCAGCCGCTTATAGAAACCTTCACGAAGCCCGGAGATTTAATTCTGGACCCGTTTGCAGGCTCCGGTTCGACCTGCGTCGCCGCGGACCAGTGCGGCCGCCGCTGGATAGGTATCGAACTGCTGGAGCAATACCATACCGCCGGCCTGCGTCGCCTGTGTGAGCTGCGCGCCGCCCGTTCGGCCCGTGCCGCATAACATTTTCCGTAACCAGACCAAGAGGACCGCACCATGACAGACCAGCTAATGACAACTGAATATACACAGCTTACCGACGACATTAACGACCTTGAGGAATCACTTTACGAGTTTCACCTGCGGTTACGGGATATGACTAAGCGGCATCTATTCCGCGGCGCGGCGCCGGCACAGAAAATGGCCGGAATGCTGATCGAGCAAATCGATACCGAACTTGTGGCGCTGTACAGGCGCGCTGCCGAGATGCGCGGGCACCTGAAATAACAGATGAGGCGGTCATTTTGTGACCGCCTGCTGTCTGTGCGCGGATACTGCCGCTGCTGCGCTTTTGTCCACAGGGTTATAGCCAGGGTATGCACCCGGGCTGTGGACAGAATGAAATAAGGAAGTTGCTGCGCGCCGCTATATTCCGCCATGCGGCGGGGCAGGGCAGAAAACCCGGTCCGTGCAGTCTGCGGCCGGTGCCGTGACTTCACTTTAGCCCGGCCGCTCGTGTTCAAGAGATCGCTTCGTTCGCCATCCTCACCCGTTCGCACTCGCTCCGCCGTGGTTACTTCCGTCGCGCCGCCGCTCAAAATTCGCGTCAGCGCCGTGCGTAATCCCGTCTCCTGCTCGCTTGCGCTGCGGCCTGCGGTGTCGCTCCTGAACACTCCGCTTTCCGCCGGGCTGTCATTCAGTCACGGCACAGGCCGGAACAGTGATGACTTTGACTGCGGAGGATTTCTTATGACATTTAGCGGACCAGCGGTATACGTCGGGACTTACCATAAATACAACTGCGGCAGCATTTTCGGGAAGTGGTTTGATCTTACTGATTTCGAAGAGAAGGACGAATTTCATGACGCGTGTCGCGAACTGCACGCCTCTGAAGATGATCCCGAATTCATGTTTCAGGACTGGGAAGGTATTCCATCTAAGTTCGTCTCTGAATCCTCTATCGACTGGGATTTCATCGCGGCCTGGAAGCAGGCGAAAGAAGAGGGCAGGGAAGACGCCTTTGTTGCCTGGGCGGATTATTCCGGCGAGTGTGATTTTGACGCCTTTGATGAGGCGTACAGGGGGAAGGCAGAAACGGAGGAAGATTACGCGTATGAACTGGTTGAAGACAACGGCCTGCTGAATGACGTGCCGGAGTCGCTGCGCTCTTATTTCGACTATGAAGCCTATGCCCGCGACCTGTTCAGCAGCGGGTATGTGCTGCACGACGGCTTTGTATTCAGCAACTGATGTCGCCGGCAGGGGAAACCCTGCCGCAAAGGAGAAAAAATGAAACTGTCACCACAAACCCGCGAAATCCTGCGCCGGTATAAAGCCCTTGTGAATGCGCAGCGCCGAACCAATGGCCTGAGAGAGCTGAGGACAGAGGAGATCATGGATGAAATCTGTCATTTTATGACCTGTCAGAGTGCCGTTTACATCGGTGGCCACTTTATTCAGCAGGGCGGGAAAGGGTAATCAGCACAGTCAGGCGGTTCCGGCCGCCTTTTAGCCCGCGAAAACCGCGCCTGCGGCAGCAGAAAGGAAAGAGGCGCGCCTGACGGCGCGACTCCTGTCTTTTTGCCTGTCAGAGCCGCGAGATTGATATCATGGAAAGTAGAACCACGCCGTTGAGATAAGGTCATTTGTAATTTCGAAAACAGCAATGCTTTCGAGGGGATCGGGTGACAGGCCATGAATGAATTCGTGATCAAACACTTTGTTACCCAGCACCGTCCTGGAAATGAGTTCTGCCCTGAGTTCCGGATTGTTAAAACGATTACTTATGTAAAACTCACGCAGCGCTGATTTTCCGATCGTAGAGGGGGTTTCGGCGGGCATGCGATAACCCCTGAAATCTTCAGAAAAGCAATCAATGAAAGCATTTATATCGTGTTTATTGTAAGCCTCAAACTGAGCGGCGACCGGATGTATTACTGACATGTTCAGCTCTCTGTGGTTGTTTATTTATGTTGTTTATTAGCATAAATATTCATTCGTCTGAAGGCTTCTGAAATCCTTTCTTCGGTGTATCGCCGATTATTCATAAAAAGTCCGTTACCCCGGGCGTCCGGTCGGCTGTCATGCTCCGCACAGAGCCGGCAGGCCGTCTCTGCCCGGCCCCGTTCCGGGGCAGCGGGTTTCCATCCTGACGCAACACCTTCCGCTCGCAGCAGCCGTTCCGGCTGCGCCGCTCAGTCCCGCCGTAAACGGCGCTCCCTGCATCCCGCCACCACACACGGCGGGATGTAAGGGGCAACGCTGTTTCGCGCCCGCGCGTCACACCGTTGCGGCGGGTTCCTGCTTTCCTCATGGGTTGTTTCGCCCGTCTGAGTCCTTTCGCCGGGGCTGAGACAAGCACAAACCGCCTGGCTGTCCAGGGACGGCTGAAGCCTCTCGCCGGAAAATTTTTTATGTGGCCAAAAATTTTTCCGCTCGCTCCCGGACATCTGCGCCGGCCCGTGCTCGTTGCGCCCTTTGCGGCGAACGGCTCTCAAACGGGTGAAGGTTACAACCAGGGGAGAAAGCAGCAGTTCCCCGCAAAACGTCAAGACCGCGGCCCCGGCAACTCAACGGGTGATGGTTTTAAGGGCAGACAGACAGGAGATTTAAGTGGAACAGCCAGCAGTTGTGCGCTTACCGGATGACACCTTCACGCGTGAGCAGGCGATGGAAGTCGCTGCGCAGTATTCCAATGTGACTATCGAAGACGATCAGGGTACGCACTTTCGCCTGGTCGTGCGTAAGGACGGCGGTCTGGTCTGGAGAGCATGGAATTTTGAATCAGAGGCGGGTTACTGGCTGAACCGTTATATCGGTGATTACGGTATACGCAAAGCGCAGTAAGCCGTTAAAAGGTGCCCTGCGGAGCAGCCACTCCCCAAGGCGAGACAGTCAATAATCTAACGAGGTATTAACGATGTCAGTAACCGATGTTAAAGCAAAAGCCCCTAAAAAAACCAGCGCTAAAAAAGTGACCGATGCCGAACAGGCGGCGGTAAAAGCGGCGCTTGAGGCCGCGCCGGTTGAGTATGCGCCCCTGTCAGTGTTCGTCATGTCACTGCTGAATGCCCGTACCACCCCGTATTCCACTGAAAGCGTTGAGAGCATGGCGGCAACCATCAGATCGGTCGGCCTGTTGCAGAATCTAGTTGCCCACGCACTGCCGGACGGCGAACTGGCGGTGGCCGCAGGTGGCAGACGCCTGACCGCCCTGAATCTGCTGCTCTCACAGCAGTTTCTGACCCCTGATTACCCGGTGCCTTTCAAGCGCGTCTCACCGGAAATGGCCGCGCTGGTTTCCTACATCGAGAATGCGCAGCGCAGCGATATGCATGCGGCGGAGCAGATTGCCAGCTTCGGTACCCTGGCTTATCAGGGTAAAACACCCGAACAGATTGGTGCCGAGCTGGGCTACAGCACCCGTCACGTTCAGCGCATGCTGAAACTTGCAAAACTCGCGCCGTCGCTGCTTAAGCTGCTGGCAGAGGATCAACTGACGGTTGAGCAGTGCCAGGCGCTCTGCCTTGAAGACGATCAGGCCCGTCAGGTGCGTGTTTATGAAGAGGTCAAAGCCTCCTGGCATAACCTGCCCGTCACCATGTTACGAAAACTCATTACCGATAAAGAAATCTCCATCACAGATAAGCGCTTTCTCTTCGTGGGTCGTGAGACGTACGAGGCAGCAGGCGGTGTCGTGCGCGAAGACCTGTTCAGTCAGCAGGAAGGTGAGGGAACGGCTGACGCGGTTCTGCTGGAAACCCTGACCCTGCAGAAGCTGACCGCAATGGCGCAGGCCATTCAGGAAAGTGAAGGCTGGAAATGGAGCATGGGCCAGCTGAGTTCGCTTTATCCGCACCGGGATGCGCTGACGTATCAGCTGACCGACGAGCCGGAACCTGTCTACATCGGTGACGAAGAAAGCCGCATTGATGATCTGTACCAGGTGGCTGATGAATGTGCACAAAGCGCTGACGATGATGGCTACAGCGCAGCCAGCGATGAAATTGAAATCATCGAGAAAGCAGCACTGGTTCGTGCCTGGACCCCGGAAGTTCGCGCCATGTCGGGCGTGGTGGTCGGGTTCGATAATTACGATGAACTCTGTGTGCAGCGCGGCGTTGTGCGGGTTGCCGATCTGCAGGCTGATGAAAGCAGCGAAACAGAGCAGGGCGCACAGTCTGCCGTACCTCAGAACAGCCCAATCAGCATGGCTAAAAAGCCGGATGCGGCTGAGGGGATCAGTCTGCCGCTTCTCACCAAAATGTCGTCTGAGCGCACCCTTGCCGTGCAGGCTGCGCTGATGCAGCAACAGAAAAAGGCTGTTTCCCTGCTGGTCTGGCAGCTTTGCAACAACGTATTCAGCTCCGGCTCACAGTATGGCAACCCGTTCAGCATCCGCGTGACCGTACCACACTACAGCCTGACGCAGGATGCCCCGTCCGGTGACAAAGGCCCGGGCTTTACCGTCCTGATGCAGGAAAAGGCCCGTCTGGAATCCCTGCTGCCGCAGGGATGGAATAAAGACTTCACCACATTCTTCGATCTGAGCGGTGAAACGCTGATGTCACTAATGGCGTTCTGTGTTGCCTGCTCGGTTGACGGGGTGCAGACGCGTGAATATCAGCGCACCACTGACAGCCGCTTGGACACACTGGAAAATGCGATTGGCTTCCACATGCGTGACTGGTGGCAACCCACAAAGGCGAACTTCTTCGCTGACCTGAAGCATACACAGATTGTCGATTCGCTGACTGAGGCCGGGTTTACAGGCGCAGCCGCTGACGCGGCGAAAATGAAGAAGGGCGATGCCGCTGAACTGGCTGAGGGGAAAGTGCGGGATACGCGCTGGGTGCCAGCCTGGATGAAAGGGCCGGAGTCTGAAACGACTGGCGTGGCCGGGTCTGCTGAGGCTGGCAGCGACACTGACAACAACGATCCCGCTCACGCGGCCTGATAAGGAGCGCCGCCCTTCGGGGCGGCATGGAGACAAACATGAAAAATAACAATGCTCTGAATCTGACCATGCTGACTGAAATGCACCCCTGCGAATTTGAGGAGTGGCGTGAAAGAGGCGAGAACGATCGCCACATTCTGACCAGCGCCGTCGCGCAGCTGCTGCACGTGCCTGCGGGCTGGAAGGTCAACGGGGAATACCGTGGAGAATTTGGCGGATTCTTTCCGGTTCAGCTGCGCTACACGCCGCCCGGAGAGGCATTCAGTCTCTGCGTATGCAGTCCGGGAGACGTGTCCGGTGAGTGGCTGATTGTCCTCATGTCAGCTGACGGAAATTGCGTGCGCGAGGTACTCAGGCTGACGCCGTTCGACCCGCAGCGCATCAGCGACCTGATCGACGCAGCGGCTCAGGCCTCCCTGCTGGAACACTGCGCAGCCGGTATGGCGGAATATCTGGCGGAAGGAGAATTTGCATGATCCCGATCAGCCATTCACTGGTTCCGCTCTCGCCTGCACGCCGTGCCGCGATGCAGGCCATTGCGTTCGTTGAAAGCAGGCATGAACGTAACGTGTACTGTGCCGACTATCCGTATGCACACGCCTTTTTCCGCCTTCTCAGGGGCAGCAGGCGGGTGACGCTGAAAGAAATCCGGTTTTTCCGTCCCTCGATGCCTGAGTCTGAATTCAGGGGTAACAGACAGTCATGGCTGGCAGCGATTGATCGAATGATTGCCAGTGCCGGTGAGCACTGCCCGCATCCGCTGAACAGTTATGATGTTGACGAGCTGTTCCCGGGATGGCGGTTTCAGGGCACAGAGCGGCAGCGGCGAAAAACGGAGCTGCTCAGTGAGAAGTACTCCCGCCAGTTCCGCCGTGAGAGAGAGGAGAAAACGCGGACACATCAGGCGATAAAAGGGCAGGCTGAGATTGACCTGGCATTTCATACGCCAGCCAGTGTCAGTAGCTGGATTTCCCGATGGTCTGACTCGCAACTGCACCATACCGAGCTGGAGACCATGTTTTATCGGTGGAGTGAGAGGTTCCCCTCCCTGAAATCTCTGGAGCGCTGGGAAATGGCAGGTCAGCCGTTATGGAGGCTGGGAATTGAAGCCAGGTTCCTGTCAGAGGAATCGACCGCGATGACGCAGGCGCTGGAGCGCTGGATGGTACCCAACAAGCTGATGTTCAGCGCGGTGGCGGTATGAGCCGGGGCGATTACGTTACTGAGCTGAAAACGGCGCGAAGTCAGCGCCGGAAGCTGATAACCATGCATGAAAAACTCTGCGTGATGTCGGGCGAGTGGGAGGGACTTTCAGGGGCGCAGGAAACCGAGACCGAGCGCCTTGCAGAGGCTGTCAGTGAGCTGATCAGGCGTCTGGACGATGACATTGCCTGGTGGCGGGACGGTGGAGGTGACGAGGGCTGAGGCTGTCTTCAGACGTAACAGGCAGACACCCGTATTAGTAAAGTGCTCAGCATGATCCCGGCAGAGTTTCTGTGGCAGTTTTTCAGACAACCGACTGCCGGACATGGCCACCTTCGGCTCCCCGGCGTTGCCGGGTCGTCAGTCCTACTGCGCTAACCGGCTTTGCCGGTAAGCTCCGCCGAACCCCTTCGGGTTTCGGACATAGGGCCTGATGGCTGAGGT
>Ga0157367_1000031_pt1 | contig 73645 bp, 65 predicted proteins | sample AttbisABBM2_FD_113142 | JGI IMG/M metagenome (GOLD analysis project Ga0157367, IMG submission 113142) | Fungus gardens microbial communities from leaf cutter ant in Botucatu, State of São Paulo, Brazil - Atta bisphaerica ABBM2 | ecosystem: Host-associated > Fungi > Mycelium > Unclassified ... | reverse complement strand
TTAGATACGTGTTACTCACCCGTTCGCCACTGGAGTGCAAGCACTCCCGTTCGACTTGCATGTATTAGGCATGCCGCCAGCGTTTATCCTGAGCCAGGATCAAACTCTCATTTTAAATATAAACTCCTTTTTGATGCTGACTATTCTTTTATCTCAATTAAATTGTACGAGTTATTTTACAATAACTTTTTTAACAAGTAATTGGTTGTTCTATTTAGTTTTCAAAGATCATTTTCCGTTAAAAAACAAAGGTTGATTGTGAAATTTTAATTCATTTTCATAACTCGTTTTTCCTAACGACAAATAAGATAATACCTAATTATTAATACCAGTGCAAGCAAATTTTTCTTTTTTTAAAAAATAATTTCAAAATTGAATTTTTGGTGTTTTTTCGTAAATCAAAAGACAAATATTACATTTATCCAATAAAATTCAAAGTTTATACTTGTTCAATTCATTTAATTGTTTCATAATAAGATTATTAAGAAAGAAAGATTATTTAATATGACTTTAGAAACTGGTGATATTATCTTTTTAACTCACCAAGGTAATGACAAAAAATCACGCAACCACCCTTTTTTAGTTATTAATGTTTTTAATAATCAAGCAATAGTATTACAGGCTTCTTCGGTTAAATACAACAGAAAAGGAGAAGAGGGTTTTTGAGACGATGATATTTATGAAGAAGACTGTGCCGGAAACACAATTGAAGTTAACCAAGAAGATGGTTTCAAACAGAAATCAGTAATCCTTATTAATTATCATCGATTAATTGATACCGATGTTATCTATACTCCAATGGGAAAACTTACCAATCTTGAAAAACTTGGAATGATAATTGATAAATACTTAACTAAATCTGATAATTTAATTCAAAAATGAAAATAAAAAAACCAAACAGACCTTAATGAATTCTGTTTGGTTTTTTGTTCATAAAATGGTGCGGGATAAGGGACTCGAACCCTTACGTACAAAGACGCTAGATCCTAAGTCTAGTGCGTCTGCCAATTCCGCCAATCCCGCATTGATAAGTGGTGACTCGCCGGGGACTTGAACCCCGGACCCACTGGTTAAAAGCCAGTTGCTCTACCAACTGAGCTAGCGAGTCGTAACCAATTCTTAACTTGTTAATTTTAAAAATAAGCAACTCAATAATAACATAGAAAAGTTACTGCTTACAAGACAAAAACTAAAACTTTACAAGATTAAAATTCTACATTTTGTCTCATATTCAACTTCATCATATGAAAAATTTACATCTAGTGAATCGAGATTTTTTATAATCAACTGACTATCGTATCTATAAAGGTCTAAATTCTCTTTTTCGTTTGAAAAAACAATATACATTCTATAATCTGCATCAAATCTTTGACTATCTTGATTTTCATACAGTGATCTTGCCAAAAGAGCACTATTTTGTTTAGCGAATTGCACCAATTCCTCTCCTGACTTATTTGAATTCTTAATAAAAGAACCACCAAAACCACGAGAGACTTTTTGATCATACTGAATACCATCGATATAAAAATCAACTGACCTATTATTTCCCAAAGTAGGAACTATGTTATCATTCATTAAAATAATTTTATTTTCAATATAATCATTTCTGTATGTATTAATTAACTTCATTCATCTAAATTTCAAAACTTGTTTGGTTAACATAGCATCTTTTTCTTCTTCAGTCATTGAACTTCTATTGATTGAAGCTACTTTTTGATCAAATCCTGCCGCCCTAAAAGGTCAGTCCGGAGTTTCATTAGGGAAATTGCTGTATCACTTTTCTAAAATTTGTTCTATCTTTTGAGGATACAATTCAAAATCACTCGATTTTTTATCATTGAAATACATACTTCTAATGATTTTTTTATCATTCACATAATCCCAATTATCTATTATTATTTTATTTAAATCTTCTTTAGAAATGCTCGTTTTAGGTAAAGTCAACGATTTATTTTTTATAAACTGCATTTTATTTTTACCATTTCCCAATATACGATCAACACCTTTTGAGTCAATTCCATTTCTTATAGAAATCTCGGGTGTAACATTTGTTTTAATACTTTGTACTTTCATTACTATTCATTTTAACTAAAAATAAAAATTCAGTTACCTCTCTATTTTGAATACTTCTATTATGAGATTTAAATCTTGGATAAGTTATTTCCTTAATTGTTAGTTTTCCGTATTTTTCTAACAAAGGAATCATTTCTGTCACAGGAATGATTCCTTCATTACTATAACTTAATAAGACAAACTTAAATTTTGCACCATCCAAAATGCATTTTAACTCATCATAAGCTTTACGTTTTTGTGAAAAACCCGAAATAAAAGAATCTTCTCTAACTCCAGCCTTACCTTTTATAGAGGGATTATCGTATTTCATTAACGTTTCAAGAATATGATAATTTCTAGAATATTGCCGCGAATTATATGGAGGGTCCAAATACAATAAATCACCACTTACTCTTTTAATCAACTCCAAGGCATTATCTTGAACCGCTTCTGCTTTGCCCGCAAAGGATCCGATGTCGCTTTTAGTGATTTTAAAATCTTTCAATGCCGAATTTTTGAATGATTTTAAATATGCTTCATAAACAACCGCGGTGTTTGAAAATCTATCTATTGAACTCAATAGCAAAAATAAAATATAGTAATACTCAGTTAGGTTCAATATATTATTTTGATAATCAGATTCAATTTGCAATCTGATGGAATCAATTTTTTTTGCATTTTCAACAGTGAAAAAAGATCTATTATATTCATTTTTTCCGCTAGGTGAGTAATTGGAAAAGAAGAAACCCTCTTTTCCTTGTAGTTCATTCAAAACGATAATGTAGTTATCTAACCCGTTATAATTACTAAAATTAGGTATTTCATCAAACTCTACAATAGCCTTCAATTGAACGAAACTATAGTATTGAACATCATTGCAAACAACATTATAACCTTTTGATTTTAATAATCTAGAAACGGTTCCGGTTCCGGCAAACAAGTCGCACGCTTCGCTGATAGAATCATCAATAGAATCAAGAAGCGAATCTATGTTATCTATCAATTTCTTTTTAGAACCAATATATTCCATTAAATTAACACCATCCCATTAGGAAAATTATAAATGTTTTTATTAAAAATATTTCAGCATTAATAAAAATTTTATAAAGAAAACGCATCGATAAATCGACACGCAACAATTTAAATTTTTCTTTATTAATGGTGCTGCCTATAGGGATCGAACCTACGACCTACTGATTACGATTCAGTTGCTCTACCAAACTGAGCTAAGACAGCGAGATGTTGAACTATTTATAAAAAACCTGTGCTTCCAAACAAGATTATCTTAACATAAGTTATTTTAATTCTGGACAAGAATTTAAGGATCTTTGCAAAAGCAAAAGATAAAAAAACATACCCGAAGGTATGTGATCAATTACGGCTTTTTGAATGGTGCTGTCTATAGGAATCGAACCTACGACCTACTGATTACAAGTCAGTTGCTCTACCGAACTGAGCTAAGACAGCGAATGGTGGAGTGCAACGGGCTCGAACCGCTGACCGCCTGCTTGTAAGGCAGGAGCTCTCCCAACTGAGCTAGCACTCCAATATTTAAATAATGGTAGCCTGTACGGGGCTCGAACCCGTGAATCCACGGATGAAAACCGTGTGTGTTAACCACTTCACCAACAGGCCATTGTTAATGGCGGCTTTTACAGGACTCGAACCTGTGACAAATCGGTTAACAGCCGATTGCTCTACCAACTGAGCTAAAAAGCCAATTACTATTCTCCTATCAAGACAATAAAAATTATAGCAACCTTCTAAATTATTGTCTATATCTTTTTTGTTTTTTTCAAAAATAGTTTTTATCAAGACTTATTTAGCATTTTTGTGGCTTAAATAAAGCATCAAAGTGTTTTTCAAAAGCATTGCCACAGTCATTGGTCCAATACCTCCAGGAACAGGAGTTAAATAACCAGCCACGGTTTTAACTTGTTCAAAATCAACATCCCCAGACACCTTTTTTGAATCAGGATCTTTAGTAATGCCAATATCAATAACCACTGCTTGGGGTTTAACCATTTCCTTCGTAATTAATCTCTGGTGACCCACAGCACTAATTAAGATATCAGCGCTCCGGGTATGACTTGTCAGATCATCAGTAAACTTATGACAAAAGTCCACACTAGCCCCTTGGTTTAACAGCATCATTCCTAACGGTTTACCAACAATGTTGGAAGTACCAACCACACAAACATTCTTACCCTTTACTCCAATCTCATAAGCTTTTAATAACTCCACTACCCCCAAAGGAGTGCAAGGAAAAATTGTGGGTTGGTTTTGCATTAACAACCCTTGGTTTTGGTAGTTAAACCCATCCACATCCTTACTGGGATCGACCAAACTCATCATTTTAGTTTCACTTAAATGTGAGGGTAAAGGGAATTGTAACAAAATTCCATCCACCCCAGAATCCTCATTAAGTTCTTGAATCGTCGTGGTCAAAGTTGTCTCACTAACATCTTCGGGAAACTCAAGCAATTTACTGGTGATTCCTATCCGGGCACAAGCCGCTTGTTTATGATGCACATAAACTTCTGAACTTGGGTCTTTGCCCACGATAATCACGACTAAACTTGGTTTTCTTTTTGCTGGGGGCAAATTATCAAGCTGAGTTTTTAACTCAGCTTCTAACTGTTGGGCCAGTTTTTTTCCATCCATTAAAACCATTTTTCACCGCTCTTTTCTAACCAACAACGACTTCTTCTTCGAGATAACCAAATTGCTCATCATTACTATTCTTGGCAAAAGCTAATAGGGCATTAGAAACTCCCAGTTGCCCCAAGAACATCACTACAATTATAACAAGTTTAGTCAAGATACCTAACTGGTACATCTGCGTTCCAGTCAAAGGACTCATTCCTACCGTCCCAAACGCACTAGTAATTAAGACAAACAAACCAACCACAGCTTCATCCCCTTTATAAACAACACTTAAAACCGCATGCGAATCTGCATAACAAATAATTAAAGCTAAACTTACCAAGACTGTCGAAAGGAAAAAGACCCCAAAAGCACGACGAACCGTCTGGTCAGGAATGGTTTTTTTAAAGGCAGTAACCCGCGCCTTTCCCCGGGCAATCGTAACAATTCCTAAAATAATAATTGCCAGGGTCGTGGTTCGAATTCCCCCAGCTGTTGATGAAGGCGCTGAACCAATAAACATTAAAATTCCCATAACTGCTTTTGATCCCGCACTAAAGTCGTTAATATTAACACTTGAAAATCCGGCATTCCGGGTGGAAGTAGTATTGAAAATAATGTTCATAATCACTTCTCCTACTGGTTTAGAAGTGGTAATGACAATCGATTCGGCATCAATGATTCCCAAAGAACTCGTGTTTGCAGTATAGTTATTAAAAATTAAAGAATTGCTGCGGTTAGAAAACTCAATCCCAAAAATTGCTAAAGGACCAGCAAAAAACAAGAATAGATAAATCACAAAGTTTAACTTGGTAAATAAAGAAAACGGGATACTTTCACCCTTTCTTCAAGCGTTAATCTTGTTTTTAATGTCATGGAAGGTTGGGTATCCCAAGCCGCCAATAACTCATTCCACAAGAAAAGTAATCTGAATTAAATAACTAACATTCCCTGTATGGTTATAGGGTTGCAGCGAACCAGAAGAGACAATGTCAAACCCTGCATTATTGATCGCACTCGTCGAATGAAAAATACAAAACCATAACGAACGCACAAAGTTATGATAAGGCGAGGTTAAATTTAATACTTGCTGCTCCCCATTATAAATGTAGTTGGTGTTCGGATTAGGAGCAGTAAAATAAAAGGCAAAAAACAAAATTGCGGCCCCAAGAATTTGCACCGCAGTTAACCATAAAAATCCATCCCGAATCATTACCACCGCACTGTTTAAGTTACTAGATCCCCGTTCACTTTGAGCTAAAGAAGCATCACTGACTGAAATCTTACGGTTGATCATTAAGTAAAGAATGACCTTAAAGGTTAAAACTCCAACCCCACCCATTTCAATCAAAAGTACGATGATGAGTTGACCTCAAAACGAATAATCACTTGAAGCGTCAGCAATACTAATTCCCGTGTCAGAAAAAGCTGAACTCGTGGTAAATAGTGAAGTTAAAAAATCTCATTTAAAGTTATGGTTTAACACGATTCCTGGAATTGCTAAAAGAACCATCCCGACGATGATCGTCACAATATAAATCAAAAAAATTCGGCCACTAATTTTTGAGAGGGGTCACCAGTTTTTTAACTTTAAAAACGCTTTATCCTTCGGAGTTTGTTCTTCAACATTAGAATTAATGGAAAAAAAACGCTTCAGCTTTTGAAAAAAAGAAGCATTAACCTTGGTTTTTTCAATTGCATGATCAAGAGGATTGCTTTTTTTATGAGTTCAAGCAATTTTATGAGGATTACGCTTTTTTTTCACCGCTTCTGCATCATTGTCAGAACGGGAATCATCGAGTGGTTTCTTAGTCAAGCAAAAGCCTCCTTAAGTGAAAATAGGAAAATTACTTTTATCATTATACAATAACAAAAGTTATATAGGTATAATATAGTGAGAATGTTGAGGTTTGCACCAGTGCCTAAAAAGAAAAGTTTTGCCATTCTTGGCGCTTCCAACTTTAGTTTAGTTGTCATTCGAACTTTGCTTGAAAAACGCCAAAACGTCACCGTGTTTGACAATGATAGAGAACGTTTGGAACTGAATTTATCTGATTATGAACAAGTTGACAAAGTTATTTTAGATGCAACCAATAAGTCAGCTTTAGAAAAGAATGCAATTACAAGTTTTGATGGGGTAGTGATTGGTTTTGGCAGTATGATGGAAACCTCTTTAATTACAGTTTTAAACCTTTTAGACTTAGGGGTAAAAAACATCATTTCTCGGGCTCGGGACGAAAGACACCGCCGGATCTTGAAAGCAATCGGCTTGGTTGATAACCAAATTATTACTCCTGATGCAGTTGCGGGAAACACGGTGGGAAGTCGGTTGGTTTATGATATTGATGTCAACATCGATATCCAATCTTCAAGTGATGACTACTTCTCAACTGTGGTTGTAGTAAAAAACCCTAGCGTCTTTAACCGTACTCTTGACGAACTCAACTTAGTTAACTCAAAAGACTTTAATATTATTCAAATCCGGAGAGCGGGAAAAATTTTCCTTCCTGATGAAAACACCATTCTCAAAGAAGATGACATTATCACCTTGTTTGCTGCTTCAAACATTATTAATGATATTGTTAACAAGATTCAAGGAATGCCACCAACCAGTAATGAAACCAAAAACGAAGAAACACAAACACCAGCCTAAAAGACTGGTGTTTTTCTATTTTTAAGCTTTAGTTAACAACTTCAAAATAATTTGAGTAGCAAGATCGGGATTAACGTTGCCTTGGGTTACTTTCATCAGTTGACCCATTAAAGTCTTTATTACCCGCTCAGGGCGAAGGGCATACTGGGCCACGACCCTTTGATTTTGCGCAATAATTGGAGTTAACAACGCTTCAATTTCCTTGGGATCGTTGATAAGTTTTAAGTTTAACTCTTCAACAATTACTTCTGGTGACTTTTGATCATCAACTAAAATCATTTCTAAAATTGTTTTCGCATGTTTAGAGGAAATTACCCCTTGGTTTAAGAGTTTTATCATTGCAGCTAGGTTGGCTGGAGTTAACTTAATCTGGTCGATTTCTTGGTTTTCCTGGTTTAAAAACGCCATCACTTCGCCAGTAAGATAATTACTAATCTTTATGGGGTCATTCACCAATTCTAAAGTTGTTTCAAAAAAATTAGTCAGAGCAAGTGAACTCATTAAGGTATTAATCGTCTCCACACTTAAACCCATTTCTTGATACCGTTGCCGTTTTTTGCCAGCCATTTCAGGAGCAGTGGCAATAACCTCTGCAATTCACTGCTGGTCAAGTTGAATGGGGGCTAAGTTTGGTTCAGTAAAGTAACGATAATCTAAAGCATCAGCTTTGGAACGCATTGAAATTGTAGTTTGGCTTTGTTCATCAAACCTACGGGTTTCTTGTTCAACCATCTGATTTTTAACTAACAAAGCAGTTTGGCGTTGCACCTCAAATTCAATTGCCTTTTTCACGTTCGCTAACGAGTTCAGGTTTTTTACTTCTACTTTATGCGAGTATTTTTCGGTTCCAATTGGACGAAGCGAAATATTAACATCACATCGCAACGATCCTTCACTCATCTTGACATCACTTACTCCTAAAAATAAAAGGGTTTCGCGTAATTTTTCTACATAGGCAACTGCTTCTTGAGCACTTCTTAACACCGGATGCGTAACAATTTCAATTAAGCCAATCCCACTGCGGTTATAGTCAATCAGAGTGTGGTTGGGGTTGTGTTTTTGTTGGGCAGTGTCTTCTTCAAGGTGTAAACGCTGAATCATAACCTTTTTACTTGCTTGCCCATCTAAATTAATCTCCAACCACCCTTCTTGACCAATCGGGTTAAACTGCTGGGTGATTTGAAAACCTTTAACTAAATCAGGGTAGAAATAGTTCTTGCGGTCAAAAATTAATAACGAGTCAAGCTTCATATTTAAAGCATGGGTGGCTAAAATTGCTAACCGCACCCCTTCTTGGTTAACGCTTGGCAATGCTCCGGGATAACCTAAATCAACTTCACTTACCTGAGTATTAGGAGTTTGACCAAAACTAACTGGACCCGGACCAAACATCTTTGTTTTTGTCTTTAACTCAACGTGGTTTTCAATCCCAATAATTACTTCAAAATTATTCATGATCTAAAACCTGACTTTCTAGTTGTTGAATCATTGTTGCTAAATATTTTGCCCCCTGAAACATCTTCAAATCTTCCCGAGCAGCAGCATTAACATTAATCCCAATTGGCATTTTGTGATGGTCAACAACAAAGGGAATGGTAATTGAAGGAATCCCACTAAAGTTTCCTAACGTTAAAATGTCATCAATGTATTCAGTTTTGTCATTTTGGTTGTCATCAAATTCTTGACCTTCCTCAATTAAAGGCGCAACTGTTTGTGAGGGGGGGATAATTAGTAAATCACATGCTTGAAAAATTTTGTTGATTTCTTCACAAATCAAGCGACGAACTTTCTTGGCTTTATGTAAATAAATTACTTGGTTTTCTTTTTGCAAATTTAAAGAACCAATTAAAAACCGGCGTTTCACAACATTACCAAAGTTAGCAGTTCTGGTGTTTTTCATAACCTCTTCTCACCGATCACCCTCAACTCTAGTACCAAAATTGATCCCAGCAAGATTAGCATTACTAGAAACTGCTTCTGAAAAAGAAATCATCATATAAACTGGAGACAAAGCTTCGAGTAAGGCTTGAGAAAATTTTAAAGGTTTAACTACTACTCCATCCTTTTTTAACAAGGCATAAAGTTCATCATACTTCTTTTTTAAATTGGGTGGTAAAAAATCATGGACATTAGTCAAATAACCAAAAGTTAACTGTTGATCAAAGTTATTTAAGTTTTGATAAAACCCTTTCTTTTCGACCGTTAAGGAAGTAAAGTCTGCAGCATCAAATTCGATCAACGCATCAGCGACAATCGCACTATCTTCAATTGTTTTTGCCAAAACCCCCGGATGGTCTAAACTTGGTGAATAGGGGAGCATCCCGTAACGCGAAATTGCTCCATAGGTTGGTTTATAACCAACAATACCAGCAAAAGAAGCGGGACGACGAATTGAATCCCCTGTATCACTTCCCAAAGCAAAAGGAACAATTCCTTTAGCCACCCCATAAGCAGAACCAGAACTTGATCCTCCCACTAAGTGTTTTTTGCTTAACGGGTTAGGGACCGCTCCAAATGCTGATGAAGTCCCTGTTCCTCCCATTCCCAACTCATCAAGGTTAGTCTTGCCACTCATCAAAGCTTGATGGTTATTCAAAAGGTTGATGACTGTGGCGTTAAAGGGAGGGACATAATCTTTTAAAATTGCTGAACCACCAGTCGTTGCTAAACCTTGTGTAGAAAAGTTGTCTTTCGCAAAATAAGGAATTCCCGCTAAAAGGTTTCCCCGATCAACTCCTTGTTGATCAATTTCTTGCGCGAGACTTTTCATTTTTGCTTCATCCAATCCCAACAAGAAGTTGTCCTTTCGATAACTCTTAATCAGCATCAAAACTTCTTCCACAATTTCAGTAGCACTAAGTGTTTTATTTACCAACTCCTCGTGAAGTTGGACAATCGTTTTATTTTGAATCCCCATCTTATTTCACCACCCTCACCATTGTGACATAATCTCCTTCGTGACTAGGAGCATTATTTAACACTGCACTTTGATCAACAGTTTTAACTTCTGCATCTTTGCGAAGATAGTTGTGAACTTGATCAAAGGGATAATATTGGGCTTGCACATCATCAGTATTGATACTTAATACCTTTAAAAACTTTTCTCTTAAACTTGATTCAATCCGTTTAATTTCACGGATATCATCAGGACTTAATGCAATCATAATATCATCACCTAACTTCTTCAGATATTCATTGCTTAACTCTTTGTGGGGTGAATTAAAAGCAAAGTGAAAGGTCAGGGTGGTTTTGGTAGTTTCTTGGTTTAAAACTAAAGCATGATCCAGCAAACTAACTTCGTATTTGGCAAGATTTTCATCAACAAAAACCATTAAATCGTCAACATTAGTAAATGTTTGGTAAATTGTGTCACCAGTCTCTGCTAAAGAAACTGCCACCACGTCCCAATGATTGTTTTTAATTATTTCAATAATTTTCTTTTTCATTGTCTTCTCCTCTATTTGATTAACTGGTCAAACTCTGCTTCAGTTAAAATTTTAACTCCCAACTCCTGAGCTTTGGCAAATTTTGAACCTGAGTTTTCTCCTGTTAAGAGATAACTAGTTTTGGTTGAAACACTACTACTAGTTTTTCCGCCCCGGGCTTGAATGATTGCTTCAAAGTACTCACGAGGGTGGGAAAGCGTTCCGGTAATCACCCAAGTTTGTCCCGCAAAAGTTTGGGGAGTGATTGGAGAATTGTCTAGGTAGTGAAAGTTCAAACCATGACCTTTTAAAGCCTGGATTACGTGTTGGTTCTTAGTTTCTTTAAACCAATCAACCAAGGATTCGGCCAAGACTTCACCAACCCCCTCAACCAAAGCGAAAGCTTCACTTGAAGTTTGCATCAACGTATCAATATCACGAAATTCTTTAGCAAGAATTAAGGCAGTTTTACTTCCAATATGGCGAATTCCCAACCCAAACAAAACTCTTTCTAACGAATTTTGCTTTGAGTTTTCAATTGATGTTAAAAGGTTATCAACCTTCTTTTGGCCAAATTTATCCAAAGCAAGCAATCGGTCAACTTTATCTTTTAGTTCATAAATTCCGACCACATCAGTTAAGATTTGGTTCTCATACAATTGCACCACAATCATTTCTCCCAAACCGACAATGTTTTGGGCCCCCCGCGAAGCAAAGTGTTCAATACTTCTTTTAATTTGGGCAGGACAACCGATATTAATACAATACTGGTCCACTTCTCCGGTGTTTTTTTCTAGTAAACTATCACAGACAGGACAATGGGTTAAAGGGGTAAAGACTGGTAGCTTAGCATAGGTTTTACCCTTAATCACACCAATTACTTCGGGAATAATGTCACCAGCCTTCTTAACTTTAACTTTACCCCCTACCCTTAAATCAAGACTTTGAATAAATTGAGCGTTATTCAACGTCGCTGCACTAACAGTTGTTCCTGCTAATTGGACAGGAGCAAGCTTAGCATTATAAGTGATTTTTCCCGTTCGTCCCACACTACCATAAATATCTAATAAGGTCGTTTGTTTGACTTCAGCAGGAAACTTATAAGCAATTGCTCATTTAGGTACTTTTGCCGTATAACCAATCTCATCATACAAATTAAAGTCATTATACTTGAGCACAATCCCATCAATTTCGTAGGCTAAATGATCCCTTTTTGCACTATATTCTTGAATATAAGCTTTAACTTCAGTCAAATTCTGGCATAACTTACCCTCAGGATTAGTGGGAAAACCAAGCGCTTTCAAATGCTCAAGCGCTTCGCTTTGACTTTGCACTTTCTGATCACCATAATAATAGTAAATAAAAGCACTAAGGTTGCGCGAACGCACAATTTTCGGGTCAAGTTGGCGTAAAGTACCAGCAGCAGCGTTGCGAGGGTTGGCAAACAAGGGTTCATCATTTAATAAACGTTGTTGGTTTAACTTTTCAAACTCTGCTTTGGGTAAATAAACTTCACCCCGAACTTCTACCTGACCTTTTTGGGGAATTGTTGAAGGAATTGTGGAAATTTGCCGAACATTGTTAGTAACATTTTCCCCAATTTTTCCATCCCCTCTTGTTGCCGCAGTAACTAACTGTCCTGCTTCATAAATCAAAGCAATCGAAAGGCCATCAATCTTGAGTTCGGCAAAGTAAAGGTTATCAATTTGGGTGGTAACTTTACTAATTTGTTGGTTAAACTTTTCTAACTCTTCAACAGAAAAAACATCTCCCAACGACATCATTGCTCTGGTATGGTGGTACTTGCTAAATCCTGAAGCTATCCCCCCACCAATTAACTGGCTGGGGGAATCTTCCCTGATTAATTCCGGATATTGTGCTTCTAACGCTAACAGCGATTGCATCGCTTGGTCATACTCGGCATCATCAACACTAGGAGCATCGTTTTCATAATACTCTTGTCCTCACTGAATTAATTTTGTTTTTAACAAGTTATATCGATCAAGAATTTTTTTATCCATTCTTAAAACCTCACAATAGTAATATTATACGTTGATTAACCCTTAAAGAAAAAAGGGATTAGCACCCTTTTACTTTCAGGAAGGAATTTACTCGTCTTCATCGTTTTTTAGTTTATAAACTTTAGGACGAAAGACTTCATCAATCTCGTTCATTCGCTCTAAGTCATACTCTTCTTGTTGAATCGTTGTTGAGAGTTCGCTATAAACCAAATTGTTATTCCCAATCTTTGTCACGTCAACCTTGGCTTGGGTTAAACGTTTATAACGCGATTCGTTCTTAGTTCGCGCCACAATTTGTTTGACAATTGGGAGCATTAAAATTAACGAGACTGCCACTTTTGGTCGCACTGAGAGGGCACAAACAATCACAATGACTAAATCAGCAGCAATCACAATCAGAATGACGACAATTAACGATCATAATCGTTTCATTTCTCCAATTGGATATAAAGTTTGAAACAAGAACAAGTTACCAACCACACCTAACCCCACAGGAATAAGAAATGCCAGTAAGTTAGGAAAAATATAGTGAAAGTTAGCATTGTAGGTACCATTCTTTCAGTTTTCGACTCATAAATAGCCATATAATGCCACCATAAACACAATCTTGGTACTATAAAAAATCAGTAAGGTATCCCGAATAAAATAATCACCAGTCTGGGGCACAGAAAAGATTAAAGAAAGGGCAGTGGCAAAAACAATGTAGAGAATTGCAATAATCGTGGTTGGTCGCGAAACTTGTTCTGAGCGTTCTTTAGCTTCAACCAAAGTGAATTGCCCTTGAATTAAAAGAATAAAGGCCGTGGAAGTGGCATAAATAATTGAGAACAACGGCCCCTTGAACATAAACTGATAAGCATTTTCTAATGCAGCTAAGTTTAAACTTAAAACCGCTTGACTAGCATTACCACTAACATTTTCAAAATCTTTATTGACCATTGGTCCATACAAAGCTGAAACCAAATAAGGACTAAGTACAGACATAAGCACAAACGTAAATGCAGCCACAGCATACAAATAGAGTTCATACTTAGAGTATGATTCCCAGTACAACCGTCCGTCTTTAACAATGACACTCACAAAATATTCGCGAAACGAAGTAATAAAGTTCGTCATGATCAAACGGGTATTAACCCCGATCAATAAGTATAAAGAAAGCATTGATGAAGTTCTTAACCCGTACCCTCCCAAGACAATCATCACTAAAAAGATATCAGTGTTAAACAATAAAGTTCGTCCCAAGGAAATTGAAAACATTTTTGCTGACGACTTCTTGAGTTGAAAATTATCAAAATCGGGATAAAATTTTAATCACTCGTAATTCCGTTTGACATAAATCATGATTAACAACCCTCGTAAAGGCCCATATCCTAAAAGAATCATGAACGGAAAAATCGGGTTAATCGGTAAATTCTCCTTAGTGGTGATGTTAAGCAAGTAAAAGAGCACGCCATAAATTACCAAATCAGTGAAGAGAATGATCACCCTTCTCGTACCGTTTTGTTGGTCAGCTTGGATAATGTTTTCATACGCGCCAAAAAACCCAGCACTGATGATGTTTTTAACCCCAAAAAACAAAAAGATAAAAATCAACTCAAAAAAGGGTACGGTCAAAAACTGCACCTTTCCCTGCGTTAAAATCATTGAAAAGTTAATTTGACCACTACCTTTAACCAACACGGGAGAAATGACGATTCACAAGGGATAAAGCACTGAAAGCAAAACAATAATGACGGTGTTAGTAATCATACCATTAGCATAACGTTTTTTACTCGTGGAAAAGATTTCGTTGGCAGTAATAAAGTCATTGTTTTGTAAAGGTTTCATTAAAAGCACCACTGTTGAAACTCCTAACGCCCCTTCAGTTGTGCCCCCAACTGTAGTCAGGGCAGCAGAAAGACGGATAAATCCGTTGAATTCTGTGCCATAAGCTTTCAAAATCCAATAAATCATCATAAATTGAATGATGGCATTAATTAAAGAAATCGAAACCCCAATCAAGGTTCCAGTGAAGTTTTGGCGGTTCTGCTTCTTGGATCTTTGCACATGCAAATTATCATTGGCATTTCGTTCGTGTTGACTCATTGCGCCCTCCTTTAATTACTTCACTTAGTTAAAGTTTTGATCTATTTCTATTATTCTCTCATTTAAATACAATAATGGTTCATTTAAATCGTGGAAAATAATTTTGTACGCCTTTAAAAAAATCATTCTTTGGTTATTAATTTTCTTTCCCTGATAACGAAAATCATTAATAATTGGTAACCCATAATAAGCAAGTGTAGCGCGAATTTGGTGCTTTCTGCCTGTTTTTAAACTAGCTTCTACGACACTAAAATCTTTATTTTGACTAATTAATTTAAATTGGGTATGACACGGTTTCATCCGCGCATCGATTTTTTGCTGATTAAAAACTGATTTTTGCGCTTCAGCATCATAATAAATATAACCCTGAGCATCTAAAAACTCAGGAAAACCCGAAGCTGTATGTAAAACATACTGCTTTGCAATTGTGGTTTTAATCGCATGCAACAACTGGCTCAGTGAGGGTTTATTTTTAGCATAAATTACTAAACCACTAGTTAATTTGTCCAACCGGTGCACATGACTAACAACAAAACTTTGTTCTTGAGTGGGATCATACTCGTGATGAGCAACTAAATAACTTCGCACCATGGCATCTAAAGAGGAATTGAATTCCGAATGAACCTCAATATTAAACGGTTTATTGACTACTAAAATATTTTCATCATTATAAACTACTTCTAACAAGGAATAATCGACTGGTTTGAATTCTGTTCTTTTTAGGGGGCGGTTTGAATCATAAACCACCACAACGTCCCCCACCTTTAACTGCAACTTTTGGTCATTAATCCGGTGGTTGTTGACCTTAACCTCTTTTTTTCTAAACCACTTATAAATTACTGATAAAGGGGTCGTTTGATAAACCTTCTTTAAAAAGTTGAACACACTCTGGTTGGCATCGTTTTCTTTAATAATAAATTCTTGCATCATAACTCCTAAAACTTTTGACTAAACAGAATAATCAAGACAACTAAATTATAAGTAGCGTGTGTTAACCAGTCATAAGTTACATTTCCCCGACTAATCAGAAAAATACTTCCCAAAATTAACCCTGCTAAAATGTAGTTTAAAATGTGTTCCACATCTCCAGTTTGGGTATGAAGAATCCCAAAAAACAAGGCTGTTGTAATCAAACCTAAAGTTTTGTTACCCACCCCAGTAAATCACGCGTTTCTTGTGGCAATTTCTTCACACAAAGGAGCGACAAGAATTGTTAAAACAAAAAGTGAAAACGCATAAAAAACCCGGTAAACCAGCGGGTGCAAATCAAGGGCTAACCCACCTTCTAAACCTTGTTGGTTATTGGATTGGTGGTTAAGTGATAACGGGGTATTTTTAAAGATCGCTTGATAAGCACCTTGAACCAAACCAAAAAGGACTCCTGCACTAAGAACAACAACAATTAAAACCATCAATCAATTCTCTTTTAAGGTGGTAAGAATCCGGTTTTTCAGATTAGTGGTATAATGGAACGCTAAGGATAAAACAAGTGCTTCAGCAAGAATTTGACTTCAAAGCGTTAAAAACGGCGCGACAGGCGAATTGTTATCTACTCCTGCTAGAGAAGCAATTAAGGTCACAACAAATGAAATCAAGTTAGGCACGAGAATAAAACAATAAAAAACAAAAGTTCCTGATTTTAAAAATAATTGTTTATCGCGATGATAAAACTGGTAAAAACCGACCGAAGCTGAACCCAAAGTAATTGCTCAATAAATTAGCTGTAAATAACTGTTGTCAATAACTGGGGTAGTAGTACTCATTTTCAAAGCAAAACGAAAAATAAATAAAAAGAACAACGGAATTAACAAGGCAGTGGTTAAAAAAATCATCCCTTCAGTTTTTCAAGGATAAAGATAGAACCGGTAAGAATAATCTTGATTAACCTTACGTAAGGGAAGTTGCAATTTGGTCAAAAAAGGTTTAAGGTGATTGTTAAATCCATTATTAAAAAATGCTTTCATAATCCCTTTTCCCTTCTTTTTATTTTAATAAAATAAACTCAATCACTGCGAGGATATTTTAGGTATAACTTTGCTAACTTAAACTAGCTTTCCTGCTTATTTTATCATTATTTAATTATTTCTTGATTTTGAGTATAAAAAAGGCCTTTAAAAGGCGCTTTCTTATAAGTAAGGTTCTAACCAATTAACCCAGTATCGGTCATCACTTTTTTAATTCCTGCTAATGCTTGTTCTTCATCAGGACCATCAGCTTCAATCACTACTTCTTGACCGCTTTTAATAGCCATCGCCATCACGTTCATAATTGATTTTAAATTACCGTTTTTGCCATCAACACTGATTTTAATATCAGCTTGGTATTTAGAGGCTTCCTTTGCTAATTGCGAAGCAGGACGGGCGTGTAAACCGACTTTATCAACAATTGTTGCGTTAAATTTTTGTGCCATTTTGAAATCTCCATTCCTTTTGAACTAATTTTAACTGATTTTATTATAGCATTTAGCAATTGAAATGATTTTTTTAACCAGTTTTTTTAACTGCCGCAGAATTAATTGGAATGATTTTAATCCCATAACTTGGGTTATTAAACGCAATTTGGTACTGATTGTTATTCACGATTTTAACAATTACCCCCTGACCAAACATGACATGTTCAATGACATCTCCCACTTTTAAAAGCGGAGCCGCGGGATTTTCAACCGCAGAATTAGAAGCAGCTTTAGGGTCAGAGTCAAATTGACTAAAAGTGCGGTTATAAGCGTTTGTTAATGGGGCAGTTAGTGGTTGATCCAGTTGGTATAAATCCGGATTTAATTCCTTAATAAAGCGTGAAGGTTCCAGCGAACGGTTGGTAATAAATGAGTATTCGCCATTAACATAGGTTAGATATAATAATTCTTCAGCCCGAGTCATTCCCACATACATTGCCCGACGTTCTTCTTCTAAAGCAGCAGGATTACCAATTGAGCGGTTAGAAGGGAAAATTCCACTACTATTTCCCGTGACAAAGACAACTTTATTTTCTAAACCTTTAGCCGCATGGATTGTTAGTAAAGTAACTTTATTAGCCGCGCCACTTTCATCATCGCCTTCCAGAGCTTCTTCTTGTAAAAAAGCTAAAGTTTGGTTAGTTTCATTATACAATTGGGGATCAAACTGGTCATGAAAGTGCTTTAATTGGTCATAAAAAGAATGTAAGTTTTCGATATCTTCTTCGTTCTTTGACAAGGTTTTCACTCTTGATTCATAACCAGATTGAGTTAATAAAAAGCGCAGTAATTCATCAACTGAAGTATTTTCTTGAAACTTCACTTGCCCTTGTTTTAACAGGTCACTAATACCAATTAAATGTTTACTAATTTGGGCTGCGTCTTGTTCATGAACAGTCAACAAGGCGAACATTGACATGTTATTAACTGTGGCAAAATTAATTAACTTGTTAATCGTCACTTCCCCAATTTTTGGTGTAGCACGTAAAATTCGTTCGACAGAAAGATTATCATTCAAAGCGACCGCTTTTAAATAAGCAACTGCATCTTTAATCACCTTCCGGTCTCTAAACTTAATTCCCCCGATTAACTGGTAAGGAAGGTGGTGGTTATCAAAAACATATTCAAATTCTCTTGATCAAGCATTCATCCGGTATAAAACAAAGAAGTCACTATACTCATATTGTTCTGCTTTCATGAGTTTATGAATTGTTTTAGCAACATATTCTGCTTCACTATTTTGGGTAGTGGCCTCGTGAACCACCACCTCTGTTCCCATGACATCAGTATAAATATCTTTTTTTTCCCGATTAATGTTGTTATCAATAAAATCGTTGGCTAAATCCAAGATTTGCTTGGTGGAGCGATAATTGCGATCTAAAATAATAGTCTTGGCACCAGGAAAATTCTTTTCAAAGTCTAAAATAATTTCTACCTTCGCCCCTCGTCACGTATAAATGGTTTGGTCAGGATCACCAACTACAGTTAACCCGTGGTTAGTTTTTCTTAGCATCTTGATGAGAGAAAACTGTAATTCGTTGGTATCTTGAAACTCGTCAACCAAAACATGATCAAACCGGTCAGCCCACTTTTTTCTGGTTGGTTCATCACTGGTAAATAAGTGGTAGGTCTTTAGTTGCAAATCATTAAAATCAACATAATTATTTTCTTGTAAATACTTTTCATAAACTTGGTAGACTAAACTAAAATCTTTTTCTTGCTCACTAACAGCAGTTTTTTGCGCTTCAGCAGTATCCATAAAGTTATTCTTCCAAGTTTCAATATTCTCTAAAATCGCATTTTCCACCCGCGGATAATTCTTTTGATCAATGCCTAAATCTTTAATCGTTCGGCGAATTAAGGTACGTTGATCAGTATTATCAATAATTGAAAAAGGGTTTTTTAACCCAATTGTTGGTCCATCTTCCCGCAACACGCGGTAACAAAAAGAGTGAAAGGTGGCAATAAAAGGATTGATTCTCTGGTCATTACCTAAAAGTACTTCCACCCGATCGCGCATTTCTTTAGCAGCTTTGTTAGTAAAAGTTAAGGCTAAAATTCTTCAACTAGGAATGTTAAGGTTATTAACGAAATAGGCAATCTTCATCGTAATTACCCGAGTTTTTCCTGAACCTGCTCCCGCAATTATCCGTAACGGTCCCTCATTATAAACCACTGCTGCGAGTTGGTGGGAATTCAAGCGCTCTAGTTCTTGGTTAAAATCAATCATCCTATTTTCCTCATTCTTTCTCGTTCTCTTTGTCATTGTAAATTAATTTCGCCGCCTTTTTCTTTTTAGCGGGTTGGGTTTTGACTAAATTAGGTTGATCCAAATCACTTAACGAAATAATTCGCTCATGTTCTTTTTGGGGTGAAACGATTAATTCTGCTAACGTTTGGTCGTCAAAATTAGCTGGTAATTCACTTAAAGCAATGTGGGCATCGCCTCGTTTCAAAGTAGAGTTTTTGTGTTTTTGATGTTCTTGGTTTAATGCTTCTTGATTAACCACATATAAATTAAACTTAATATCAAGACCACTTTGGTGAAAAGGATGAATTTTAATGGTTAAACTCAAAAAGAAGAACCAAAGAAAATAAAACAAATACCCTAACTGATAAATCAAATAAGCACCAGAATTAGCACTTCCTTCCTGGTCGGGATTCTCAGGGTGATGGGCATTAACAATTACTAAAGCAACAATAAAAAAGATTAGCGCCACCATTCAAGGAATCAACATGAAAAATGCTTCCCGAACTAAAAGCATGTAAAAGCGCACTACTCGGTTTGCTCCCTTATGTTTTAACCGAATTTTAAAAATTAGTTTACCAAAAGTATTACCGTGAAAAAACACCGGTATGATCATAAAATACAAAAGCATTATCCCCAGCCCCACGCTAAGATTAATTGTGGCTCCAATTCAATTACCAACCACCCGGTCTTTCAAAACTGCAGCTAAAACAAATCCTGGAATCGCAGAAATGACGACATCAAAAACCCGAGCAAAAAAGACTCGATAAATACTAGCTAACTGGTATAAAGAAGGTTCTGGTTTGACCCCTAAAGAAAGTTCATAACTTGTTGACTTTATTTCATTACTCATCACTAATAATCTTAACGATTTTTTTTAAGTTCTGTTTTGATAAAACTATTAAAGTTTTCAAAGTCATCCTTAAACTGTGAATGTTTAGCTTCTTTAAAAATCGGGTTTGTCCGCGCAAACAAATCAATTCGTCCCTCATACTTGTCCTTAACAAAGATTAGTGCTTTTTTGTACAAGGTTTTGTTTTTAAAACGTTTAATTAAACCCAAGAAATTCGCATAAAGATTATAAAACTGGGCATAAGTGATTTCATCCCTCATTGCTTTATAAATTCCCATCCGGCGATAATCATTTAAAATGTGGGGCCATTGGTTTGCGACATCAAAAATTGAATAACGAGGAATTGAAATTGTATTGGTTAAGAGGTTAGCACCTAAATTGTAAAAACCATCACCCTTGGCTAAGACATCATATAAGAATAGGGCATCATAACGAAGTCGAGACTTAAACCTGATTTCATTATCGATCAACAAACTCGTGCGAAAAGCTTTGTTATAAATCGTGACATCAACATAAGCAAAAACTTCTTTATTTTCATCCAAATCATAAAGGTGATCTTCGAGTAAAATTGAAGGAGTTTTTTCTACCTCATATAGCCCAATCAACTTGCGTTGAAACTGAATCACATCAACATCTTTGTTAGTGGCTTTTTGCGTCACCTTTTTAATTGTTTCTACTGTGGTCGGGTGTAACACATCACCTTCTTTAACAAGCACGACATATGTTCCCTGAGCTAGACTTATTCCCAAATTTCAGTTAAAAGCATCACCTTGAGGTTTTGAATTATCAACCAAAACTAAATGTTCATTCTTGATGAAAAGCGCTCTTAGCGCATCGTGTTCTTCTTTGGAAATTGATGGATTATCGTTAATTAAAATCACTTCATAATCACTTGAAGTTTGTTTATCAAGTGAAGTCAACGTTTTTGATAGCCGGTTGTCCTCTTTTTGGGTGGTAGAAATAACAAAAGAAATAAGCATAATAATATCCCGCTTTCTAAAAGATTATTATTTAAGTTAATTTTACACTATTAATTAACTTTGATTGGGTCACCACCCTGAGAACGTTCCCTAGAACAATAAGTTTTTTGGTGTTCGGGGGAAAGGTAAAACATCACGGATGTTGCTTGTACCAGTCAAATACATAATTAAACGTTCAAATCCTAGACCAAAACCTGATGACTTATAATAACCAAACCGACGTAAGTCCAAATACCATGATAAATCATTAGGATTAATCTTGAGCGCTTCACATCGCTTTAGCAATTGCTCATAATTATCTTCGCGTTGTGAACCCCCGACCAATTCACCAATTCCAGGCACAAGTAAATCAACTGCACCAACAGTTTTTTGATCAGAATTTAATTTCATATAAAAAGCCTTAATTTCCTTAGGATAATTAATGACAAAAGTCGGACATTGGTTAACAACTTCACACAAGTAACGTTCATGTTCAGTGCCCAAATCTAAACCAAAACTAATCTTATTATTCTCAAACTGAACTTTTTTCTCGGCAACGGCTTGACTTAAAATTTCAATCACTTCTTCATAAGTATTGATTACATACTTACTAGTAGCTAAGGTTTGAATTTTTTCTACCAATCCAGGTTCGTTAATTGCTGCTAAAAAAGTTAGTTCTGCCAGACCATTTGCCAAAACATCATTAAAAACGAACTTCAACATTCGTTCAATTAAAGCAATATTATCGGTTAAATCGCTGAAAGCAACTTCTGGTTCGATCATTCAAAACTCGCTAGCATGACGAGAAGTAAATGAATTTTCAGCCCGAAAGGTTGGTCCAAAAGTGTAAACCTTTTTAAACGCTTGAGCAAATGCTTCAGCATTCAATTGTCCCGAAACTGTCAACGAAGCTTTTTTATTAAAGAAATCAGTTATTAAAGGTTTGTGATTTCGATCATACGTGACCACGCCAAACTCTTCACCAGCACCCTCGGCATCATTTGAAGTAATAATCGGGGTGTTGACATAAACAAAGTTTTCTTGTTGAAAGAACTTATGAATCGCAAAAGCAGTCAAACTACGGATGCGAAAAATAGCATTAAAAGTCTTGGTGCGGGCTCTTAAGTGGGCAATTTCCCGTAAAAATTCTCAAGAATGCTCCTTTTTTTGTAACGGATAGTCAGGAATTGCTTCGTCTAAAATTTCAATCTTGGTAGCTTTGATTTCAAAGGGTTGGTCTCTAGTAGGAGTTAATTCTACTGCCCCTTCAACAGCTAAAATTGAGCCTACCCGAACTTTGCTTACATCCTGATAATTTTGCAAATCAGCCTTATAAACTACTTGAACATCATGAATTGTTGTCCCATCACTTAACACTAAAAACGAAACTTTTTTCCCATCCCGATTGGAACGAACCCGAGCAACAAACTCTACTGTCTGCTCGTTTTTTAAATCTTGGTATAAATCTTTAATTTCCATCAATACTCTCCTTAATTGGCGAACGTTGTTAATTCGTTGCTCTCTTCACCACTATTCTTAATATCTTCATCAGTTAAAGCTAACCGTTCCAGAGTTTTTTGACTATTCTGATCATCACCAATAACCTGGTTTTCAAAGTCAATAATTTCTCGCAAGTTTTTCTTAAAGTGATCTTTAAAAATCAAGCGTGATTGCGAAAAGTCATAAATGACGATTTTATCAAGGTTTTCTTTTTGATCAAAAAACTCTCCCCGACTAATGGTTAATTCATAAGAATCTTTCGCTGGTACGAGGTTATTGATTGAAGAATTAATATAGAAAAACGGAACATAGCCCAACGCTGTTTTCTGGTTTAATTTTACAAGTAAATTGTTATTTTTGAAATTAACTAACTCTTCTTTTTCTGCCGCAGCAATGATTTTTCGCACTCGCTTGGCAGTTCACCTTACAAACGAGTCCCGATAAATATAACGTCACTTTCGCCGTTGACTAATAATTAAACTTTCCACGGAATTATAGGTTGATTCACACACGGCAAACTTAACTTGAGCACTTTTAAACAGCTGGTTATCTTCAATAAATAAATTATTAATTGTATAACTACCTAAACCGACTCCCATCAAACCAATCCAGTCAGGATGTTTATTTTCCACCAGTCATTCCACTGCTGATTTCAAATCAATGGTTTCTAAAATACCTAAAGTCACTGGGTCTAAACCCTTATTATCACCATGATTACGAAAATCAAAAGAAAGAATATTATAACCAAGTTCAATGAAAGGTTTGGCATAAAACAAGGACCAGTACTTATTTTGACCAAAATCATGGGTAGTAATAATTCACTTGTTGGTGTCGGGGTCACTAATATACTGCACTCCGTTTAGAATCATTTGGTCAGTCGTATAAAACCGAAAAGGAATAATGTTATTTTCCTTAGAAATTACCATTTCTGGTTGATGGAAAAACTTAATCATTAGTTTATTCATTTTTGTAATTGAAGTATTTTGAAACTTATTATTGTATTTAAATGGAATACTGTTATCCACATAAAGTTTGTGAATAAACCGGTTTAGCGCGCGGGACTTGGCAATGTTTTTTTTAAGTTCAATCATAAAGGTGCTTTCTATTTATAACGCTTAGAATTAGTATAGTGATAAATTAACAAATCGTTGAAGTATAAAAAGGGAATAGTTTTAGAAATATATAGTTTTTCTTTTTCTAAATGGTTAGCAGTGGTAATCAAAGTATGGATTGAATCAACGTATTTACTAATATTAGGATCAGCTAATCTTGAAGAAATTAAGACAATGTTAGCTTGGTTGGTTTTAATTTTTTTAATCAACCGTACCAACAAATCATTATTACTATAAAAAGTATAAAAGATAAATAAATCACCTTTTTTTGTGTTCCGAATCCGGTTTTCTATCATTGAAAATTGGTTAAATAAAAAATACACATTTTGACTATGAAGCACCAAAAAGTTTTCTAACTCTTGCACCACTTCTAACAAAGAAGGTTCTCAAGCAACCAAAAACACCCGTTCTGACTGGTGGATTAAAGTTAAGGTCTGGTGAATCTCTTTACGATCAGTAATTGTATAGTTCTGTTTAATCAGGTTAATCAAACTACTGGTGACTTGTTCATCATTTTGCACCAAGTCATTTTCAATATTGATCGCATCATCACTTAACGCCATAATAAAATCACGATAGCCCCGCAAATTTAACTTTGTTAATAAACTGTAAATAGCGCTATATCCTGTTCCTGCTTCTTGAGCTAAACGTTCAATTTTCATTTCGTTTTTTACAATGTGTTGAAGATTGTTTTGAACATACTGAACTAAACGTTCTTCACGAGAGGTCAATTTATCTTCATCAAGCATAGCTAACCTACTAAAAAACGATCTCATAATCTTACACCCTTTAACACTATCTAACTTTTATTTTACACCATTATCTTATTATGAAACTTTTTGTTTTTCATACGCAAGTTTGGCAATCATTGCTCCATTATCGGTAGAATAAACCAAATCAGGAATAATTGTTTGCTCTAACCCATACTTTGTTCCTAATTGTTGAATGATTGTTCTAAGCCAGGAATTAGCACTAACTCCTCCCCCAACTGTTAAGGTTTTGGGATGATAAGTTTCAATGGCTCTTGCTAGTTTAATTTCAATAATCTTCATCGCTTGCTTCTGAAAAGAAGCTGCCAAGTCATTTAAAGGCAATGGTTCATTTTTTTGGTTCAAATGATGAATCAGATTAATCATGGCAGTTTTTAACCCAGAGTAAGAAAAATCATAAGTCGCATCATTCTTTGCTAAGGGCAAGTCGTAAGCATTAGGATTACCACTCTGAGCTAATTTATCAAGCACTGGGCCACCTGGATAACTTAACCCCATTACTCGAGCAACTTTGTCATAGCATTCACCAATTGCATCATCTTCAGTGGCACCAATAATTTGAAAATCATTTGGCGAACTGACTAGTTCAATTTGCGTATGACCCCCGCTTGCCACCATTGCCAACACCGGGTAAATAAAATCATGGTTAATTGCGGTACCAAAAATGTGACCTTGAATATGGTCATAACCTTGAACTGGTTTATTTAAATAAAGTCCTAAAGTTTGGGCAACAACTTTGCCAATAATTAGTGATCCAATTAAACCAGGATGATCAGTGTAAGCAATTTGATCAATTTGCTCAAGCTTAACTTGACTCTGAACTAATGCTGCTTGTAACACCCAACCACAATTTTCTAAATGTAATCTGGCTGCGAGTTCAGGAACAACACCACCATACTCCTTGTGTTCATCAATTTGCGAAGAAATGACATTACATAAAATTTTGCCCTCATCAAGAATTGCTATGGCAAACTCATCACAACTTGATTCAATTGCTAAAACCTTCATTTCTTCTCTCCCTTGTTTTCTCTAATGATTTTATTCTGGATTAAACACTAATGCTGTTAATAACTCCTCCAAATTTTTTGAATTATTTTTTAAATATTTTTCAATAAGGCTTTGCCGAGAATTTAAATAATCCTGATAAACCTTATTCAAATCCTTAACGTGAGGATTTTTAGCAAATGCAGTTTGAATTTGATTCCGTTTTTCACTATAAGTTTTATTAAACTCTGTTACTAAACTATCGCTATTTTTTTGATCTTGTAATGATTGGGAAAACTCTGCTTTATTAGCCTCTAACCTAACTAATTCATCTTTAGCAATTTCCAATTCAGCACTTAACACTTGATCACTATACTTCTGAAAACTAGTCATCGTTTGTTCAATTTTATTTCAGTCTTGATTAATCTGGTTAATCTTCTGAGTCACTTCATGGACAATTTGCTTGTTGGCGGCATTAGTTTTTCCAGGACGATAATAAATCTGAAAAAGTTCTTTACCTGAATAATAAATTAATTTGTACTTAGTTTCTAAATCACTTAAATAATCTGCTCAAAATAAAGTTAATAATTCATTACCTTCATTAGCTGTTAATAAAGCTTGGTAATTTTCTTTCTGGTTACTCTTTAAGTTTGCCCCTGTTGGTAGGGGACGAATTGCTGCATTATTTCTCATTAAACTCACCACTCTTCTTAGTGATTTAATTTTACCAAACTCAATTTCTAAAATTATCAAATCAGCTATAATTAAACTCATAAGCAGGCAGAAAAGGACGATGGTTTTGGATTTTCAATTATTTAAACCACATTTAAAAAGAACTAATCTTGTAGTGATGATTAGTTCTTTGATTTTACTATTAATTGGGTTAATTATTGTTTTAACAATTAAAAATTTAGATGTGAAAACGACTAAAGTTCCCCTTGCGATCTTAATTGTTTTAAATTACTTATTGGTGATGTTAATCATGTGGTTATTAAATCGCAGTAAAAATTTTGTTAGTTTTACCTTTTTGTTTGTTACTTACAAGTATGAAATTAATCAGGAAACCAAGCAAAACAGTAAGTTTCAGATTAACTGACACAGCTACTTGATTAGCATTGGGTTTATGGTAGTGCTTTATTTTGTTGAACTCACTGCCACAATGGGTGGTTATGATAATAATTGAATTGAAGCGACAAAAAACAACTGGTGGACAGTGCTAATTTTGATTGCTACTAATTTAGTTTTAATTATAGGAAGTTATTTATTAACCTGCCAGTTGTTAAATCATGACCAAAAGTTATTAGCAGCAATGGGAAAATAGTAATCATTTATCGTTTCATGAAATCTGAGAAAAAGTTCTTTTTCAATTTAAATCCTTTATATTCTTTTGCAGGAATGATGCTAATGTGATTTTTGGTCGGACTTTGTTGCTTATTACCAAAATTAGAGTGCACCATCGGATTAACTACAAAACTATTGTTTAAGTGTTGATGTTTAAATTCTTCAAAATTCTTTTTATCAACTTCAGCATAGTAGTAAAAATTTAATTCATAATCAACATTTGATCGCTCTAACTCACCAATTAAAATTTCAAACAAACCTTCATCATTATTTACTGATAAACCAAAAACATCAATCTTAATAGACTCAGTTTGATTTCAAAGAATTTGGGAAATTGCATTCTTTAAAGGACGTTCATTTTTCTTTGCCAAATTAATTTCAATATTTTGAAAGGTAGAATCATCAACATAATCGGATGCTTGATTCTTCAAACCAACTGTTTTTGAGAAATTTAGCATAGTGGAGAGCGAATTTGGAAGTTGGAAATTAACACTTAAATTGATCCCAGGACGAGAACCTTCATTATTAATTGCATGGGTAGTATCAGCTTTGGTTTGAAATAAGAATTGCCCGTGCAGATAAATTACTTTGGCCTTTCTCAGCGAATCATTAGAATAACCATTCATTAAATCAAGCGGTTGAAAAAGTGAGTTTTTTGTTCAGCTTTTGTAAGCACTTTGTGCTGAATTAGTATAATTGGTCGTTCAAATTTAATCTGGACAAGCTTTCATTCAAAAATCCATGTACTTGTCAATTTGTTGATAGTCTTTTGTAAATTCACGAATAACTGAACCGACCAAATTTTTTAAGCAATGAAAAATTAATTCCTCATTGATAAAAGGACTATTAAGTGAAGTATTTGCTAATCGATTCCCAATATCACGTAATTCTGCTTCTAAAACAAAATTATCATTAAACTTAATTTCGTTGCGAATTGTGGCGATGATTGCTTGATAAATTTGTTTATCATGATAACAAAAAGCAGTTATTTTCTGGATTAATTGTTCTACTTTTGCATCATCATTAATAAACTCGACAAACTTCTGGTTAAAATTGCGCGCGTTGGGATTATATTGACATTCAAACCCGTTTCCTAAGATTAAAATCTTCATCTTGTCATTACCATTTCCTATTTGTTCATTTATTATTTTACAAAAAAAGACCAGCAAGTGGTCTTTTCTTAAGTTTTATTTTAAAACCGATTATTTCAAGTTTTCTTTAATCAATAAATCTTCAATCATCGTGTTATGAAGTTTTTTTAGCACCTTTTTAGTTAAAACCTTTTGACCAAAACTAAGGTCCAAATCCTTAATTTTCTGCTTATCTGTTAATCAAGATAAGGTTTTTAATAACTCACGCACATCATAACTACTCGCATAAACTTCAGGCACACCGCGATCAATGCCTAACAAAGTGTAAACCCCAGTCATTGCTGTGCGCACAGAATATTCTGTGGTAAAGACCACATCATGTTCAATCTCAGCAAAGTTACCAATAAAGCAAAGGTTAGTGTATCCTTCAGGGTTTACCTTAGGACGATCTCCCAAGGTACGAGGCATAAAATAAGAAGTAATAAAGGGTAAGTAGGTCGGGATGTTATTACATTCTTCACTCGCTAATTGATAAATTTTATCATCTGGAACTCCCAGATGATAAAGTCATTCTTGCGTAATTTCTATTCCCGTACACTTTTCAATTGGTTTTTTAATGTAGTTCCCTACAGTATTTGATAATAATCCGTACAATCAAACCACATACTCCCCGGGTTTTTGGTTTTTAAAATGGGGTTGGCGGTTCATTGTATAACTAATTTCTCAATTAGAATCAACCACACTAACAATCCCTCCCGTGACCACTTTTCCTGGTATCGGTTCCCGTTTGCTGATTTTTTCAACCCAGGGTAAAACTTTATCGTTGATGGTAATACTAGAAGCAATAAACCAACTTTCTGAAGGAATGTTTTCACAAAACTTTGCAGGATTACCAAATAATGCATCTTGTTGAGCCATGTTTTTTCAGAGACTTCAACTACCACCAAGTTCATGAGTTTCTGCAGCAGGAGTATTGTTGTCTCCTGAAGTACTACTTTCAGTAGCACTACCATTGGTGACAAAAACCAAATCATCATCCTCAATCGCAAGCGTTTCTGGTTTTTGTTTCCAAACTAGTTCAATCTTGTTGACCTTTTTAGCAGCAGGATTTTTCTGATCAACCAAAATATTTTTTACTTGGGTGTCGTATTGAAAAACCACGCCCTTACTCTTTAACCAAGTGATCAAAGGTAAAACTAAAGATTCAAACTGGTTATACTTGGTAAACTTTAACGCCCTCATATCCATCAAACCATCGATGTGGTGACAAAAGCGTAAAAGATAACGCCGCATTTCCATCACACTGGCCCAGTTCTCAAAAGCAAACATCGTTTTGTAATATCACCAAAAGTTACTTTGTAAGAATTCATCAGAAAAAACTTCGTCAATCTTTTTATCTTGCAAGTCTTCTTCTTTGGTTAAAATCAAGGCAATTAACTGTTTTAAATCCTTGCTAGTTAAGTTGTACTTACCATCATCTGGTTTTTGTCACCCCCTGGCTTCAATTAAACGGGTCATACTAAAGTTAGGGTCTGCTTTATTTAACCAGTAGTACTCGTCAAGCACCGAAGCGTCAGGGATTTCTAAAGATGGGATTGAACGGTATAAATCTCACAAACATTCGTAGTGATCTTCCATCTCTCTACCTCCGCGAACGACTCAACCCTTATTTTTAATAAAGGCCCCGTCCAACGAACCGCCCCCAACAGGTAGTTCTTCAAAAACCCGAATCTTACGCCCCTCAACTTGACCATCACGAACCAAAAAAGCAGCCGCAGCAAGACCAGCTAATCCCGATCCCACAATATAAACATTTTTAATTTCATCAACTCTTGCTGGTTTCTTGGGACGGGCAAAAGCTTCATAATTTCCGTTACTATTGTACATATTCTCTCTTTTCTATGTAATAAAATTACAGTTTTTATTATCTCACTCTTAACTAACAATTTCCGACCTTGACCAGAATTCAACCAAATAAAAAGCACTCCAATGAGTGCTTTTAAATAAATTTTACCGCAGGGCCTTATTAAAAGGTTTTCCATTCGCCGCGGGAGCATGGGATCATTTCGAGAAGATCACCATGACCACAATTGTTAAGACAAACGGAATAATTCTAAAGATTCCCGCATTATTCTTGATTGCTACATTCGTAGTTAAAGTTCCTAATTGGTTTCCTAAGGTGTATAAGAACCCAAAAGCCACCACCCCAACAGTAATATAAAGAATATTTCATTGACCAAAGATCAGAATGGCTAAACCTAAGAAACCAAAACCAAATGTGGTTCCCCCAAAAGTTCCTCCCCCAACAATGGTACAAATCATCACTCCCCCACCAATTCCAGCTAAGAAACCAGATAAAAAGACGGCAAGGTAACGATATTTAGCGACCGAAATTCCCGCCGCATCAACAGCATTAGGATTTTCACCAACCATTTTATAGCGCATTCCAAACTTAGTAAAAGTAAAGAAGACTAAAAGTAACACAGCAATCCCCAAACCGATTAATAACCAAACAGGAAGAACATGGTTAGTATCAGCATATAAAGAACGAAAGTTAGTAGAAATATCTGTAGCACTAGGGCCAAAAAATCCTGAAGTAGCAAAGAATAACGCGATTCCTGCCGCCAGAATATTAATTGCTGTTCCTGAAATTACTTGGTTGGCCTTCAGAGTGATCGAAGCAAACCCGTGGAAGAGGGCAAAAATCGCAGCAACCACTCCTCCGACCAAGACCACTCAAAGCTGATCAAGGTTGTGCGTGGCACTTTTGTTTACTGTTGATCCGATCATCGCTACCACCAGCGCCCCAATACTCATCATTCCTTCGATCCCGATGTTAACAACTCCACTGCGTTCACTGACATACCCAGAAAGTGCTGCTAATAATAAAATTGCACATAAAGCAAAAGCATAATCTAAAAAGGATAACATTTAATTATTTCATCTCACTTTCTAGAAAACTTCCACCTCTGGTTTTTGCTTCCAAATCTAAAATATAGCTTTGTAAGCGTTCACTATAAGTGCGTTCGTTTTCATTTAACATCAAACCTTTGGTTTGATGGTTTAAATCTTTGTTGTTGATAATTTGTTGTTTTTCAGTTTTATAATCTTGACTGAATGAGACCAAGTTTTGCTTATAAGTGGTCATGATTCGTTTTGTGTCCACTTTAATCTCTCTGGTTTCATCCAGATTATTGTAAGCGATCTTTGATTCTTCAACCCACTTTTCTTCTCTTGCCAACCAACAGTAAATCCGTTTTTTAACAGCAAAAGAAGCACGCGTGTCTTGGGCAGTGAAAAAGTTGCCCTGATTAATCGTTTGGAACTCAACTCACATTAAAGTAATTTTTTCTGCTAGTTGGTTTAAATAAGTTCCTGGATAAACTTGTTGGTTTTTTAACTCACTTTTATAGTGATGGTAAGTGCCAACAAACCCTTGCATTGCAGCAATTTGTCCTTGACTAGTAGGTTTATCAAACTGGTGGTGACGAGTTTTATTCGCTTCTTTAAGATCGACCACCCTTTTTTGATAAGTCTTTTTAGCCTCGCTCAACTTGTGAAGATAACTCGCTTGCACAGTTTTAAGTTTTGTTTTAACTTGAGCGTTATTTTTAGTTCTTCGATAATCAATTTTTGCATTAATCGCAAGTTTTTGCTGTTGTTCAATGACTACTTGACTAGCTTTTTTTAGAGTTATAATTTGGCTAGTAACTGAAGTTTTCAACTCAACAAGTTTTTGGTGCTTTTCTGCTGCACTCAACGTTTTATCACGACGAATAACGTTTTTGTCTAAGCGATAATCAGTTCTTAATGATTCAACCCTGTTCTTGGTTAAAATCTTTTGTTTTTTGATTTCTCCTTTAGTTTCAATTGATAAGTTAAATCAAGTTCAGTAGTGAGTTAAGTCCCCACTTTTTCCTTCGTACCAAGCTTTAATTTCATAAACTTTTTGATGGTATTCTGCTTTAACTGGTTCTAATTGAGTTTTAAACCAGTGGTGGTAGTGGTGAGTTTCTTGTTTTAAGTAGTCTCGCATGCCAAGATAAGTTGCTTTGACTTCTTCTAAACTTCTTAAAGCGTTTTGATCACTAATTCTCAATAACAATCGCTCACGGCGTTTGATTCCTTGTTTTGCCAAAGTTAAACGTTGAATGTAGTGATCTTTTTTCACTGTTTTAATCGCTTGACCAAGTTTTTTATCAACTTCTCTTAAGTTCTTTCGATAATCACGAACATAAGCACGAGCTTGTTGCTTAATCGCTTTAATTTGTTTTTTGTATTCTGCATAAGCAAGTTTTTCCACCCCTTCTTGGTAAGCAAGTTTCAAAAGGTGTTTTTCTTCTTTCATGGCTTGAAGGTAGTTTTGCACATCTAGCCCAGGACGGAAACTTCAGCGAGCTTTAATAACTTGTTGTCGTTCTTTTTGCAGCTGGTGCACTTGTTCTCGCACAGAGCGTGATGAAACACTAGCTAAATTAATCTTCAACCTCAAGATGGGATAATAATTAATAAACAGTACTGAAATCGCAGCAAAGTAAACAATAATTCCAAAAATTAAACTTGAAGTTTGGTTAGACATGTTAAATAAGGATGCTGCACCAGCTCCTCCTGATTGGAGAATTCCTCACAGAAATGAAGTAAAGAAGATTCCCAGTGGATTATTGAAAGCAACTAGGGAAATGGCAATCGCATCATAACCAATTGCCGGAAGATTATCTATAGTAAAGGAAATATTCGGGTTTAAGGTTAACACGTTAACAAACGAAGCAATTCCTGCCAATCCTCCAGAAATCAACATCGATTCAACAATCTTTGCTTTAACGTTAAATCCGGCGTACTTTGCGGCGTTTGGTGAGGACCCCACCGCTTTTAATTTGTAACCAAAAACAGTTTTGCTTAATAAGAACGCCACCAAGATTAAACAAATAAAAGCAACAATTAAAGGAATCGCGATCGAACTACCATTAATTGCTAATTGATCTGCAGGCATGGAAGCACTTGTACCAATTCCAGCTCCAGTCAAACTTTGATACTTAGTAAAAAGAAACTTTAATAAGTATCAAACTGTTCAGTTTAACATAATCGTGGTGACCACTTCGTGAATATTGAACAAAGCTTTTAAAGCTCCAGCAATTCCAGCCAAGAGCGCTCCTGAAAATAAACAAATCAAGAAGACAACAATAATATCTCCAGCACTCATAACAGGATTATTACCCACTGCTAAGCGATAATAAATAATTGAGATTCCTGCTCCTAAGAGCATTTGTCCCGAAACCCCAATGTTAAAGATTCCTGATTTAAAACCAAGCCCGACCGCCAAACCTACAATAATGTAAATTGCTAGTCATTGGAAGGTTTGTTCAACAAATAAACCACTAAAAGAAACGTTGAATAATTCTCTTAAATAAACAAAAGGATTAACGTTTTGTGATGCAATAATAATTCCAGCAATAATTAAACCTAAAACAATCGCAAAAACCGATCCCTTAATATATTTAAACTTTTCGCGGGTTTCATAAGAAGAAAAGGTGTCTCGAGTTTTTTGTTGCAGTTTTCAGTTGAATAAATTCCATTTATTCATGAAGATTAACCCCTTTCTGAGTCAGGGTGCTACCACCCATTAATGCTCCAATCTCTGCTCGCTTAACCTTTTGTGCACTCAAGGTCTTAATAATTCTGCCATCATTTATCACCGCAATGTTATCTGCTAAACTCATAACTTCACTAAGTTCATAAGATACGAGTAACACCGCTTTATTTTGTGCTTTTTCTGCTAAGATTTGACTGTGGATATATTCAATCGCCCCGATATCCAAACCTCGGGTTGGTTGAACAACCACTAATAAGTCGTGAGGACGATTAATTTCTCTTCCTACCACAAACTTTTGTTGGTTTCCTCCCGACAGACTTCGTGCTAGCGCTCTGCCGTTGCGGCTACCACGAACATCATACTGGTGGATGAGTTGCTCTCCGTATTTTTCGATTTCGTTTTGATTAATCATTTTCAAAGTGGTGAATGGTTTTTTATCAATACTTTGGAAGACAATATTGTCCAAAACGTTAAAATCCATCACCATTCCATACTTATGCCGATCTTCAGGAATATGACTCATTCCCATTTCATAACGTTTCTTGATTGAAGTGTTATTAATGTTAACCCCTTTAAAAACAATTCCCCCACTTGATGGTTTAACTAGACCAGTGATCGCTTCAATTAACTCTTTTTGCCCGTTTCCTTCCACTCCTGCAACAGCAAGAATTTCACCCTCATGGATGGTTAAATTTAAGTTTTCTACCGCATTTAAACGGTGATCACTTTCTTTTTTTACCGTTAAATTAATCACTTCAAAAATCTTTTTCTTGCCATGAAGATGATCTTTGTTTTTAACTTTAACAAGTTTTCTTCCTACCATAGCTTCACCAAGCATATTGCCTTTAATTTCTTTAACAGCAAATTCTTGCACATTTTTACCAAGGCGAATAACTGTCGCTTTAGTAGCGACCTTTTTAATCTCTTCAAGTTTGTGAGTGATGAAAATAATCGTTTTCCCTTTGGCTTGTAAATTCTTCATAATCAGCAATAAGTTTTCAATCTCTTTGGGAGTAAGTACTGCTGTTGGTTCATCAAAAACCAAAATATCAGCATTACGATAGAGAATCTTCAAGATCTCGACACGTTGTTGCATTCCTACAGAAATATCTTCAATCCGAGCGTTTAAGTCAACATACAAACCATATTGATCCATAATGTTAGTAATTTGATGTTTAATTTTAGCTTGGTTAGTAAAGATTTTTAAACTAGTTTCTTCTACTCCCAACGCGATGTTTTCTCACACCTTCATCACCTGCACCAACTTAAAGTGTTGGTGCACCATTCCAATTTTATATTGGTTTGCTTTAATGGGATCAGTGATAATTACTGGTTCACCATTAATTTTAATTTCACCACTATCTGGTTGATACATTCCAAATAAAATACTCATCAATGTTGATTTACCAGCTCCATTTTCACCAACCAAAGCATGAATGTCATTCTTTTTCACCCTTAAAGTTAAATGATCGTTAGCAACAATCATTCCGTTGTTAAACGTTTTGGTAATATCAAGCATTTCTACAGCATATTCACTCATTATTTTGTTCCTTTCCTCGCTCATGCTATTAGTCATCATTGACTAACTTTTCAATTTCGCCAGTTTTAACTTTTGCCACAATGTCAGCGGCAATTCGTTGGATTAAAGCACCATCCATATAACTACTAATATTCATCTCGGTTTTTTCGAACTCACCATTGACATAATTAATTAGCACATTGCTATCATCAGGAATTAACATTCCCCGTCTATCATTTTGGTCGTTTTGACCATCATAAAGATATAACTTATGGGTCTTAAGTTGATATTTGCCACTGCCATCATCTAAAAGGTCGACTGACCAGTTCAAAAATGGGGTTGGAGAGAGACCATCTCATAACATTGCGGGGTTAGTTCGAGCAATTAAGTTTCCGTGCTTATCTTCGTCCTTTAAAGATGAAGAATGTTGCAAGGCAGCTTGGGTAGCACTATTAATATTCTTAATTGCACTAGTAATAAAACGTCCGTGAACAGCATCACTATCATAAGCAGTTGCCTGATCACCATCCACACCAATAATGTAAGGTCGACCATTAAAGGTACGAGGACGATAGTTTAAAACATCTTCAATTTGAGGTCCAGCAATCGGAAAAATTAGATCTGACTTTTCTTGGTCAATTAACTTATTAGCAATTCCTGACTTAATGGCTCCCCCTAACTGAAAATCACCACTATAATAAGCAGCGTCAAACGGGGAAATAATTTTCAAATCACCAACTTGGTGGCTGGGAGTATTTGCGAGATAAATTTTTCTGTATGATTGAGAGGTAGTGGCATAGTATTGATTGAAAAGTTCAACCCCTAAGAACGCTCCCCACATATAATTATCTACTGCATATTTAAAAGAAGTTCCTCCAAAAGTACCAAAAGTGATTTTTCCATCCCCATTAACATCACCTTGCATTCTTTCATTACCCTTAGCGTCTTTAACCTTAGTAGTGGCTCAATAAGCAGCGTCAAAAACTGCTTGCATACTGGCAATTTGAGAATTAAAAACAATGCTGATTACGTTTTTATATTCAGGATCATCATAGTTTGCTTTTCCATCAATTAAAATTACTGATTGATTTTTAAACAACTTGGTGGCCTCACTTAAGGTCGGAACGTGAGCAAATCCTGACAAAACTAAAGCATCAGCTTTCTTAAGTTTTGCTAAACGATAACCCGAAACCAAAGAAGTATAAGAAGCATCAGCTGCTTCCACGTAATTATTCTTTCCAACCAAGCCATAGTTATTTTTTAAATAAATATTCATCCCTTTATAGGCATCTTCATTAAAAGCGTGATCCTTTATTGTGCCACTTTCAGTAGTTAAAACTACTCGTTGACCCGCGACACCACTAGCATACTTAGGAGCAACACATCCAATTACACTTGTAGCACTAATGCCAACCACACCAATTGATGACAAAATCCCTAAAGTTTTTTTCACACTATCTCCCTCTTATCAAGATTCAGGTAAAGGTAGGAGTGTTTCAGACAAGAATTAGTAGCATTTTAAGCTACTAAATTCTTATAGTCTCTAATAGGTTAGAGGTAGAAACAATATCCCGTTCTGATATCTTATATAAGAATTCCTTTATTTTATATATTTAATTTTAGCATGAGGTTTCAATTTATGACTAAATTATTTTTCATCATAAATTAACGAAAATTCCTTATTTTTAGCCTTATCAATGATCTTTTGAGCTAGTTGAGTAATAATCTTCCCGTTCAAATAATCAATTGCTGTAGTTCCCAAAGCAGCAAATTCAGTATTAACAAAATTAATTAACACATCACCTTCATCAACTGGCAATGATCCCGTTTCATCAGGGTTATCACCGTTTTCACCATCAAACAAACGTAAGTAATGTTGGGTTAGTTTGTACTTACCACTACCATCATCTAAAAGGTCAACTGACCAGTTTTTGTAACGTTCTGGAGTAGTACCATCCCACACTTCATCAGCATTTGTTTTTACAGCATAACTGCCATTAGCTTCTTTAGTTACTAACGATCCGGCGTGTTGCAAGGCGACTTTTGTAGCACTATGAACATTTTTAATCGCGCTAGTAATAAAACGCCCGTGATAAGCAGAGGTGTTATAAATTTCAGCTTGATCAACATCAATCCCAATCACATAAGGCAAACTTTTATAACCACTCCGAGGAATGTAACTTAAAACATCTTCAATTTGAGGTCCAGCAACAGGGAAAATAATGTCAGCTTTACGGTCATCAACTAGCTTAGAGACAATCCCTGATTTAGTAGCTCCTCCCAAATCAAAACCATTAGTTCACCAGTCATTACTACTAGTATTGGTTATTTTCACTGATTCAATCTTATAATCATCAGTATTAGCAAGACGAACATAACCTCGGGCTGAACCATATCACTTATTGAACAGATCCATTCCTAACAGTAAGCCTCACATGTAGTTATCAACTCCGTATTTATTTGAAGCTCCAGCAAAAGTACCGAAGGTAATTTTGCCATCCCCACTTGCATCACCTTGCATTCTTTCATTACCCTTAGCATCTTTAACCTTAGTAGTGGCCCAATAAGCGGCATCAAAAGCTGCTTGGACCCCTCCTAGTTGCGAATTAAATAAAACGCTAATCACATGATCATAAATTTTATCAGTACTTCCTGGGGTTCCATCGACTAAAACAATCGTTTTTTGTCCAAAAAGCTTTGCTGCAGCAGCAATCGTAGTTATGTGATTAAATCCTGGTAGAATTACAGCGTCGGCTTTTTTCAGTTTTGCTAACCGGTAAGCAGAAACTACAGAAGTGCTTGAGGTATCAGCAGCTTCAACATAGTTGTTTTGCCCATCCAACCCGTATTCTGACTTGACAAAGTTTTTCATACCGATGTAAGCATCTTGATTAAAAGAATGATCGTTGATCCGGCCACTAGTAGAAACTACCACTCTTTGACCTGCCCTACCCACAGCAAATTGGGGAGCAATACAAGAAACGACACTCGTAGAGGCAATACTAGTAATTACAAGCCCGCCTAATAAGGGTAGGAGTTTTTTCATCTTTCACCCTCCTTTGGGTATATTTTAAAAAAAGAAAACCCGAATTCTCAGGTAGAAAATCCATAAAAAGGGTCTGTGATAAGAGTAATAAACCCTCATTAACATGCCTGTAGGCATGTTCTTATAGTCCCTAATTTTTGGTTAAAGGTAGAGTTGACAACCCATTTTGTTACCCTATATAAGAATCTGATATTCAATTTTATGTAAATAATAATAACCTGAATTGTTTTCAAAAAAAACAGTAAAAAATAAACTTTATCGTTCTGGAATTATTCTAATTGATAGATAATTATTTATTTATCAAGGTGATAATTATTTTTCCACAGCATAAAAAAATTAACTAAAAAAAGATTTTTCCTGCCTTAATAATTGAGGCAGTCTATTTTACACCAAAATAGACTGGCAAGGTTTCTACTGAAACCTTGGAGGCCTTTTAAACCACAGTTTTTTGTCATAAAATCTTTATAGTAAACGAGGTTGGAAAATTATTTTCTTTATAAACTCTCCTTGGGCATGAAACTTCTTCTCATATTCAGTAGGAACATTAGTTTTTAGTTGGTTAGCATCAGCATATAAATCCGGAGTTTGATAAATAATTTTTCATTGAGGATGATGAGCTATTTGTTCTAAACTAAACTGGTAAAGTTGGTCATTATCAGTTTTTAATTCAACCGTTCCTGATGGTTTTAAAATTTTAAAATAGTCATCAAGAAAAGTTTGATAAGTTAACCGTTTTTTATAATGCTTTGCTTTTGGTCAAGGATCAGAAAAGTTTAAGAAAAGATAATCAAAAGAATTGGGGAGAAAAACTTGGTGCAGTTTTTCTGCAAATTCATTCATAAACTTTAAATTATCAAGTTGTTGTTGCTTTGTCGTTAAAGCTTTTTTTAAAGCAACCCCTACTACAGTACTTTCTTTTTCTAGGCCAACCAAATTTCAATCAGGATGAATTAAAGATTGGGCGATTAAAAAATCACCCTTACCACAACCAATTTCTAAAGCATAAATTTGGTTGTGATTAACAAAAGAATCTGCCACTTTTAACTGCTTGTTACCAGCAGCAATTAAGTGTTGAGAGTGGTTTGCTAAATAAGCTTTTGTTCAGTTTTTATTTCTTAAACGCATGGTTTTTTCTCTCTATATTTTAATAAAATGCTAACCCCAAACCAAAGAAAATTGCACAGACAACAACAGTAATAATGCCAATCATCAGTGGTGAAGAAACTAACGAAGGATCGCGTTTGAGTTTTTTGGCTCCAATTGGTAGTAGTGACCCCAATAAGCCGCTTAAAAGAATGCCAAGAATCAAGGTTACACTGCTGGTTAAAACTACATCTCATAAACCTTGACCCTTAACACTATTGAATTGAATTGCATAGAAGATCACTAGGCGTAAGATATTTAAAACAATCATCACACCTCCAACAATCAAAGTAGTTAACATTTCTTTAAAGACTAACCGGCGGAGTTTTTTCTGATCATCATTAATTGACAAGGCGCGAACTACATTACTGGTTGATTGGCTTACACTAACTCCACAAACTGCCATTAAGACAAAAACTAATGGGGCATACAAATAAATAACCGCATACTTGCTATCATTAATTGTTCCCAATTGGGTGTGATTTAACCCATACTTATTGAAAAAAACCACTAATAAAATTTGCACAATCGTCGCTAGCAACATGCCTCCACCTAATCAAATCAAACGCGAAAGAAACATCCCCCCAATTTTTTGTTTAAAAGGGTCGTCATCATTAAAGGGTGTAATCCCAGCAAAACGTTGTAAATCTTCGGTAGTTTCTCGTTCAATTACATCAACGACATCATCAATCGCAATTACTCCCGCCAACTTATTATCAGGAGTAACGACAGGCAAACTATTCAAATCATAACGCTTAAAAACTTGCGCGACTTCTTCTTGGTCTCTATCAATTCTTGTTGAGACTACGGCTGTATTCATAATACTTTCCAGTTTAGCTTCACTATCATTGAAGAGTAAGTCTTTTAACTGAATTTGTCCCACCAAAGCCTCGAAGTCATCAATAATAAATAAATCATCAACATTTTCAACCTTATCATGAACAGCTTGAACTGCTTTAATTGCTTCTGAAACTGTCAAAGTTTGGGATAACTTTAAAAGGTTAACACTCATAATTCCTCCAGCAGTTTGTTCGTCATGTTGGAGAATGTCGTTTAATTCTAAGCGTTTTTCCGCAGTAGCTAAATTAAGCACTTTTTTAACATCATCTTTGCGTAAATCATCAATTAAATCAACCAAATCATCACTATAAATATTATTAACTAAAAGCTTTAAATCATTATTATTTAAATTCTTCACTAATAACTCTTGAGTTTCTAAGTTTAAATAAGTAAATAAGGTGGTTTGGTATTTCTTATTAATCAATTCAAAAGTAGCAACAATCTCAGCTTCATCTTCTAATTCGTTTAAAGCACTAGCAATATCAACATCTTGGTACGCGCTAAATAACTTGTTAACCTTTTTCTTATCATGAGTTTGTAAAACTTTTTGGATCTCTAAGGTGAGCTCGCTCAATTCTTTCATTAAAATTTTCCTTTGTTAATACTTCTGTTAATTCTATCAAAAAATAAAAAGACAAAACATCATTGCTCATGCATGTTTTGTCTTGATGGTGCTGAAATTCAGCATTTGGTGGAGATGGCGGGAATTGAACCCGCGTCCAAGAAACCCTTATCTATAACGTCTACAAGTTTATTTGTTTTCCTAACTGATGATTAATTAACTGAAATCAACAAAGGATTAAAGAATCATTTGCAATGGTATTTAAAAGCTATTTATTGCAATTATAACTTCGGAATCGATTAGGTAAAAAGATAATAATTAACCGACTAAAATTACTACCCTTAGAAATGTTTAACTTAAATTAAAGTTGGATTAAGCAGTTAATAGAGCTGCCCCAGCTTGATTGTTTGACATCATAAATGCTGGCATTTCAAATTTTTCTTCTTTTGTGTTTGCGTTTAATCAAACCTAGTAGTCTTTAGGTTTACCAGACCACTGCTGTTATAGATAACAGATATCCTGTCGAAACCAGGACACCCCCGTGATGATTTAATCAAAATCATACTCTTATTTTATGCGAAAATTAATCATTTCACAAGTAAAATTTACTGTGAAAAACCCAGTTTAAATTAGTCCAAATAGACGAAAGATTGCGGCGCAACTTTGATGCCATAATCACTTAAATCTTTGGGATTTGGAAACTTTTTAACCTTTCCCAATTCAAAAACTAGTGCTTTATCTTTGTTAATGTAATAATCATCAAAAAACTCTTTAGTAATTCCAGAAAAATCTTTAGTAAGGTTTCAAATAATTTCCAAAGAATCATAAAACGTTGTTTTAACTTCTGCTTCCGCGACCACTCTCATTAAAGGATAAGTTTGATAAATAACTAAGGCATCAATTTTACGTTTAGGATTAATCTTGCGAAACTCATATTTCTTCTCGCCACTTAAAATTTTTTCAACATATTCAGGATTAATTGAAATTAAAATTTTACCCACAAGAATAACCTCACTACTTTTAACCTATCGTTTATAACGCTTATTAATTTCTCGTTGGGAATCTCGCTCTTTAATTGTTTGGCGTTTGTCATGAAGTTTCTTTCCTTTTCCTAAAATAACTTCTAATTTAACCCGATTATTAGTTCAGTATAATTTAGCAGGAACTAAAGTTAACTTTTCTTCTTGCACGCGTTTTAATAAACGGTTAATTTCGGTTTTGTGTAATAGTAATTTTCTGGTGCGGGTCGGATCTAACTTAATGGGAGTATTGGTAGCATGTTCGTAGTTTTTAATGTTCATATTAATAATAAATGCTTCTTGCTTGCGAATTAAAACAAACGCTTCGTTAATTGAAACATCACCCTGGCGAATTGATTTTACTTCACTACCAGTTAAACTAATTCCTGCCTCAACACTATCAATCACTTCATAATTGAACCGTGCTTTTTTATTAGTGACAATAATTTTCATACCCATTGTTTTCACCTTTTCTAATTCACAAACTGAAAGTCAATCTTCCGAGTTGGTAAATCTGCTTTTATCAGCTTAACTTTAACCTTATCCCCCATCTTGTAAATCTTATTTTGGGGGGTAATTAAACTTTGACTCTTTTCATTATAAAAAGTTCCTTGAGGAAATTCAGAAATATGCACTAAACCTTCGACCATATTTTCTAACTGAATGAAAGTACCAAACTTTAAAGCAGTTACAATCAGACCGCCAAATTCCTGACCGACTTTATCTTGCATGTATTCCACCATACAAACCTTAATCACTTCGCGTTCGGTATCAATTGAATTTTGTTCGGTGTCGTTAATAACTAAACTTGCTTTTTCGACAAAAGCAGCATTTTGTTCTAATTTTCAAGCATCAGTTTCTTGCTTAATTAAATATTGTTTTAAATAACGGTGCACAATTAAATCACTGTACCGACGGATTGGTGAAGTGAAATGAGTATAACATTCTGAAGCTAAACCAAAATGACCAATGTTAATTAAACCATACTTCGCTTTATCCATATAGCGTAATAAACTTAAGTTCAAGAGTTCTACTTCTAAAGGATCAGTAATCTGTTGATCAATTTGTTTTAGCGTATGGTTTAAGTTTTTGGGGTCGAGTTTTTGTTTATCAGTTAACTTAACATCAATACCAAAGTTAATTAGAGTAGCATATCATTCTAATAACTTTTCTGCTTCAGGACGACCGTGATTTCGGTAAATGAAGGGTAATTCCTTCGCATAAATTGTTGTGGCAACCGCTTCATTGGCACTGACCATAAAGTTTTCAATCAACCGTTCACTCTCCCCGCTTACTCGCGAACTAATCTTGACAACATTAGCATTGGCATCCAAAATAACTTTAGGCTCACGAATTTCAAAATTAATTGTTCCCCGGGTAGCGCGTTCCTTATTCAAAATCTGGTGGAGTTCAAAAGCGTGCGTTAGCATTGTTTGGACTTCTTCACTAGCAACAATGGTTTTAGTAGCATAATACTCGTTTACTTGGTTGTAATTTAAACGCGCTTCTGAAATCATGACACTTTCATAAATTTGTTTTTCAACCATTTTTCCCGTTAAGTCAAAAACCATTTCACAGACTAACACAAATTTTTTTTCATTGGGATTTAATGAACAAACCCCATTAGATAAAACTTCTGGAAGCATCGGAATAACTGTATTCACCAAATAAGTCGAATTTCCCCGCAACAACGCTTCTTTGTCTAAAAAAGTTTTTGGTTGCACATAGTGAGCGACATCAGCAATCGCCACAGTTAAACGATAATGTTGGTCATCAATCTTTTCAACTCCGATGGAATCATCCAAATCCTTGGAATCAATTCCATCAATTGTGACCATCGTTTTACCAAGCAAACTTCGTTTGGTTCTCTTCTTTAATTCTTCGCTTTGACTATCAGGAGTTAGGGCAACTTTTTGGGCTTCAGTTGAAGTATTTTTGTTAAAATCAATCTTAATGTTAAATTCTTCAGCAATCGCAACAATTCGGTCTGATGCTTTTAAAGCACTCCCAATAACTTTAATAATTTTGACAAATAGCTTCCGTCCTTCGCTACGTAAAATCTTTACCTTTAATAATAAATTCGCATTCAAATGAGAATTTTTTTTATTAACCATGACTACGCGAAACGAACTTAAACTTTGATCAGTCGGAACTAAGTCAAGAAACCTTCCGTCACTTGACTTTTTCAATTCCCCAACCAAAAACTCTTTTTCGCGACTGGCAACTTCAGCGACACCCGCTTTAAAGCGAGGTGGAATAGTAGGGTCTTTTTCTTGAAAATTATCTTTTTGAATTTGATAAACAACAACATCCCCACTAATAGCATTATTCAAATTTACTGGGGGAATAAAAAAATCATCACCTTCTAAATCGTGGAAATTTGTTACAAACCCAAAACCTTTGGGGTGCATCTTAACATGACCTTTAAAGTAAGGTTCTTGGTCAATCAGATAAACATTCAAACTAGGAGTTAAAGCAACCAGATTTTGTTCATCCATTTCTTTTAAAAGGTTTAAAAGCTCATCTGGATTAACCTTGAGGTTTTGTTCTAAAACCATTAAGGGCAGTTTCTTTTCGTGTTGCTTTAATAAATTAATAATTTTAGTTTCCATCATGGTATTAAGCTCTCTTTCTAGTGGTTAAAAAGTAAAAAACACTACTTTAAAATAGTGTTTGTTAAGATACATATAATTAAAGTGATGACAAAGAAAACTATTCCTAAAGACAACATCCAGATTGAAAAAACTTTCTCTGCGCCACGTTCTTTAGAATTGGTAAATAACTCTTCGTTTCCACCATTTAATGCACTTAAACCAGTTTGGGATTTTTTATTCTGTAATAAACCAATTACAATCATGGCAACAGCCAGAATCATAATCGCAATTTCAAACCCTAAAATAATTCGATTCGCCGTATAATTTGCTCCGTTATTCGCTAATAATGCGCCCACAGAAATAACCCCCTCTCCTTTTAAAACTAATTGTAATTTTACTATATTTTTGTATTTAGTTAAACTGAGTGTTAGTTTTTAGTAATGCTACTTTATTAAAAAAGACCAACCCTAAAAAGGTTTGGTCTTTTAAGATGAGTTAATTATCTTTTTTTAAAAAGTTCAGTTAACTCAACGTTTAATCCTTTCGCAATCTTTTCAACTGCCTTCAAAGAAATATTTCTAGTTCCCCGTTCAGTGTCAGAAATGTAATTACGGTGTAATCCTGAACGAAAACTCAATTCTTCTTGAGTGATATTTTCCTTGGCACGGAGGTTTCGCATGTTTTGACCAAGAATCTCAACGATATCTTCTTTTTTCATTCCTTTAGCCATCCTTATTACTCCTTTCTTTTTGTTGAATTAATTGTATCTAAAAAACAAATTGAATCAACACTTTTTTGTGTACTAATGATCTTTATGAAGCTCATCATAAAGTTTGGCAATGTTTTTAAAAAGATTGGCAATTCCCGACTTAGTAATCACAAAACCTTTCTTTTGCATTTCGCTTTCTAATTCCACATATGATGACTCCGGAAACTTTAACCTTAAATTTGCTAAAACATTTGCTTTCTCACTTAACTTTTGCATTTGGTGGTGTTGCTTAATATAAGTAATTTGTTTTACTTGTTCTGCAGCAGTTTTTAACACCTTTGCTTGGTTAGAAATATCAATGTTAGAAATTCGGTTAATACTATTGACCATATCACGAGAAATCCGTTCGTTTTCAAACTTCATCACACTTAGCCCCGCATCAATAAATTTCAAAAAGTCAGAAATTAAAGTTGCTTTCTTTAAATAAGTCAGGTAAATCTGGCCTTTACGGTTCAAGAGTTTAAAATCAAAATCTTGATTGTGCATTAAATTTTGAAAATAAAGCGCATCAGTTTCTTCACGAAACCTTAACTCTAAATGATAGTAAGATTGGGGCGCGTTAACTGAACCAATCGCGACAAACATTCCTGCCACATAGGAACGTAATAGATCAGAGTGGTCAAGAATTTCTTGGTTAACTGCCACAACCTTACTTTGTTTAACATCAATGATGTTTAACTGCATTAAAAAGTTTTTTACTTCTCCATTTAAAGTTAGGTGATAAACTTTTTGTTTCTTTAAAGTTTGGGGTTGGGTAATTGAGATTAAAACCTCACCTTGGTAGTGCTTCCGCATAAAGGTTAATAAAGTTCGGGCAATCTTGTTACTAATCGTACTAATGTGGAGTTTTAATAAGTTGTCAGAATAAATTAACTCCGCATTATATTTAATAAAACCACATAAAAAAGCTTGTTCTTGAGCATCACTGAAAGTATGAGCAACAATTTCCTCTTTAACTTCTAAAGCAAATGACATTAATTCACATCCTAACCTTTAGTTTTCTTTTTTTGCATTTTTGCCAATTTTTGTGATGCTTTTTCTTCTTTAGAAAGTTTTTTTGTCTGCTTGATTTGTTCTTGTTTACTTGAGTTAACTTGGTTCTTTTTTGTTTTTGGTTGCGAAGTTTTGTTTAAAGCCAACCATTTTCTTAAATAATAAAAGTAGGCTTTATCAATCCGTGGTGCTTCAAAGTATTCCTTTTCATATAACTTGGTAGGTTGACGGAAGAACCAAGCAATCACATTTTGACTCAGAATCATCATTAATAGTCCTAGTCCCGCAGTGAGCATAATGATGACCAGCGATAGGGTTTTTTCATACATGATAAACAAGTGGTCGTCAGGTCGTTGCAGTTCTAAAGCAAACCGGACAATGTTTCAAGCTAAAAAGTAGCCCCCAGCCTCTGCCCCTACCTTAGTAATTCAGTACTTTTGGGGGTTATTTGCTTTAATTAAAGTTCTACCACTGTGATAACGACGCGAAGTTAAACTAGCACCTTGATGATTAATTTTCGCAAGCTCCTTCTCATAGTTTGGCTTTTGATCGGTTTCAAGCTTTTTATAAAAGGCTTGGTTTCAAATGACAAAATAACTTTCGTTACGTTCTTGGTGTTTAGCTAATTGTTTGGTGGTGTATTTTCACGGCATAATGAAATTCAATCACCCTTGCCCAGCATTAAGGTGATACTCTTTAGGAAGTTTTTTTCAAGGTTTGGGACCAATTCATTTCCCGATATTTGGTAAAACAAAGGTAATTAAACCTCAAGCAATAAATAAGGCAATTGATTCGTATAAGAAAATTGGTGCCATTTGATAGATTGAACCATTTTGTAAACTAATTCCGTTAATTATTTGACCAGAGGCTCCAGTATATTGTCACTGGCTATTCACCTGAATATAATGCGGCAACCACGAAAGGGGGTGGTTCGAAGCCAACCCCACTGGTGGACCCATGACTTCGTGGTTAAAGAAGTTTCCTCACCGACCAATTCCTTGGCCTAATAAGATATTGGGAATAATACAATCCATATAAGTTCATAAAGAAACTTTGGTGTAATGTCCCATAATCCCATAAACAATTAAACCAGTCAACGTTCCAATATAAACTCCACCATGAATGGCCATTCCTGCGTGTCAAAAGGCAAATAATCCTCAAAACCCAACCCCATTAGCATTAACTCCCTGACCATCAGCATTTAACTTGCCAAAAATTGAAGCCCCAAATAACGACATCGGAATAATCGCAATCACTCCTCACGCCAATTGCGTCACAGGAATACCTTTTTTTCAAAACTTAAAACCACTGTAACCAACTGCAAAAATCATTCCCAGCGTCATCGTAAACGCATAAACGTGGAATCATCCTCCATAATCAGAACTAATCGTTCAGGTTCCTGGATCTTGTCAGTTATTACCTTGAGTTCAATCAATCACCTTTAGTACTCCTTATTTTCTATTGTTGATTATACCCATTCTCTGGTTAGAAGTATTGCTATAATCAGTTAGAATATTAACGAGTATAAATAAAGGAGAGTTATTATGTACCAAAGTCGAGAAAAATATCTTAGTGCCTACCAATCACTATTAGGAGTAGCTTACGCATTTGCGATTCTTAGCACCGTGATTAGTGCGCCCTTCCTCATTCCAATGTTATGAACAATCCCGATGACAAGAAGCATCAATAAAAAACGTTTAGCTGCTGAGCCAAGTGAATGTTTAGCATTAGGAATTTGTGCTTTATTCTTTTTAAGTATCATTTCTGGAGTGCTATTAATTGTTGCTAATGGTAAGGTTGATCAATATGAACGCGCAAAAATCAGTGATGCAACTAATGCTAGAACAAGTGAAGCTGCTGCTAATAAATAATTTTTAAGTTTAGCAAAAAAATAAAGACTTAATTGCTAATAAATTCGCAATTAAGTCTTTTTATTGATTTCAATAATCTACTATTAGAAAGTGATGTTCTTCAAATGATAGACCTTAACAATAAGAATAATTTTAATAAATATGTTACCTTAATCAGAACTGCAGATGATTTTTTTGAAGCAGCACTGAGATGCGATTTGAATGAATCGATTAAAGTTAAGAAATACCCTCTAATGATTCCTAATTTTGTAAATAGCGCGTTTGCTTGTGAATTGTATCTTAAAGCAACATTATTTTTAAATAAAAATGAAATACCACAAAAACACAAATTAGATGACTTATTTTTAGAGTTAGATCAAGAAGATAAAAAAGGAATCTATGATATTTGACGAACAATAGAGGAACAAAATATACCAGATTGTGAGTATGCACAAGATATGTTTTTTGATAATCTAAAAGCTATTAGTAACGTATTCGTCAGGTTTCGCTATGTTCATGAGTGGGCAGAAAATAGCATCTCTTTGGAATACAGCTTTACTATAGAACAATTCGAATATTTCTATAGTAGACCATTCGGAAGTCCTGAGGTATATGAAGGATTTTTAGATCAATTAGCAAAATCAATCAGAAAGTATAATGATAATGTTATTTTACCCATAATTGGTTATTCCATTCATCTTATTTAAACATCAATAAATGAATAAAATTAAACTTTAGTAAAACTATTAATTATTATCATTGTTGAATAATAAAATCTTTATAATTTTCATCAAAACCTAAAACATTAATAAAAACACTCAGATAATAACCATAGAAATTTAGTCCCAAAAAACGCAGGGCTGTTAAAAAAAGATAATAATCATTAGTAATCATTAATTGATTTAATAATTTTCTCAAGATAATTAATCCAAAAATCTTTGTAATTGATCAAGCCTGGATAAAAATCATTGGTCAAATAATGATAATAAAACAAATAATTCTAAGACTATTAACAGGTACCAAAGAACCAATTAAAAATGCCAGAACAAAAACAATTAAAAGGAAGGACAAAATTAATAACTCAACTTTAGTAATAACTTTTGTAAAAAGTTTAATTGATTCTGTATTGAAATTAACTTGAAGATTGTTTTGATTGTCCTCATTTAAATTATTTACTTGTTTTTTGGTCTTTCAAAAAATTATGCTTCCAATCAAGATAAACAAATTTAAAGTAACAAAATCTAATCATAATAATTTCAGATAATTAGCACGATACTTACCTCTTAATGATAATTTATAAATATCACGAATAAATCTAATCAGAAAAAAGAGGGTTACCAACACTGTGATAACTCCACCAACCCAGGGCACATTGGTAGAGTTTGAATCTATTCCATCAATCTGAATATCAAATAAATGATAAATAAATAGGCAATTGTAACAAACGTTAATAAAAACACTAAGAGCAAAAAACACACCATCAATTCAATATGATAAAAAGAATAATTTTAAAATACTTGGTTTAAGATCAAAATTGACCTGAATTACTGCCTTAGTACTATATAACCTTCGTGCGGCAATTATTTTTTTTCTGGTTGCTTCAACTTCTGTTTTTGAAACAGAACTCTTTTTTCCAACCAATAATCCGATAACTCTTTCTAACAATATCGAAATTCAACCCATAAAACCTCCTTCTATAAAAATCTTTTTTCATTATTTTTTATTCAGCAGAAAAACCTCTTGCGAAAATAAAACAGGCCCACTGTCATTTCACACCATTACCTTTATCAGCTTTTATCAGTTTCCCTGTTATTATTTCAGTCATTCCTGCTACTAACTCTATTAACGGAAGGATTCATCCTACAGCAGAGGTTAGAGAAAGAAAGAAACTTAATACCGTAGTATATATCGCCAAAATATCAACCACATCACCCAATCTATCTAAAGCAAACCCGCCGGTTGCTTCTGAAAGTTCATTTAGTCCTTTGGTGACCTCGGCGGTATTACCAAGCAAATGAGCAGTGCTTATTCCATTAATTATTTTTCCGATATCCTTCAGATTCTTAACAAGGAATATTAGATTTACTGATTTTGCTACTAGATTTACTATCCTTGCGTTAGAAACTGCTTTTTCACTAAAATGAACATAAGCTCCTCATTCTCAAAACTTTCATCAATGTTTTGGACCATATTTTGTAAATCACATATAAGCGCTTTCTGCTCTCATTGTGTTTGCATCATCATAATAATAAACATCATCAACCTCAGTATCGTTTGCTTTCACAGTCGATTCACTATCAGGGTAAATTAATTGGACTTCTTTGTTTTTAACCTCAACCTTAACCACTCCTTGATTAACAGCATCATTTAGTTTTTCTAAAGCTTCATCAAGATGCTCACTAACTTCGGAAGGTAAGCTCTTCATATCTAACTTCTTTTGATTAATTGTTAATTGGTGATGATGGTATTCTAAACTATGTTTTAGAATCTTATCAATCTTAGCATAATCTCATTGCTGTGATTCTTGATCAAGGGTTGAAATCTCCATTGTTGTGAACTCATTTGCTTTAGTTTCAACATTACTATCAGTTGTTAATTCACTCATTGCCATCATCTTTTTTGATTCAGTTTTAAGACTGGTGGTTGGTTTAGTTATTGATACACTATCAGTTAGCAATCCAACCGTACTACTAGTGATTACTACGGTTCCTAAAAGTGCTAAAAGTTTTCTCATATATTCTCTCCATTTTTCATTTTTAATCACACTTATAAAATTACAAAAAGAATTTGTTTTTTGCAATTAAAATTGGGGAAAAACATAAAAAAATCTAACTAAGTTAAAGATACTTAGTTAGATTTAATTTTATTGATTAACATTAATTTTAACCTAAGTTTTGAATGTATTCGACAGCCATTTGTCCTGCCAACGCTCCATCTCCAGAAGCAATTGCAATTTGACGTAAAGGTACTTCACGTACATCGCCAGCTCCAAATAATCCCGGAATGCTTGTTGATAAATCTGGATTAACTTTTAAATAACCCTGAGCATCCTTTAAGTTAAGTTCAGGATGAATAAAATCAGTAATTGGTCTTGAACCAATATAAGGAAAAACCGCTTGAACTTTGACTTCCTTCACTTCTCCAGTAATTAAATCTTTTGTTTTTACTGCTTCGACTTTATCAGTACCAATAATCTCTTCAACCACGGTGTTCATAATAAAGTGAACCCCTGGTTTTTCTTTTAATAAGTGCACTTGGAATTCATCAGCTTTAAAGTGATCTTTACGGACAAAAACATACAAGTTTTTCACAAAAGCAGTGAGATAAGTTCCTTCACTTAAAGCAGAGTAACCCCCACCAACTACAGCAACATCGCCACCCTTGTGGAAAGCGCCATCACACACCGCACAATAACTCACACCTTTACCATACAAACGGTCTTCACCAGGAACACCCAGCTTGTTTTCTAAAGTTCCTGTCGCAATAATTAAAGTTTTGGTATCGAGAATGTTTGGTTGTGAAGTATGTACTTCAAACAAGTTATTATCTTGTTTAGTAAAGTGAATAACACTATCATACTCAAACTCTGCTCCCAAATTAGTTGCTTGTTCGTACATTTTTATTGCTAAATCAGGACCAAGAATTGAATTAAATCCGGGATAGTTCTCCACTTCTGCGGTTTTAACCATTTTTCCTCCCGGAACTTCTTTTTCTAAAATAACAACCTTTAATCCTGCTCGCGCAGCATAAATTGCGGCAGTTAAACCAGCAGGGCCACCCCCAACAATAACTACATCATAAATTTCTTTTTCATTTTCATTAGTAAGATTTTTCATATAATCAACCTACCATCCTTCATTTATAAGGGGAAATCCCTTGGGCAAAAACAATCAAGATAATGCCCACCAACAAAATTAAACTTAAAACAAGATAATCAGCAATTGGAGCATTTTGAATAAACAACTCACTTACTTGGCGGTGAGTTTCTAAAATAATCCGGATCAATAAATAAGCAAAGACATAACCCCCACTTGCAACCCCACTGCGTAAAATTCAAAAATGGTGGGGGTTATTTGCTTGTGCTAATTTTTTGGCATCAGGATTCGAAGCAAAGTGACGTTTAAAACCACCAATTAATGCCAATTGCGTTCATTTTGCTTCTTGATAATCAACCCGACTATTTTTAACTTCTTGATGATAACTAGTACGAGCCTTTTTGAACTGCGCACTGTGCTTATCATAGTGGCGAGACTGCTTTAAAAACTTCTGCTTAGCTTGTTTTTGTTGTTTGGTTTTTTGTTGTTTTAAACCTGCAATTCGTTGATAAACTTGTTGAATTTTCTGGTCACGCTCTTCTTGTAACTCAAAGAATTTTTCAGTTTCTGTTTCACTAATTTCGTACCAATAATAAGCCTTATTTCAAGCGTTATGGAACGAAAGTTTGAGTTCTGATGTTTGCTTATCACCAACCAAGACTCGTTTATATTTTATCGGTTTTTGACTGTTAACGCTACTAATTTTGTTTTCAGGCAAATGTTGATATTTTTTGTTATACCAACCCGGGTATGCCTTAGGATCAAGGTCTCAAGGATAATGATGATAAGCTTGAAACCATCGTGAGAGGTTCGGAACAATAAAGGTGAGAATTAATCACAAGCAACTATTACTTAGCGATTCATACAAAAATAATGGTTCCCGGTATTGTAAGCGTTGAGTTAAAAGTTCTTGCATTGTTTGTCCTTGATCAGAAGGTAGACCAGCATCAATCAGTGCTTGAATCGCATCATCAACGTTAGGGGCGTACTTGGCGACAATCTCACCCCACCCTTGAGGTAAATCTAAAGTTGCCAATTCATTCGGAAAGTAAAATAACTGGTCGCGAATCGAACTTGTCACTCATCCCAACGCTTCATAACCAACTACGTGACCTAAAATTTCGTGGTTATACATGTTTCCCCATCGTCCCATTATTTGACCTAAAAGGATATTTGGCAAAATACAATCAGCATAGACCCATACTGAAATCATTGTAACCTTTGACCGACGATAAAACCAAGCAAAACCAGCCGCAATGCCTAACCCTAGCGCACCAAACAAACTCATTCCTGGTTCTCAAAAGAAAAACACGTGGTACCACACCAACCCCGGAATGAAAGCCTTACCAAAAATTGTCGCTCCTAAAATTCCCAGCGGAACAGTAATTACAATCGCTAACTCGAGTTCTCTTAACGGAATCTGCTTAATTCTCATTTTAATAATTGAAGCTACGATCACTAGAATAATACCAATGAACATAAAAATGGGGTAGGCTGGTACCACTCCTACTAAGTTTCTGGCATTACTGGGATCACCATGAAGATTAATTCAATTAATTAAATTCTGACTCTCACTAAAAAAACTACTAGTTAACGCCACTACCTTTACTTCCCTGCTCTTGATTAATTCGTTCATCCATTACTTTGACAATATCTTCAGCATCTCCTGATTTAACTAGTTTTAATTGTCCAACCGCTGCTTCTAAAATCGTGGAAATATTTCGTCCTGAAGAAACCGGAATTCGGATAAAAGGCACATCCACACCCAACACATTCTTTGTCTGATAGTGAGCATCCAAACGTTCAGAATCATCAAGTTTATTTTGTTCAAACGAGAAGAGTTCTACAATCAAATCAATGGTAGTAGTATCCATAATTGCTTGATAACCATTAGCTTTGGAAATATCCATAATCCCAATTCCCCGCACTTCGATCAAGTTTTTCAAAATGGGATGAGAGCGTCCGTATAATACTGAAGATTTATTGGTAATAATGATGCGGTCGTCACCAACAAATAAATGGTTATTTTTAATTAATTCAATCACCATTTCTGATTTCCCAATGCCTGACTTTCCGACAATCAAAACACCTTGACCATAGATGTTAACTAAAGAACCGTGTTCTTCAATTTGGGGAGCAAAAAAGTTGTCAAAGTAATCAAGAATTTTTTGGGTTAACTCGGAAGTAGATTCAGTTTTGACTTTCAACAACGGAAAACCCTTGGCTTTGGCAACCTTGGTAATTCTGCTCAAATCACTAAACTTTTGGGTCACAATAATTCCAGGAACACTATCAAGCATCAAATTTTCATAACGTTCTTCACGGGTTTTTTCGTCTAATTGTTTAACATAAGCACCTTCTTTAGACGAAAGCAAAAGTATTCTCCGAGCACTATTACTATTAGGCACAGGCACAAAGAATCCTGTCAACTCTAACCCGGCACGATTCAACCCATAAACATTAACGGTTTTGGTTTCAAGTTTATCTGCTCCTGCTAAGACTTCCATTCCAAATTGATCACAAATCTTTTTTAACGTTAACTTTTCAGGCATACTAAACTCCAATCGCGTTTTCATAGTTTAATTATAGTTTAAATCATTTTTTCTGCTGCATTTTTGTCTAATTCTTCTTTTTTTACCAGATTGAAACCCTTGGTTCTTTTTTGCCGCGATAACTTTGAGGGTTTTTTCAAATTAACCCTTCCGTTTCTAAAGCACCATAATTCATTTTTCTTCTGTTTACCGCGTACCCGTCAGATTAAAAAACTTAATAAATTAAAAGAAAGAAACACCAGCGGGAGATAAAGACTAAGTTCAATGGGAAGGCGAATTAACTTTCCGATTCCCATTAAAGCTGCAAGCGAATAACTATTATATAAACTAGCAATACTTAAGGGTGAAATCACAAAACTATAAACCAAGAAATTTAGACTAAAATAACTAATAATTTTTCAAGCTAACCACTTATTATTTTTAAAAAGAAACACCAATCCTCCACTTAAACCAAACAAAGTTTTAGCCAGAGCAAACCCGAAATGATAGGCTCCACCATTATTAATTAACGTTCCTAAAGTGTCACTCAAAAGTCCCCCAATCATGCCACTAAACGGACCAAAAATCATGCCGATGGTAAACAAAAGGAAGTTTCCCAAAGCTAAGCGAATCATTCCGCCAAACACAAAGAAAGAATAACTCAATAAATTGGTCAACAAAACACTTAAAGCAATTAAAAAAGCCATTAAGGTAATGTTTCTGGTCTGATAAGTTTTTCTTAACTTCCAACGTTCAAGTAGATAACATCCTGCGAATAAACCCAGAAATGTTGCTAAAAAAATCAACGTAGTTAATAAATACAAGTTGTGATTAATAATGACAGTTTTCCCTTTCTAAACTTTAATGGTAATTATAATATCATTGTTCAACTAGCGGGATGAAATAAAGACTACCACAAACCAAAACATCGCAATTATTCGCTAACTTAGTTTGTAAGAAAGTTTTTCAATCACCAATTTTTTCTCCGATCATAACATCATCAAGCTTTCAACTTTGAAAGTGAGCGAAAGTAGTTACATAAAGGTGGGAAAAGTGTTTATTAAGAACGCTGAGGTTGGTTTGATAATCCTTATGCGCACTGCACCCAACAATCACGACCGGGTTTTTATTAGGATATTTTTTTACAAAACTCTGGACTAAAGCTTCAATACCATCAGGGTTATGGGCTCCATCAACCATTAATAAAGGTTTAGTTTGCAAAACTTGGAAACGTCCTGGTAGAGATGGTGCTTTCAAGAAATTAAAATCATTAATTTGAAATTCTTGGCAAAGAAAGGTTTTTACCAAACCCTTATTTGCTTGTTGATAGAAAACTTCGTCATCAACATTTTCACCAAGAACAATTTCTACTTGCTGGTCTTTTAAAATTTTATTAATTAAACCGAGGTACTTGGTGTTATCGCTACTAACATAAAGTTTAGTTTTTGGTTTAGCCATTAAAACTTTATTAGTTAAAATTGTTTCAATATCAGTTCCTAGCACCGCTTCATGATCAAAACCAACCATGGTTAACAAAGTGGCAATTTGGTTGAAAAAAAGATAGGTTGCATCTTTGCTTCCACCAATACCAGCTTCGATCACAGCAACATCAACTTTCTGGTCACGAAAATAAAGTATTGCAATTAGAGTTCAAATTTCAAAGAAAGTTAACTGGTATTGTTCAATTCAAGGTTGAACCATCGTTAAATACTGCTTTAAATCTTGGTCGCTAATTAAGGTTTGGTTAATTGCAATCCGTTCGTTCTGATAAAAAAACGCTGGTGAACTAAAGACCCCAACTTTAGCATACTTTTGGGTTAAACCTAAAGCAAGAAAGCGTGTAACTGATCCTTTCCCATTAGTCCCAACTACGTTAATGGCTTTAATCGTTGTTTGGGGATTATTCAGGTGAGCAAGTACTTCTTTTAAGCGGTACTTTTTATGAAAACGTTTTTTAATCGGGAGAAAAGGTTCATCCACACTAATCATAAATAAACTAAACTAGATAGTTCTTTAAGTACTGACCAGTGTAACTATCTTTAACCTCCATCACTTGCTCAGGAGTACCACTAGCCACAACCATTCCCCCAAGTTCGCCACCTTCTGGTCCCATGTCAATAATGTAATCAACAGTTTTAATAAAGTCCAGGTTATGTTCAATTGCCACGACCGTATTCCCCATATTCACCAATTGGTCTAAAACCATTAGTAAACGCTTGACGTCATCAATGTGTAACCCGGTGGTTGGTTCGTCCAGTAAGAATAAAGTTTTTCCCGTGGCTTTTTTGAGTAGATAGGTTGAAAGTTTGATTCGTTGGGCCTCTCCTCCTGATAGGGTAGTCGCTGATTGACCCAAACGAATATAACCTAAACCGACTTTGGTAATTGTTTCAAGTTTTTCTTTAATTTGAGGAATGTTAATAAAGAAATTCAACGCTTGATCAACAGTCATATTTAAAACATCAGAAATGTTTTTTTCCTTGTAACGCACTTGTAAAGTTTCTTCGTTATAACGTTTTCCTTCACACACTTCACAGACAATTTCCACACTAGGCATAAACTGCATTGAAATCGTAATCACCCCATCTCCTTGACAGTTTTCGCACCGCCCTCCAGGAACATTAAAACTAAAACGCCCTTTTTTGTAACCGCGAATTTTAGCTTCGGGAAGTTCAGTAAATAAATCCCGAATGTCATCAAAAACACTCGTGTAAGTTGCAGGATTAGATCGGGGGGTTTTCCCAATTGGATCTTGAGAAATGTAAATCACCTTATCCACATTTTCTAAACCTTTAATTTCCTCAAATTTTCCCGGAATAATCACTTCTTTAGAAAGGTTAGCTTTAATACCTTTATAAATAATGTCTTCTAGTAAAGTTGATTTTCCACTACCACTTACTCCCGTAATGGCGACAAATTTACCTAAAGGAACCTTAACATTAACTTTTTTCAAGTTGTTTTCGGTAGCCTTTTTAATTTCTAAAACTTTCCCATTACCACCACGACGAGTTTTGGGCACCACAATTTTTTGCTTTCCTGTTAAGTATTGTGCGGTTAAGGTTTGGTTTTGTGCAATCATATCATCATAAGTACCACTATAAATTATTTCCCCACCATGTTCTCCAGCACCAGGACCAATGTCAACAATCCAGTCAGCAGCCTTCATCGTGTCTTCATCGTGTTCCACGACAATCAAAGTGTTCCCAAGATCCCGTAATTCTTTTAAAGTGCGAATTAAACGGTCGTTATCACGTTGGTGCAAACCAATTGAGGGTTCATCTAAAACGTATAAAATCCCTGTTAACTGCGAACCAATTTGTTTTGCTAACCTAATCCGTTGGGCTTCGCCTCCTGATAGGGTCGTTGCTGTTCGCGCCAAATCGAGATAACCTAAACCAACCTCATCTAAAAAATGGGTTCGTGAAATAATTTCCTTGACCACTAAATCAGCAATTTTTGCTTGGTTTGGGGTCAACTTTAAATTGAAGATAAATTCCAATTCATCAGTGATTGGCATTTTGGTGTAATCATAAATTGATTTTTCATTAACCTTTACTGCTAAAGCAACCTTATTTAATCTCGCTCCATGACAAGTTTTACACGGTTTTGCTACCATATAACGGTTTAAATAACGGCGCATTTCCTCGCTTTTAGTGTCAAAATAACGTCTTTGAATCATTGAAGCAACCCCTTCAATGAAGTCGAGGTTTTCAACCTTTCTTCCTCCTGTAGAGACTAATTTATATTCAATTGGCTGGTCACTCCCTCATAAAATCATTTCCATTTGTTTCTTTGATAAGGTGTATAAGGGTTGGTTTAAATCAATAAAATAATAGTCACAAAGGGTACGGAAACGTTGTCATTCTAAATTATCAGTACCAACTAAATTTTTAAAATAAACTACTCCTCCTTGATTAATTGAAAGTTGCTTGTCAGGCATGATTAAACTTTCATCAGCTTCCAAACTAACTCCTAGCCCATCACACTCTTCACAAGCACCCAAAGGCGCATTGAAAGAGAACAAGCGGGGCTCTAGTTCAGGAATGACAAACCCACAAACCTTACATGAGTAAGAAGTGGAAAACAACTGGTCGGGTTTGTTGTCATCTTGAGGAAAACTAACTTTAATAAGACCATCAGCATACTTCAATCCCGTTTCGATTGCCCCATAAATTCTTGAACGCATTTCTTCGTTGTTTTTAAAAATCAAACGGTCAACAATGATATCAATCGAGTGTTTTTTATTCTTTTCTAACGCAATGACTTCACCAAGTTGATAAGTAGTGCCATCCACAACTACCCGAATAAACCCTTCTTTTTCTAACCGACTAAACAAGTCAACAAAAGTACCCTTTTTCTCTCTCACTACCGGGCTTAAAACATAAACTTGGTCATCATCAACAATTTCATTCATGATTGAATCAACAATTTCTTTAATGGATAACGCATGGATTTTTCCGTGACCATTGATACAATAAGGCGTTCCTACCCGAGCATACAGTAACCGTAAATAATCATAAATTTCAGTGACTGTCCCCACAGTTGAACGGGGGTTATGCGAAGTGGTTTTTTGGTCAATTGAAATTGAAGGTGACAACCCCTCAATTGAATCAACATCAGGCTTTTCGTTACCCCCTAAAAATTGACGCGCATAAGCACTTAATGACTCAATATAACGTCTTCGCCCTTCAGCATAAATCGTGTTAAAGGCCAATGATGATTTTCCTGATCCTGATAAACCAGTAAAAACAATTAACTGGTCTTTGGGAAGGATGACTTCTAAGTCTTTTAAGTTATTTTCTCGGGCGCCTTTAATAATAATTTGGTTTTTCATTGATCAATTCCTCTTATTCTTTTTGACCTTCTAATTCAATAATTGTATCGCGTAAATCAGCAGCACGTTCAAAGTCTAATTCTTTGGCCGCAGCAAGCATTTCTTGGCGTAAATCTGCTAATAAACGTTCTAAAGCAGTTCGTTTTTCTTTACCACTTTTAGCTTTATTAACCTTCTCAATTTCTTTACGGGTACGTTGGGTTAGTTGACTTTCAATAATCTTTTTATACACTGTGGTTGGAGTAATGTTATGTTTGTGGTTATACTCTTCTTGGATCGCTCTTCTTCGCGCAGTTTCATTGATACATTCTTGCATTGCAGACGACATCGTGTCAGCATAAAAAATGACTTTTCCTTCAGCATTTCTAGCCGCTCTTCCCACGGTTTGAATTAAACTTCTCGTGTTCCGCAAGAACCCTTGTTTATCCGCATCTAAAATTGCTACTAACGAAACTTCAGGAATATCTAAACCTTCTCTTAATAAGTTAACTCCTACCACACAATCATAAATGCCCTTCCGCAAGTCATTGATGATTTCGCTTCGTTCTAAAGTTTTTAATTCAGAGTGCAAGTAGGCAACCTTAACCCCTTTCTCTTGTAAGTAAGTGGTCAAATCCTCACTCATTCGAATTGTCAAAGTGGTAATCAATACCCGTTCCTTTTTTTGTTCACGAAGACGAATTTCTTCAATCAAATCATCAATTTGACCATTACTTGAACGCACTTCAATGACAGGGTCTAACAACCCGGTTGGTCGAATAATTTGTTGAACAGTTTCATTATTAGTCAAACTTAACTCATAGTCTCCAGGAGTAGCAGAAGTATAAATGGTTGTTTGTAAAGCACCAGTAAATTCTTCAAAGTTTAACGGACGGTTGTCCAAGGCAGAAGGCAGACGAAAACCATAATCAACTAGAGTGGTTTTCCGGGAGCGATCGGTGTTAAACATACCGCGAACTTGGGGAATCATCATGTGTGATTCATCAATAATCGTTAAAAAGTCATCACCAAAATAATCGATTAGCGTGTAGGGAGCAACCCCAGGATCACGAAAATCAAGTTGCGCAGAATAGTTTTCAATCCCACTACAAAAACCAAATTCTGATAAAGCTTCTAAATCATATTTAGTTCGTTGTTCTAAACGTTGTGCTTCTAATAATAAACCTTTATCACGGAAATACTTTAAACGTGTTTCTAACTCCTTGGCAATGTTTTCCACGGCTGCTTTTAACCGGTCTTCACTAGTTATATAATCTTGAGCAGGAAAAACTGTTATTGTGCGAGTATGACCAGAAACCCCACCAGTAGTACTATTCATGACTGAAATTTCTTCAATTTCATCCCCAAATAACGAAATCCGAAACATTTCACTACTCATTCAACCCGGCACAATTTTAATCACATCACCCTTAGCACTAAAGGTTCCGGGAGCATTTTCAATTTCGTTACGCAGATAACCAGTACGAACCAAGAAGGTTAATAAATCCCGTTTTGAGATTTTTTGACCCACATTCAGTTCAAAAAAGAGTTTCGAATACTCTCTTGGGTCTTGTTCAGCATAAATTGCCGCTACACTTGCAACTACAACTGTATCAGTTCTAGTCATTAACGCGTTCATGGCACTTAAACGCATCATGTCTAACTCCATATTTTGGCGTGCATCTTTATCGATATACAGATCTTTAGCAGGAACATAAGCTTCGGGTTGATAAAAATCAAAGTTTGAAACAAAATATTCGACCCGATTATTAGGGAAAAACTCTTTTAATTCATAATAAAGTTGCATCGCCAAAGTTTTGTTATGCGCCAGTACCAGGGTTGGTTTATTTAAATTATTAATAATATTTGCCATAGTAAAAGTTTTTCCTGTTCCTGTGGCCCCTAATAACACTTGGTCTTTTTTCCCTTGTTTTATCCCGGTTAATAATTGTTCAATCGCTTGGGGTTGGTCACCATTAGGAAGATAGGGTGCTTTTAATTCAAACTGTTTAATTTGTTTTTTAATTGGCATCTCTTCCTCCTTATTGACAAAGACAAAAAAGGAGTAAACTTAGGTTGACTCCTTTAAGATACTTATGATTATACACCCTTTTTAACTAACCTATTTTTGTGCGCTTTTGGCTAACTTTTTCACCTGGTTTAGGGTCATCTTGGTTATTTTCATCACTGATTCTTTTCATTTCATCAGCAATTGAGCCCAATACTTGCAAAGCAACATTCAAAGAAAAGAGCTCGTTGACAGTTTTACCTTCAGCAAGTTCTTGAAACTTTGCTTCTACTTGTTTGCGAGTAAACTCTTGATTTTCAAACCCAAAGGTTTTAATCATCTGGTTGACATCACTTTGGTTTAAATTAATTTCGTTATTAACCACAGGCATACCTCGTTTAGCGAGTTCAATTACCAACCCCTGTAAAATGTCTTCTTGAACTTTTAAACGTTTTAATTTTGTTTCATCTTGAGGATCAACTTGCGCTTTTAGTTGGGCAAACTTTTCGTGCAAAACTTCAGGATTCAAGTCTTCTCTAGTAATCCCAGTTTCAGCAAAAATTGCGTCAATATCTTTATCCGTGATTTCAATTTGTTGGGGTTGATTTGTGGTTTCAACATCTCGTAAAATTACTTTACTCAACTTATCACTGACATCTTGAGCAATTTCGACTTTCATCTTATTATAAAGCCTGGTTGCTTGTTCAACATATTCACTTAAAGGATTATTTTGGGCGTATTGTTGAAGATAAATTCCTGATTTCAACTTTGAAACGACGTTAAGGTGAACCGTTCAATGCTGGTCGAAAGCTTCAAGAATAATTCCACGACTCATTTTTTGCACCACTTCAGGACTAACTCCTTCAATTTTAGCATGATAAAACTTCATCATCGCCTTGGTAATCAATTCAGCAATCTGGTTATTTTCTAGTCCTTCAAAGTCTTGAGGTTTAAACTCTCCTCTAGGAATTAATTTTCCATCAATGCTTGCAAGTAAGTTGTTAACTTCAAGAGTTCGTTCTCCCTGGACAATTCGCGAATATTTCAAAACTAATTCATAAGCAGTTGTGTAAAACATTCTGCGAATCACCAATTCAATATCGGGAGTGGTAAGAATATCATCACGTTGAGCATACATGGTTTCGCGTTGTTGAGCAACGATGTTATCATAATCAAGCACGTTCTTGCGCTGGTCAAAGTTCATTCCTTCCAGTTTTTTTTGGGCATTATTGACCGCACGGTTAAAAATCCGACTCTTAATATAATCATCACCCAACCGTAAGAAATTCTTCCGAATTTTAGGTGAAGTAAACCTGATCATCAGTTCATCTTCCATAGAAATATAAAACCGAGAAAAACCAGGATCCCCTTGGCGACCACTTCTTCCTCTTAACTGGTCATCAATTCTGCGTGCTTCGTTGTGTTCCACACCAAAAACAACCAAACCCCCCAACTCTGCGACCCCTTCACCAAGTTTAATATCAGTTCCTCTTCCTGCCATGTTAGTTGCTAAAGTAATTGCTCCTTTTTGCCCGGCACGGGCAATAATATCAGCTTCCATCCCGTGATTCTTAGCATTAATCATGTCATACCTTAATCCTGCTTTGTCTAAATAACGCGAAATTTGTTCAGAAGATTCCACACTGGTAGTTCCGATCAAAATTGGGTTTCCTTTTGCATGAAACTCTTTCACCTCTTGAATTAGGTGTTTTAAACTAGCGTGCTTAGTTCCAAATGTATAGTCTTCAGCATCCTTTCGCACAATTGGTCTATTAGTAGGAATTACAACTACACGAGTATTATAAATCTTAATAAACTCTTCTTCTTCAGTTTTAGCAGTTCCTGTCATTCCTGACAACTTCGCATACAAACGGTAAAAGTTTTGATAAGTAATGGTTGCCATCGTCGCGGTTTCTTCTTCAATTTCGACATTTTCTTTCGCTTGTAACGCTTGTTGCAATCCATCAGAATAAGATCTTCCCTGCATAATCCGACCAGTAAACTGGTCAATCAAAAGAATTTCTCCGTTTTGAACAGTATACTCCACTCCTTCTTTGAAGGTAAATTCCGCCTTTAAAGCATTTAGAATTAAGTGGAACAATTCCGTATTTTCAATACTAAACAAGTCATTAACACTAAAATAATTTTTGGCTTTTTGCATTCCCTTTTCCGTTAAATAAACTTGTTTAGTTTCTAAATCAACTTCCACATCATTTTCACTACCCGTTTTTAAAGTTTTAGCAAACTGATAAGCAGCTTGATACATGTTAGCAACAATTGTTGACCCTCCAGAAATAATTAAGGGTGTTCTTGATTCGTCAATCAAAATTGAGTCCGCCTCATCAATGATGGCAAAATTTAACCCTCTTTGAACTTTTTGATCAAAGTTGCTAACCATATTGTCCCGAAGATAATCAAACCCGATTTCTGAGTTTGTTGTGTAAGTAATGTCTTGAGCATAAGCTTCACGTTTTGTTGTTTTTGAAGCATCAGCAGAATTCAAACCATAGGTAACTCCCAAAAGATTAAAAACCTGACCATTAATTTCTGAATCCCGTTGCGATAAGTATTCGTTAACAGTAACAATATGCACCCCTTTGCCAGTTAAAGCATTAAGATAGGTCGGAAATAATCCGGTCAAAGTTTTTCCTTCCCCAGTACGCATTTGGGCAATATCACCACTATTTAAAACAATCGCTCCAATTAACTGAACCTTAAAAGCATTTAGTCCCAAAATTCTTCGTGCTGCTTCACGAGCTAAGGCATAGGCTTCAATTAACAAAGCATCAACATCATGGCCTGGTTGCGTTAGGTATTCTTTAAACTCTTTGGTTTTCTTTGAAAAGTCTTCAGCTTTTAAAGCCCGCATTTCGGGTTCTAAAGCAATAATTTGGTCAGCAATCTTTCCATACTTCCGGACTAATTTTCTATCACTAGCCATTTTTCATCTCCCCCGTTTCTTTGCTTATAGATAATAGTAGCAATCATTAGGCCACATTTATATAATTATAAAATAAATAGTTTATTTAAAAAATAAGTACTAGGCAAAAGATTGTTATAATGAAAGGGTAAGAATGCATGGATGTTCTTGTTGACCAACGCGAGTATCACACCACTCTTACCATAAAAAAATCAGTCTTTAAGGTTTACGCTAAAAAGACAACCACAAAAAATGAAGTTACTGATTTTTTAAACATTTATCAAGATGCTAAAGCAACCCACAATTGTTATGCTTATAAACTCAGGAACAAGACAATTTAGTGGTGGTTATCATGATGACAGCGAACCCAAAAAGACTGCTGGTTGACCAATTTTTTCAATGATTGAACAGTTTGGTTTGACTAACCTTTGTATTTTAGTTGTTCGTTATTACGGAGGAATTAAACTCGGAAGTGGCGGTTTAGTTCGTGCTTATCGTCAAAGTGCTCAAGCCGTCATTAATAAGTTAATAGTGCAACCAACAGGCGATGTTTATTGCTACTTATTAGAATTTGACTATCAGTCTATCAAAGTTATTGACCAATTTTGCTTAAAAAATAACATTAAAATTGTGAAGAGAATTTTCCACCATAAAATTAGTTATGAAATTACCACCCCGCGCACTTGCAACTTCAATCAACTTCCCGTCAAGGTTTTAAAAAAAGAAAAAACAGAAATTAGGTAAAAATATGGATGAAAAAACCAAAACCAAACAAACCATCCTACTCATTGATGGCTATCACCTGCTTCATAAGGGTTATTATGGTTCTTTAAAACGAAAAAAAGTCGCGACTAACCGCGATGGAGTCAAGATTAACGCCATTTACACTTTCATTTCAAAGATTAACGAAATTATTGACCTCAACATCTATCACACCGTGATTGTAACTTTTGATGTTGGTCAAGGGTGTTGAAGACGTGACCTTTATCCTTTATATAAAGCAAACCGAAAAGAAACTCCTGCCGATTTAATTCCCCAAATGCAAATTATTCGTACCTTTCTTTCTCAAGCTCATATTCCCTGATATGAAAAAGAAAACTTTGAAGGTGATGATGTGATGGGGACTATTGCCCGAATTGCCGTCAAGAAAGGCTACAATGTCCACATTCTTTCCAATGATAAGGACTGCTACCAATTAATTAATCCGAACGTTAAGGTTGTGGTGAAACCAGATCGAAACACCCCAAGCAGTTTTATTGATGAAACTGTTGTAAAAGATAAAATGGGTTGTTTACCTTCCCAAGTTGCTGATATTAAAGCCTTAATGGGTGATAGTTCTGACAACATTAAAGGCGTAAGATATCTTAATTATCAAACCGCGCTAAGGTTATTAGCAGAATATGGTACTGCAGAAAACATTGTTGCTCATGTCAACGACTTACCCAAAAATGTCCATTTTAAAATTAGAAATGCACAAGAACAAATTTTAATGAACAAAAAAATTACCACAATTGGGAAAAACTTAGATTTAGGACGCATTGATTTTCGTCCTTTAAAGGTTAACTGACGCGGTTATATTAACTTTTTAAAGAAAAATAAAATGTGAGCTTACCTTCCTTATGCTGAAGAAAGACTTGATCAAAGTTTAAAAGCGATTCCGAAGAAAAGTAAAAAACCAAAAGGGGTTAAGTTCAACCATACTAAAACAATGCCTTTAAGTTGCAACTCTCTAGCTGATGAATTTGTTTTTAAAATGAGCGACTATGAAGTGAAACTTTCAAACAAACGATAAAAAAGCGATGTTAAAAACATCGCTAAAAATCCTTCTTTTTACTTTTTTAACCTAGAACTTTATGTCTTAGATTAAATATGATATGATAATCATGAAAATGAATAGTAGTATAAGTAGTCGTTTTCAAATCTTCCTTTTATAGGGAGATTTTTTTATTTCAATTTTATCGTAAAGTTGATAAATTTGAAAAACAAGAAAGACAACCTCAAGATTCTCTTTTAAAGAAGAAAGCTCCATATTACCACCCCCTTTTCCTTGAAATAAAAGGAGGATTTTTTGTACTAAAAGTACTTCTTGATTATACGTCCTCTTCAATATGAAGTATTAAAAAACACTCAACAAAGTGAACGTTTTTGAATTCAGTTGAACCTTAATCAAGTTTATTGGGTGTCGCAATTTTCTGACCATTTTGATCCACTAAATAAAGTCTTTCAGTAATAATTTTACATTCTTGGGGACTAACTTTTAAAATCCCGCGGTGCAAGTGGACATAAGTCACACTACTATTAATGCGAAAACTCATGGTACCAATTTTTAAAGCAGAAACAACCGGGGTCATGTTTTTCATAATCCCCATGTCACCATCAATTGCCTGAACGTTGACAATATCAACTTCTTTATCGTTGATAAAAATTCCATCAGGAGTAACAACTCTAAGTTTAATTCCCATCACTAAACCCTATTGTTGAACCTTTTTGGACTGTTTGGCATGGGTTTGTTTGACATCATCAATGTCCCCAGCATACATAAATAAAGCTTCAGGAATTTCATGAACCTTACCATCAAGAATTTCCCGAAATGAACGCACCGTGTCACTAGCTTTAACATATTTCCCTGGTCTCCCCGTGAATTTTTCTCCCACAAAGAAAGATTGCGAAAGGAAGTTACGCATCTTTCGGGCACGAGACACAACTAACTTATCTTCTTCTGATAGTTCATCTAATCCTAAGATATTAATAATTGATTGTAACTCTTTATATTTTTGCAACGTAATTTGTACATCCAGTGCAGTTTGGTAGTGTTCTTCACCAACCACGTCAGGATCTAACATTCTTGAAGAAGATTCTAACGGGTCAATTGCGGGATAAATTCCTAATGAAGCAATCGAACGGTCTAACACAATCCGCGCATCAAGGTGGGTAAAAGTTGTTGCTGGGGCCGGATCAGTTAAGTCATCGGCAGGAACATAAACTGCCTGTACGGAAGTAATTGAACCTTTACTTGTGGAAGTAATTCGTTCTTGCAAAGCTCCCATTTCTGTAGAAAGGGTTGGTTGGTACCCAACAGCTGAGGGCATTCTTCCTAAAAGTGCCGAAACTTCTGAACCCGCTTGGGTAAATCTGAAAATGTTATCAATGAATAAGAGCACATCCATATTTTTTTGATCTCTGAAGTATTCAGCAATTGTTAATCCTGTTAATGCTACCCGCATTCTTGCTCCGGGTGGTTCATTCATTTGGCCAAACACTAGCGAAGTCTTATCAATAACACCCGCTTCAACCATTTCAAAGTAAAGGTCGTTTCCTTCCCGCGTTCGTTCTCCCACTCCCGCAAAGACAGACACCCCACTATGGGCATTGGCAATATTGTTGATTAATTCTTGAATGAGCACAGTTTTTCCCACTCCCGCTCCTCCAAACAAGCCAACCTTTCCTCCTCGAGCAAAGGGGACCATTAAGTCAATTACCTTAATACCAGTTTCAAGAATTTCAGCACTAGTAACAAGCTCATCATAGGAAGGTGCCAAACGGTGAATCGGGTTCCGTTCACCGTCGGGCTGAGGCTTCTCATCAATTGCCTCTCCCAACACGTTAAACATTCTTCCTAAAGTTTGTTCACCCACCGGAACTGTGATCGGACTTTTCGTATTAACCACCACTTGTCCGCGCACTAAACCATCAGTTGAACCCATCGCAATTGTCCGCGCAACATCATCACCAACGTGTTGTTCGACTTCCAAAGTCAAAACCTGATCCTGGTTCTTAACTTGTAAAGCATCCAATAAGTTAGGCATATTATCTTCATCAAACTTTACATCCACGACAGGACCTAAAATTTGAATAATTTTTCCCAGATTCTTTTCATCAGTTTTGGGAGTAGTTTTTTCTTTTGCTTTTGTCGCCATTCTTCTTTCGGCCTCCTTAATTTTCTGCTAAAGCATTTGCTCCACACACAATTTCAGAAATTTCTTGGGTAATTGCTGCTTGGCGTTCGCGGTTATACTTAATATTGAGTTTTTCAACCAATTCTTTACCATTCTTTGTCGCGGCATCCATCGCGGTTCTTCGCGAAGCTTGTTCAGAAACTTGTGATTCAGCAATTGTTCCGTACAAGACAGTATTAAGATAAAGGTTAATAGTTTTTTCTAAAATCGTTTGGGCATCTGGTTCAAACTCCACTTGTAAGTTTGTTGCATTAGTGGCTTTATCCACGACTTTATTTTTAACAATGGGAAATAAACGTAAAGTGGTCGGAGTAAAGGTCACATTATTAATAAACTTTGTGTAAGCAAGTTTGATTTCATCAAACTCGTGAGCGGTATAATACCCCATTAATTCTTGACCAATGTCACCAGCCACGGCGCTAGAAAAGTTTCCATCAATATCAATTCTGCTCTGAATAATTTTAACCTTTCTGGCATTATAAAAAGCAACTGCTTTCGAACCCAAAGCATAAATCGCATCATCTGGTTTAATTTGGTGCATAACCTCTTTGTTAATGTTGGCGTTATAACCACCGCACAACCCTAGATTAGAGTTCACCACAACTCATAAAGTTTTTTTAAAGGTGGTTTCGTCTGGTTTGAGAAAAGGTGAATCATCAGTTTGTTGAATGATTTCATTAAAAACACTATAAACTTCTGCAACATATTGTTGAGTTTGGGTAATCTTTTTTCCTGCCCTGCGCAACTTAGCGGAAGCTACTAATTGCATGGCATCAGTGATGTTAGTAATTTCACCAACCGAGGTAATTTCTGCTTTTAATCCACTTAAATTTGGCATCTTACTTACCTAAGTGGTCGAAATCAGTTTGACTACCATAATTACCGAGTTGATAATTAGCAAGTTTATTGGTCAAAGTCTTAACCACCACTCCTAAGTATTTTTTACCTTCAGCCAAACTAGCATCATCAAAAGTCTTTGCTTTAGCAACTTTAGTATAAAGTTTTTTCGCATCAGCATCTTTATGAAAGAAGTCAATAATTGCATCCTTAAAGTTTTTCATTTCATCAAGAGGTAACCATTTAATCAAACGTTCTTTAATCGCTAATAAAACAAATGCTTCATCGATTTGATTAATCGGGTGGTATTGTTTTTGTTTCAACATTTCCATAATCTTCGCACCATTATCTAAAATTGATTTGGTAGATTCATCAAGATCAGAACCAAATTTGGCAAAAGACTGTAATTCAAAGTATTGCGCCAAGTCTAACTTTAAAGTTCCTGAAACTTGTTTTACTGCCTTAATCTGGGCTGAAGATCCCACCCGCGATACTGATAATCCCGTATCAACAGCAGGACGAATTCCCGCGTTAAACAAGTCTGCTTGTAAAAAAATTTGTCCATCAGTAATGGAAATCACGTTGGTGGGAATATAGGCCGAAATGTCACCCGCTTGGGTTTCAATTATTGGTAAGGCGGTAACTGACCCCCCCCCGTACTCCTTGGTTACCCGGGCAGCACGTTCTAATAAACGCGAATGTAAGTAGAACACGTCTCCAGGATAAGCTTCTCTTCCTGGTGGTCGTCTTAATAACAACGACATTTCGCGATAGGCCACCGCGTGTTTTGACAAGTCATCATAAACAATTAAGACATCTTCACCTTGACTCATTCACTCTTCAGCCATCGTAACTCCAGTATAAGGCGCGAGGTATTGCATTGGCGCTGATTCAGAAGCACCCGCATTAATAATTACCGTGTAATCCATTGCCCCAAATTTTCTTAACTTTTCACTAATTTGAGCAATAGTTGAATCTTTTTGACCAATCGCTACATAAACACACTTTACCTTTTTTCCTTTTTGGTTCAAAATTGCATCAATCGCAATTGCAGTTTTTCCGGTTTGCCGGTCACCAATAATTAATTCCCGTTGACCTTTACCGACCGGAATAATCGCATCAAGGGAAAGAATTCCTGTTTCTAGGGGTTGATCCACAGATTTTCTGGCCATAACTCCTGTAGCAATCTTTTCGACTGGAGCATGTTTAGCAACTTTAATTTCGCCACCACCATCAATTGGTTGACCCAAAGCATTAACAACTCTACCCAACAAGGCATCTCCGACTGGTGCTTCAACTACTTTTTTGGTGCGCCGAACTTTATCGCCTTCTTTAACTAGCGTATCATTTCCTAAAATAACAGCTCCCACCAAGCCTTCTTCCAGGTTTAAAACCATGCCATAAACATCATGAGGGAACAATAACAATTCACCCATCAAGGCATTGTCTAAACCATAAATCATGGCCACCCCATCCCCAACAGTGATGATTGTTCCTTCTTCGCTTTGAACAACTTCTTGTCCATAACGTTTAATTTGACTCTCAATCACTGCTGAAATTTCTTTAATATTAAAAGCCATAAATCTACTCCACCCCTTCTGAATTCTTTGTATTTTCCATTATTTCATAACGAATCTTATCTAACTTACCTTTAATTGAACCATCAAAAATTCGGTCTTCAATTACCACTTGTACTCCGCCAATTAAACTTGAATCAAGTTTGTTAACCAACCTAACTTTATGGTTCAAAATTGTGCTAATTTTGTTTTCTAAAGTCGTTAAAGTTTTTGGATCAAGTGCTTGCGTCGATCACGCCACTCCGTATGCCAACCCTGCTGATAGAGTTAAAATTTTCCGGGTCTTTTTAAAAATATCGCGGGCATAAACAAACTCACCTAATTGGGAAAGCATTTTCATCATGTTCAAAATTTCAGGAGCAAAACCAAAGGAGGCAAAGGTTTCGTCAACCATCTTCGCTTTTATCCGGCTGCTTTCATCACTACGATTCTTTGCACTTAACAACCTAACAAATTCATCTTGACTCTTTAAAATTTCCACCAAGACATTAGCTTGTTCAACATACGCTTTGGCACGGTCTTGTTTTAAAGCAATATTACTTAGTGCCATCGCCCAATTATCAATCACCCTTTGGTCTAATAACGCCATTATTTTGAACCTTTAATTTTTTCATCAAGTTGCACTAAAAAATCTTCAACCAACGCTTGATTTTTCTTTGAGTTGACGTCTTCTTTTAAAATTTCTTGCGCAGCTTGAAAAGCAACATCAATAATTGTTTGTTTAATTTCACTCTGAGCATCCAAACGTTCTTTTAAAATCGAATTTTTCGCTTGTGATTGCAGGGTTGTTGCTTGTTTAGTCGCTTCGTCAAGAATCTTTAAACGTTGCACATCAGCATCAGCACGAGCATTTTTTAAAATCAATGAAGATTGACTCTTAGCATCATTTAACAATGATGCCGCTTGGTTGCGGTCCTTATTTGCTTTAGTTTGTTTATCAACAGCTTCATCTAATAATTCGTTAATTTTTGCCCGGCGGTTGTCAACTGAATTTCGAAATGGTTTATAAACTCATTTAGTTAGCAAAACTAAAATAATAATTGTTGCTAAAACATGGGCAATAAAGTTCGGGAGGTTAGGAAATAACTGGGCAATAACTTCAGGAACACCCGCTGTTCCTTCTAATAAAAACATCTTTAACCCTTCTTTCTATTCATCAATACTTTTGATTTAAGCGACAAAGACTAACAGAATGGCGATAACTAGAGAATAAATTGCTCCAGATTCAGCAATTCCCGCTCCAATAATCATTGCTGATTGGATCTTTGAAGCCATTTCTGGATTTCTTCCAATCGCCATACATGCTCCTTGAGCAGCAATTCCTTGACCGATTCCCGCTCCAAGAGTGCCAATACCAGCAACTCCAGCACCAAGGAATTTCAATCCATCCCCAGTAGTAGCGCCACTAGCAAGCAAGTTGGGCAAAACAGTGGCAAAAGCACCAAAAAAGTTTAAATAGACATTAGTCATTAAATCAGCAAATAACATTTGATTTTCTCCTTAAATTAATTTTTATAAAGCAATTTGAATTGCAAGATCTTCATTTAGTGAAGTGGTTTTCTCTGCTCGTCCATGACGACGGTGCAAAATCGACCCCTTTCCCTTTTGGACAGTTTTTACCCTGGTACTGTCATCAGTTTCTCCCATCGCTTCTGACCAATAAGAGAAGGTTAGCATCGTAAACACCAACGCTTGTACCCCACCATCAAAAAGGTCAAAATACATATGTAATCACGGGGCAAAGGCGGTAGTAAAGATATTAAAACCAGACCAAAAGTAAATATACTGGTAGTTTCAATTATCTGCAAATTTCCCAACCGATCCATAAATTCTTCCCACATGGTTACCTGTACCATCAAAGCTTGACTGAACGTTAATAAATAACGCATAAACCAAGCCCAAAATGATCGATCCCCCCAATAAATTCCCAAATAGACGAAAAGAAATCGAAACTAACGGGGTAAATTGGGTGAAGATTTCAATTGGATTCCTGTAGCGTTTAAAATAACCTCATTTTTGGTATTTAAACCCAAAGTAGTAAACCGACAAGAAGCTCACTAAACCAAGACTAAAAGCGATTGTATAAGAAGTTGCTAAAGATTCAATCCCCATCAATGAAATTAAACTACCTACAAAAATGTACATAATTAGATACATCGCATAGGGGGTTAGTTTTTTATGTTTCTTACCCATCGCCTGCACAACTAAATCTTCACAAAAAAGAATGAACATTTCCATTAAAACCAGAAAACCACTCATTCGTTCTTTTTCCTGGTGATTACGAATCTTAATGTTGTAAACTAAACAAATCGCACTAATAATTAAAGCAGTAAAAACGATTGATAGTAATTGTGTTTGCCAATGGTGTCAATTATCCGAGAAATAACTCCCAATTGAACTAAGTCCTGGTCCCAACATTATGCCCCCCTTCTGGACTTTTTAATTTCCGCGTACTTGTTGTTTGCTTGATGGTGAGTATGTTATAACCTCCTTGAAAAAGTGGTAACAGAATAATCGGCGTAAAACCGACTAACACCCCAAACACCGAAATTTTATCTCCAGGAACAAAAACAGCAAGTATGAATGGAATAAAATATAGACCAAGTCTTGAGATAAATAAGAAAAGATAAGTGTAATAATTTTCTGTCCTAATTAAAACTTTATAAGCATAATAAATTAAAAAAAGGGCTGTGGTACTACAAAAAAAGGTCACCACATAACCAATTATTCAACTTCAATTAACTATGGTTGCCTTGGTTATTGCTAAAATGATTAAAACCAAAGAAGTAATTATCATTAAAGAAATTAATCCAAGCACAAATCATCTGTTTGTTTGTTTTCACTTCTGGGCAAGAAAAGATTGGCCCATCCCTATACCTCAATCTTAAATATAATATCCATCTTTTTTATTTTAATACAAACTAAATTTTATTGCGCAACTAAAATTAAAAACGGCCAAGTTTTAATTTAGGGACTTCGCGAATATCTTAAAAAAATTTGTTAACCAAATTCTCACAGATATTAAACTGAACTCTTATCTTGATTTGATTTTATCAAGAATTTCATTTTAA
>Ga0157367_1000023_pt1 | contig 80237 bp, 65 predicted proteins | sample AttbisABBM2_FD_113142 | JGI IMG/M metagenome (GOLD analysis project Ga0157367, IMG submission 113142) | Fungus gardens microbial communities from leaf cutter ant in Botucatu, State of São Paulo, Brazil - Atta bisphaerica ABBM2 | ecosystem: Host-associated > Fungi > Mycelium > Unclassified ... | reverse complement strand
TCGGCGCGCCCCACAGCGCGGTGTCCGACGCGAGGTTCACGATCGCGCCGCGCCCCGACTGCGCGAGGTACGGCAGCGCCGCATTGCTCGCGAGCCACAGGCCGCGCACGTTCACGTTCATCACCGCGTCCCAGGTCGCGACGTCGAGTTCCGTCGACAGCCGGCCGCCCGAGTTCGTGATCGCCGCGTTGTTGATCAGGCCGTCGACGCCGCCGAGCGCCGCCGCGCCCTGCGCGACGAACGCGTGGACGCTGGCCGGATCGGCGAGGTCGAGCGCGAAGAAATGCGCGGCATGGCCCTGCTGCGCGAGCTGCGCGGCGAGCGCGCGGCCGTCGTCGGCCAGCACGTCGCCGAACGCGACCTGCGCGCCGGCGGCGACGAGCGCCTTCACGAACGCCGCGCCGAGACCGCGCGCGCCGCCCGTGACGAGCACGCGCCGGCCGGCGAGCGACACCACGGATGCGCGCTCAGCCATGAGCCTGCTCCGTAGCGGCCGGCTGTTGCGCGGCGCGATACGCGTCGAGCGCGGACAGGTGTTCCTGCGCGCGCTGGCGCAGCATCCGCCGCACGCGCGTGATGCCGACGTCGTGCTGGTACAGGTATTCGTGGTCGCGCGCGTTCGGCGCGAGGCTTTCGAGCACGTAGCGGTCCTGCTCGAGCACGTCCCAGTGCAGGCCCTCGAGACGGTTGCGGTACATGAAGCGCCACACGTCGCGCTGCCAGCCGCTGACCTTGCGGGTGCGCCAGAAGTACACCTGGCAGTGGTCGTCGTCGACCGGCGTCGCGAAGCCGATGATCCCGAAGTTGCCGCCCGGGCCGAACTTCTGCTTGTACGGAATCGCGAGGCGCATCCACAGGCAGCCCGTCTCGCCGAGTTCGACCCAGTCGAAGTTCACGTCGCGCTGGCCGATCTTCTCGAACATCAGGCCCGTTTCCGTCTTGCGCACACGCATCTCGGCCTGCTTGTCGCCTTCGGCCATCGAGTGCGACGTCGCGTGCAGGTATGCGCCGTGCATCGGGTCCATCACGTTGTCGATCGCGTACTGGTAATTGCAGGTCCAGTTCGACACGCACAGGAAATGCGCGTATTCGTCGGCGACGAGTTCCTCGGGCAGGTTCAGCGGCGCCGGCTCGGCATGCGCATCGTCGCCGAACCACAGGAAGATCGCGCCGGCCTTTTCCTGCACCGGATACGACTTCACGCACTTCGTGCCTTCGAGCGGACAGTTCGACACGGCCGGCACGCGGTTGACCGTGCCGCTGCCGTCGACTTCGACGCCGTGATACCAGCACGCGAGGTTGCCGCCGAGGTTCCAGCCGAGCGACAGGCGCGCGCCGCGGTGCGGGCAGCGATCCTCGAGCGCATGCACCTGCCCCTGGTGGTCGCGCCACAGCACGATCTGCTCGGACAGGCGCGTGAGGCCGACGGGCGCGTTCGACACCTGCCAGCTCGGCGCGACGGGATACCAGTAGTTCTTGATGCCGCGGTCGAGATAGGCGCGGACCGGGTCGTGTTGGGATGCGGGTTGTGCGGGGGACGTCATCAGTGGGCTCCGGATTCGGTTGTCGTCGGGTCGGCGGGTCACGCGCGCGGCGCGCTCATTCCGCCAGCGCGGCCAGCTCGGCGCGGAAGCGCTCGGCCGTCCACGGCGCGCCGTCCGGCGTGCGGAAGCCGATGCGGTTCAGGCCCGCGACGACGTCGTCCAGCTCGGTCGCGCCGGCCTCGAACACGCGTTCGAGCGCGTCGCCGAAATCGTTCTCGTACTGCGTCGGCTCGGCCTTGCGGTTCTGCCACACGCGGTTCTCGACCTGGCCCGGGATCTCGATCTGCCCCTTGCCCGCGACGTTGTTCGGCTGCGGCGCCACCCACGGCTTCAGGAAGGGATTGAAGTTCACGGTCGCTTCTTTCATCAGTCACTCCACCTTGATCTGGATTTCCTCGCCGGCGAGGCGCACCGCGTACTGCTTCAGCGCGCGGCCGCCCGGCCCCTTCAGGCACTGGCCCGTCCGGATATCGAACACGGCTTCGTGCAGCGGGCATTCGACCGTGCCGTCGTCGACGAAGCCCTGCGTCAGCAGCGCGTATGCATGGGGGCACACGTTCTCGAGCGCATACACCTCGTCGCCGACGCGGTAGATCCCGATTTCAACGCCGTCGGTCCGCTTGAACTCGATCGGCGTGTCCTCCGACAGCGCGCCGGCGTGCCCGGCGCAAATCCATTGTTCAGACATCTCACACCCTTCCTTCTGATCGACGCTTGGTTTGTTCCATACCAGGAACAGCAGTTTATGGATGGTGATTATAGGAGCGACTTTCCGGGAGAAGAATAAAAAGCTGCATGTCCTAGGGAAAACACCGACCGTCGGGTCCGAAATCGTCCGACCCAATCTCGCCGATGCGGATTTCTTCTTATATACCGGGGAGTTATTCCGTTTTCGATGGATCCCGCGCGATGCCTGCGGCCCGGCAGGCATGCCGCTCCGACCCGAAAAATTTATTTTTTTCCATGCTTGGCCCGGTCCTATACTTCATTCCACCAGAGGTACATTGTTCCTTGTATGGAACATACAAATGCCCAGCCAGCAGTGGAATGCGCGGAGCCGGCAGGTCGTCCCGTTCGCGCGCCGCCACGGCCCGTTTTTCATTCGAGTGAGACTCAGGAAGGAGATCCAATGGTCAAGCATGCGGTAGCAGCCGCGGTGGTCGGAATCGGCGCCGTGTCGGGCGCGTGGGCGCAGAGCAGCGTGACGCTGTACGGGAGTACGGATGCGGGCGTCGCCTACGTGAACAACGTCGGCGGCCACGCGAAGTGGGCGATGATCCAGGGCAACACCCAGCCCGACCGCTGGGGCCTGAAGGGCAAGGAAGACCTGGGCGGCGGCCTGTCGGCGATCTTCCAGCTCGAGAACGGCTTCTATACGAACAATGGCCAGTTCGCGACCGCGAACACGATCTGGAACCGCGCCGCGTGGGTCGGCATCGATTCCGCGCGCTACGGCACGCTGACGCTCGGCCGCCAGACGCCGCTGACCTTCGACTATCTCGACCCGCTCAGCACCGCCTACCTCGCGGCGAGCTGGTTCGCGTTCCACCCGGGCAACATCGACGGGCTCGCCGCGACCGGCAACGTGCCGTACAACAACGCGATCAAGTACCGCTCACCGAGTTTCGCGGGCTTCAGCGCCGCCGCCGTGCTGGCGCTCGGCAACACGACGAACTTCTCGACCGGCAAATCGGTGGGCGTCGCGCTGAACTATGCGAACGGGCCGTTCAAGGCGTCGGCCGTCTATTCGAGCGAGCACGACCGCGCGGTGCTGATCGGCCAGACGGGGATCGCGCGCTTCCAGGGGCAGAACACCGCGAACGGCTATCTCGCGAGCAAGGTGGAGAACATCGGCGCGGGCGCGTCGTACCAGTTCGGCGACTTCCTCGTGCACGGGCTCTACACGCGCGTGAAGCTGCAGTCGAACGGCTTCTCGGATACGTTCCAGAGCTACGACGCCGGCGTGAACTACCGCACCAGCGCGTTCAACACGATCGCGGGCGGCGCCGCCACGTCGACGCTGGCGGGCCGGCGCTGGACGCAGCTCGAACTCGGCGACATCTATGCGCTGTCGAAGCGCACGCAGCTCTATGCGAACGTGCTGGTCGAACACGGCACGGGCGGCGCGAAGGCGGCGTTCTTCACGGCCGGCGTGTCGAGCACGGCGAACCAGGTCGTCGTGCTGGCGGGGATCCACCACTCGTTCTGACGCGGTGGCGGTGCGTCGCACGGGCGCGCGCCCGTGCGACCGGCGCTCAGAGTTTCGGAATGCGAATCCGGCTGATCATCAGCGAACCCGACAGGCCGAACACCAGCGCCAGCGGATGAAACACGCCGACGCGCGTCGCGATCTCGCCGAGCCACATGGTCGGGCCGATCCCGCCGCAATAGGTGGCGACGGCCAGCATCAGCACGATGACGATCGAAGTCGGAATCGGCGTGCCCTCGAAGTACGTCACCTTGCCGGCCTCCTGCGACAGCGCCTCCGCCGTCACGTTGTAGCGCGCGAGCCGCGACACGCCGCATGCGACGAAGTAGACCAGCAGGACGCGGTCGACCATGCCCCGCATCCCGCACCCGTAGCCGATGACGGCCGGCGCGACGCCGAACGAAATGACGTCGGCGAGCGAGTCGAGCTCGCGGCCGAGCACCGACGACTTCTGCCGCCAGCGCGCGATCCTGCCGTCGAGGATGTCGAAGATCAGCGCGGCGACGATCAGCCCGGCCGCGTAGTACACGTGCCGCACGTCTTCGGTGGCGATGTACGAGATGATCGAGAAAATGGCGCTGGTGCCGCAGACGGCGTTGCCGAGCGTGAACCAGTCGGCCAGGTGGAATTCCCGGATCATCGAGAAACGTCGGACGGGTTTGGTCTTGTTCATCTATCTGTCGGGAGAATGGGGGCCGGCACAAGGTGCTGCCGATGTCGCTCCCCGACGAGGCGGCGTCGCGCCGCTTCGCCGAGTCGCCCGCGTATCAGGACATTTCCATGGAGCGCCACGCCGGCCGCGCGTCAGAACATCGCGACCTTGTGGCGCGCGTGCGCGAACGTCGGATCGCTTTCGAGCGGACGATAGTTGAGCCGTTGCGACAGGTCGACCGCCGCGCCGCAGACGGCCTCGACGAGGCGCTCCTTCTCGCCGGCCTCGCCGATCTCCGAGCGCGGCACCGTCGCGGTGATCGCCGCGACGATCGAGCCCGAATGGTCGCGCACCGGCGCGGTCACGGCCGAGATGCCGGCTTCGAACGCGGCCTCGCTCACCGCATAGCCGAGCCGCGCATAGTGGCGCACGCGTTCGTACAGCTCGTCGACCGTGCCCGGCGTGCGCTCGGTGAACTGCTCGAGGCGCTTTTCCGGGTAGAGCTGGCGCAGCGCGTCGCGCGTCAGGTCGCCCATCAGCACGTGGCCGTGCACGGTCGCGTGCGCGGGCAGCCGCGTGCCGACGTGCACCTTCACCGAGCCGAACATCGACGCGTTGCTCTGCGCCTTCGCGACGAACACGACGTCGCGCTGGTCGCGAATCAGCAGGTGCGTCGACAGGCCGGTCGTGTCGCGCAGCCGTTCGAGCACCGGCGTGCCGAGATCGGTCAGTTCGAGCGAGTTCAGGTATTCGAAGCCGAGCCGCAGCACGCCGACGCCGAGCCGGAAGTGCCGGTCGCCGTTCACGCGTTCGAGGAAACCGAGCGCTTCGAGCGTCTGCAGCAGGCGGAACGTGGTCGTGCGCGGAATGCCGATGCGCTTCGACAGCTCGGGCGCGCCGAGCACCGGCTCGCGCGCGGAGAACTCGGCGAGAATCCGCAGGCCGCGCTCGAGGCCCGGCACGAGGTAGGACGACGCGCCGCCGGCCGCTTCGTCGTCGCCGGCCGCGACGGGTTCCGGCGCGTCGCCCTCGGCCGCGGCCCGGCGTGACGGCCGCGCCTTCGCGGCAGGAGGTTTGGTCGCGCCACTCATCGTAGTCTTGGCCATGTGGACATGGACGGAAGGAAATCGATCACGAAACAGGTCATGGATCAGCGTGGAGATTCGGTCATGCTACCTCAGCGCGCGCCGCCAGTTTGCACCCACGGGCACCGCCGGGGCGCGGCATGCGCATCCACGATCCATTGAATAGTCAGACACGATCGAGAGGATATCAGCGATAGGCGGCGAGACGCCATACGGATATCGCCGGACGACGGGTGGACGCGGCTCGGCCCGTCGCCGGTTCGACGCCGGTTCACCCGGTCATTTACAGGCGCGACAGATGTACCCGAATGTTCGTCCTGTCGTACGAGAAGGTGCCGTCGTCACCGGGAGCAAGCACGCGCGCGAGGTCTACCGGCAACAACCATCCGCTCCCCAGACGCCCGCCGTTTACGGCCCGGATCCGGGTGCCGCCGACGGCGATCGCGGCATGAAAGACATTGCCGCCCCGCGAGAAGCCGACCGCGGTTCCCGCCGCAATGCTGCCCCGCCCGTCCCATTGACTGCCGGCCTCGAAGTTGAACCGCGGCCGCCAGTGCTGGCCCGTCGTGTCGAGCAGCATGCCCGGCGTGATCAAACCGTGACCTTGCAACAGGTATCTCACGAAGGCGGCGGCATCGTAGCAGACACCCCTGGGAACGTATTCGGCGATGTTGGCCATGCCATACAGCAATGCCTGCGCGTGCTTCTGCCTTTCGGCAAAACCCAGTTGGGCGACATGCGAGCCTAATTGAGTGAGTTCCATGGTCGGATCCCTTGCGATTCGAAATAGGAAGTGATCGGAGAGACATCATCAAGAGCAGAAGACGCGGCGATGTACGAATCGGGGCGAACCAGGATCATTCGATCCGCATACGGGCTCTTCGCTTCTCGAATCCGGATCACTTTGACGAATGCCGGCAGATCCAGGGGCAACTTGCAGTCGCCAAAAACGAGAAGCGTGAAAAACCGGTAGTCCAGCAGCGAATAGATGCGCGTATCCGCCTGCGCCCCCTCGTTGCGGACCATGAAGTCGGGCAAGCGCGTGCCGTGCAGCGCGTGCTCGCCGTAGCGAATGCCCATTCCCGTGATGTAGCCAGCTCTTTTCTCGACGATCCTGACGTAGTCATCCGCGTGCGTTCCCGCCTCGGAGTACTTGGTGGAACGCACGAGCGCGCTGGACGTCTCGACCACGCCCATGGCCACCGGCTTGCGCTCCTGCTCGTAGGTGCGCAGCAGCGCCGTCGGTGCGCCCATGCCCAGCACCATGCTCATCTTCCACACGAGGTTGAAGGCATCCGCCAGGCCGGTGTTCAAGCCCTGACCGCCATTCACCGAGTGAATGTGACACGCATCGCCAGCCAGAAAGACCTTGTCGGCAATCGCATAGTGCTCGGCCACCGATTCCTTCACCGAGAACTGCGAGAACCAGACGAGCTCCTTGAAGCGCAGCGCGTGCGGCTGCATCGCGCGATTGATCTTCGCGACCGCCTGTTCGACCGTGAAATCCTTCGTATCCATGCGAACGTAAAAGCGGTCGAGATTCCCCTCGCGTGGAATCCACGCCACGTCGGAGGTCTCCGCCTGAAAGACGATGATTTCCGGCACCTTCTCGAAGTCGGTCTCGATCACGCCATCCAGCACCGCCCAGACCAATTGCGGCCGCGTCACCTCGAACGGAACGTTGAACAGGTCGCGCACGAACGAACGCGAGCCGTCCGCGCCGATCACGAACCTGGACGTGACGGTCTCGCCGGTCGACAGCGTCGTCGCGCATCCATCGCCGGTAATCTGGATATCGGTGACGGACGTGTTGCGCCGTACCGCGGCATCCAGCGCCTCGAGCTTCTCGTCCAGCAACTGCTCGACGAACGACTGCCCCAGCATCAGGAAATGCTTGTGAAAGCAGCCTTCCAGCGCTTCCCACCACGTCGACTGACGCGAGACGAACTTGCCCCCGGCCCACACCGAGCTGGTGTTGCAAGGCTTCCCCTGCGGATAGAGGTCGTCGAACAGATCGACGATCTCGAGCAGCTGCAAGGTGCGCGCATTGAGCGCATCGGCCCGCCCCACCTGCAGCGGCGCCGCCGATTTGTCGACGACCAGCGTGCGCAGATTGCACAACTGCCCCAGGTACGCGCACAGCAGCCCCACGGGGCCCGCGCCGACGATCACGACGTCCACCTCCCGCGCGCTCATGCGTATGCCACCAGGTGAGGATTGTCGAGCGGCGGGTTGCCGAGCACGTGCACGCGGCGAAGATGTCGCGGCGCGCCGCTCGTGAACCCTTCGCGACCATGAAGCAGCGTGTAGTTATCCGAAATCACCACGTCGCCGGTCTGCCATGCATGCGCATAGAAGTTCTCGGGCGCGTACAGCGCGGCGCGCAGGCTGCGATGAAAGTCGCCGATGTCGGCTTCGGCAATACCCGTGAACGCCAGGGCCGGCCGATTGACGAAGCTCTCGTCGCCTTCGATGGACGGCTCGTTGTAGCGGACGACCGGAAAGCCGCTCACCGGGTGCGTCGTGACGATCGGCGCAATCGTCTTGCTGTCGTAGAACGCCATCTTGCGATGGTAGACGCCGGTTACCTTGCTCCAGAGCGCGCGGGCCTGGGGCGCGGCCCGCTCCAGCAAGGCCTTCGTGTTCGAGAACGTGGTGCGCCCGCCCTGCTCGGCCTCGGGCGCACTGACGCAGTGGAATAGCTGAAACTCCGGCACCTGCTGCCGGTACATGCCGTCCCAGTGAAGCGGCACGTAGTTGTTGTCGAAGATGTGGTCGTCGGGCTTTTCGTGTTCGATCAGCTCGAGGGTCTTGCCGAACGGCCACACGCTGATCTCGCCCCAGCCGCCGCAATATGCCTCGAAAGCCTCGGCGCCATCGAACGTCTCGAAACCGCGAAGCACCAGCAAGTGGTGTTGCCGCACCAGTTCGCGCATGCGTTCGGTCGACAGTTCGCGCACGTCCGCGCGGCCGGACGCCGGTCGCACCATCACGCCGAACGGTGTCACCTGTGTGGTCTCGTAGTTCACCTTCATTCCTCCATCCCGGCCGCGCCGAGTCTGCGATTGGGCAATGCCGAACCATCGAGAACGTAATGGCTCGGACGTCCGTTTTGAAAGACGAGCGCCGCGCCCGCCGCCTCGGCCTCGCGCCGCTTGAGCAATCTGAAGCTGCCGTTCACCAGGGCCGCGACGCCGTGCCAGGGCGTGAGCCATCCGTCCGCCGTCGCCATCATGTGGATGCCGATCTTCCTGCTGCCGCAGCTCTGCGGGTGGATCGACAGGCGGACCGCATCGGGAAAGATCGTCGCGAGCAGCCCGTCCCATGCCTTGCTGCGCTGCACGACCTGATACGCGCGCTCGCGGCATTCCTTCTGCAGCGCCGTCTTGCTGATGTCCATGTCGGGCCGGGTGGCATCCTCGACGAGAAAGCGCGTGATCCCGCAGTACATGCGCCGGGCCTCGCCGCCAGCCCGGACGGCGGCCCGCAGTTCGTCGAGGGGCTGGCCATGGCTTGTCATGAGGCGCGCGCGCATCTCGTCGAAGCCGCTGCCGGGAAAGACATCGTCCAGGTTGAAGGTGCTGAGCGCGCTCGCGCCGAGCTCCTCGATCAACGCAGAGATCCCCTGTTGATAGGCGGTGACGTCGCTTTCGTCCATCCCGACCGCATCGCTGAACACGCGGCCGTCCGAGCACAGAATGATCCGCGCCCCTGGCGCGTACACGGCGCCGATGCGGTTGCAGAGTTCGTTGAGAAACGCGAGCGACTGCCGCTCGGCCATGTCCGGCGTCGGGCCGAGCACCTTGTCCGGGTTGGGCGATTTGGCGGGAAAAGCGGGCAGGACGAACACGACAGGCTCGTCGCGCTCGATCGCCTTGATGACCCGGCCGAGATGCGGACCAAGACAGGTCGCGCACAGCGGGCTCTCGCACGGGCTCTGGGCCGCGACGCGGCGATGCTTCATCACGAGCCCCAGAATCTCCATCGCTTGCGCGTGGATGGATTGATCAGGCAGATCGCGCTTCTCGGGGGGCGTACAGGAAAAGGCTGTGTGCATCGATGATCTCGACATTAGGGCGTGTTGACGTGATTAAAGGGATGCAAATAGACATTCCACCTATTCGCTCTGCGAACTATGTTTCATTCGCCGAGAGACTGGTAAATTCCGCCGATACTTTTAACATTAAATATTATTTGCGTCGAGATTAAAAATTCGAAAAATATAGTTGAGAAGAGAAACGGAAATAAAGGACTCCACTGAAACGCAATAATGAATAATGGCGTGCATATGTTTATTTAGAGCTGCTGACACATGCGCACGGATCCCCGGGCCGATCGAAACGCTCACGATCTGCGCAGGCTCCGCCGCGCTCGTCGTTCAGGCGAGAGCATGTATTGCATTCCAGGCCGGCCATCAGCGCAGGAGCCCGTTTGGCGATTATGCGAACGACCCGCTGAGTGTGTTCATGCAAAAACATATCGCGGCCTGAACAGAACGGCGCGCGTTTCAGAAAGATCGGGTTGGCCCGCAGGAACGCGCCGTAAATGCGCCACTGATTGACGGCCGGCTCGCTTCGACCGCGGCGAGAAGCTCGCCCCCATACTCGCCGCGAATCCGGCCGCCGAACCCGTCGATGACTTCATCGAACTTCGGCGCCGATACGGTTGGTCTTTCGCGGCGCGCTGCTTCTATGATCTGCGCATGCGCTTCGAGCGACGCCTCGCATCGCCCGGCAAGCCGCCTGCCACGCGCGCCGCAGCGCCGCCCGCGCCGGAGCAACTTCCCGGCGCAAGCGTTCGAGCTGCGCCCGCGCAGGCTGCGGGCCGATCCGGCCGGTCAGCGCGTCCACATGCGCGGCGAAGCCGAACAACGCGGCGATCGCCGGCACGACCAGGATCAGCACGATCATCATCGCGCCGCTCCGGACGGCCCGCGCCGCGCGCACCGCTTGCCGATGTCGGTCACTCGCCGCACGGGATCCCCGCTTCGAATGTCGCCGCGCGCGCCGCGTGCGGCTGCAGCGGTCCTGGATGCGGCGACGGGCGGCCGCATTCGTCGCGCCCGCGCCGCGCCCCCGACCGGTGCGCACCGGTCGCTCACGGCGTGCCCGACACAGCAGCCGTCGCATCCGGATTCGGCGTGAGACGCAAACGCACGCGCAGCGGCTGCCGCATGTCGGGCGGCGGCGGCTCCGCCAGCGGGCCGGCCATCAACAGCTGCCGCAGCGCGGCATCCGCGTCCGCATCGCCGAGCGGGTCGAATTCGACGCGCGTGACGGTTCCGTTCGCGCCGATCCACGCGCGCACGACGATCGCGGGCGGCGGCGCATCGGCGCGCGCGTTCAGCACGCGTGCCTCGAGCGACCGGTGCAACCGGTCGGCGGCGTCGCCGTCGGCTTCGAGCCAGCCCTGGAACTGCCGCCCGACGCGCTGCGCGTAGGCAATCCACGGCTGCGGCACGTCGGCGGTCTGCGCGCGCGCGGGCGCGCCCGCCGCGAGCGTCCACGCGACGACGAGCGCCGCACCCCAGCCCAATGCGCTCATGCGCGGGTTTCGTTTCATGAGGATGTTCGCCTCTCCGTCCGTTTCCGCGATGCGCGACGCGCTGCCGCGCTCACCCCGGTTCCACGGCCACATACAGGCGCGTGCCGCCGCGCTGCACGAGCAGCGCGGCCGTGCCGCGCGCGCGTTCGATCTCGCCGACCAGCGCGCCGGCGTTCGCCACCGGCGCGCCGTTCACCGACAGCACCACGTCGCCTGCCCTGAGCCCCGCCCGCGCGGCCGCGCCGCTCGCCTGCTCGATCACGAGCCCCTGGCTCACGCCGAGCTGCCGCCGCTCCTGCTCGTTCGCCGGACGCAGCGCGAGCCCGAAGCGCGCGAGCCCCTGCGCCTCGCCGCCCGGCGCGTCGCCGCTGTCGAACGCCCCCACCGTCGCCTGCAGATGGCTCGCGCGCCCCGCGCGCCACACCAGCAGATCGGCCACGCGCCCCGGCCGCATGCCCGCGACGGTGCCGAGCAGGTCCGCGGAATCCGCGACCGTCTTGCCGTCGATCGCGAGCACCATGTCACCGGCCTGCAGGCCGGCCTGCGCGCCGGGGCCGCCGGGTTCGACCATCGTGATCAGCGCGCCGTCGGAATGGCGCAGGCCGAACGAGCGCGCGAGCGCCTGGCTCACTTCCTGCAGCGCGACGCCCAGCCGCCCGCGCGTGACCTTGCCGGTCTGCAGCAACTGGTCCTTCACGTCGAGCGCGATGTCGATCGGGATCGCGAACGCGAGCCCCTGGTAGCCGCCGGTCTTCGAATAGATCATCGAATTGATCGCGATCACGCGGCCGTTCAGGTCGAACAGCGGGCCGCCCGAGTTGCCGGGGTTGATCGGCACGTCGGTCTGGATGAACGGGATCGCGCGCTCGCCGGGCAGCGCGCGCGACTTCGCGCTGACGATGCCCTGCGTGACGGTGTTCGCGAACCCGTACGGCGAGCCGATCGCCATCACCCAGTCGCCGACCTCGGTGCGCGCCGGTTCGCCGGTCACGACCGTCGGCAGGTTGCGCGCGTCGATCCGGATCACCGCGACGTCGGACACCGGGTCGCTGCCGATCACGCGGCCCCGGAACTCGCGCTTGTCGGTCAGCTTCACGTCGACCGCGGCCGCGTCGGCGACCACGTGCCGGTTCGTCAGGATGATGCCGTCCGCGCCGACGATGAAGCCCGAGCCGAGGCTCACTTCCTCGCGGTTGCCGATCACGCGGCGCGCGAGAAACGGCGCGAGCGGATTGTCCGGCGCGATGCCGGGCGGCAACTGGATGCCCATCTGCGCCACCTCGCGCGTGACGCTGATGTTGACGACTGCCGCGCCATACCGCTTGACCAGTGCGGCGAAGTTCGGCAGCGACGCTGCGGTGATCGCCGGTGCCTGAACCGGCCGGTCGGCGGCCGACGCCGCGCCCGCGCCCGCGCCGGTCAGCACCATCGCACCCAGCATCGCGAGCAGCACGGCCATCTGTCTGCAGATACCCGATTCCACGATTCCCTTCCCTTTGGGTTCACGGCCGCACGACAGGCGACGCACATCGCGCCGCCCGCTCATTTCGGCGGCACGGCCACCGGCGGCGCCGGGCGCTGCGGCGTCGCCGACTTGCCCCAGTTCGTGCCGAAACGGTTGCGCTCCGCCGACAGGTTGAACGTGCCGAGCCGGTTCGACGGCGCCTTCGCGAGCCCCTCCGTGGACGCCTGCGATGCGCCGGCCTGCGGCGTGCCCTTCGGCTTGAGCTGCGCGCTCAGGCAGTCGTACGACAGCGCGCGCCGCCCGTCCACTTCGGCGTCGACGCACACCGGCTTCGCCGCCGCGCCCGGCTGGCTGCCGGCCGCGGGCGGATGGCCCGCCTGCACATGAGCGGCGCCCGCGAGCCACATGCCCGCGACCATCACGCTCCACTTCGCTCCTCTGGTCATGCCTGCCTCCTTCGATGCTCGCCGGCGCGCCGCGCGCCGGCGTCAGGTTGGCTCGCGCCGCGCCGAGCGGGCGACGAAACGCGCGAACGCCGCGCGCTCGGCCGGCCCGATGGCGGGCCGGCGCGCGTCCTGCTGCTGCGCCCACGCGTCGCGCACGCCGCCGATCTGCTGCCACGCGACCACCTGCGCGCCGGTCGGGAACGGCGTCGCCTGCGGCTCCCGGTAATCGACGCGGAACAGGCGCGGCGCGTCGGCGCCGGCGGTCCACAGGTCCGCCGCATCCCGCACGCTCGCGTCGAACCAGAAGCGCACCCAGCGCACCGCCGCGCCGGCCGCCGGCGGATCGCGCCCGTCCTGCTCCGCCTGCTCCTGCGGGGCCGGCACCCGCATGAAGCCGGCCAGCACGAGCAGCACGGCCGCGAGATCGTCGTCGCGCAGCGACGGATACGACCACAGCGCCTGCACGTCCGCGCAGGCCAGCACGGCCGTGAAGCGCGCGATCGTGAACGCGGGCCACACGCGCCGCACCAGCGCATAGTGGCGCTCCCAGTGCGCGACGAACCGCTCGCGCTGGCGCGCCGACGCCTGCGCGTCGCGCCCGCCGCGAATCGCCAGCTCGTCGGGCTGGTACTGGCGGGTCGTCAGCACGCATTGGGCCGAGCACCGCGCGCTGCGATGGCGCACCCGGCCCGGCATGCCGGGCATCGGCTCGAGCGTGCCGAAACAGAGCGGGCAATGCGACGGCGGCGTGCCGGGCCCGCCGGGCCACGCCACGGTGGCCGCGACGCGCGCCGGCGGCTGCCCGGCGGGCGGATGCTGCTGCCCGCGCGCGGGCGGCGCGGCCTCCTCCGGTGTCGATGCGGATCGGATGACGGTCATGGCGCTCCCTACCGGGCGGACGCGAGCGCCTTCTTCAGCGCGTCCTCGTTGATCGGCGCGTTGCCGCCGAGCTTCGCCAGATACGCCTGCGCGTTCTGCTGCGTGCGCTGCGCGCGCAGCGTCGCGCGCAGGCGCTCCTTCACGTCCGCGAGCGGGCTCGGCGCCGCCGCCCGCGTCTCGATCAGCTTCACTACGTGAAAGCCGGCCGACGTGCGGATCGGCGCGGACACCTGCCCCGGCTTCAGCGCATCGGCCGCCTGCCGCACCGCGGGCAGCATCACCGTATCGGGCACGAAGCCGAGATCGCCGCCGTTGACGGCGCTCGCCTTGTCCTGCGAATGCGCTTTCGCGAGCGCCGCGAAGTCGCCGGTGCGCGCGCGGGACGCGAGATCGGCGGCCTCCTTGCGCGTGCGCTCGACGGCTGCCGCGTCCGCATCCGGCGCGACGGCCACGTAGATCTGCGCGACATGCAGCGCGCGCGGCACGGTAAACGCCGCGCGATTCCGTTCGTACGCCGACTGGATCTCCGCATCGGACGGATAGTCGGCCGGCGGCGCATTCACCGACGCGAGATAGCTGCGCGCGATGATGTCGCGCCGCGCCTGCTCGATCGCCGCCTGCACGTCGGCCTGCTTGTCCCAGCCCTTCGACTTCGCCTCGGCGAGCAGGGCCTTCTGCGCGAGCGTCCCGCGCACGAGCTGGTCCAGCGCGGCCGGATCGGCCGCGAGCCGGGTGCGCACTTCCGCGCCCGCCGATTGCAGCAGCGCGGCGATATCGGCCTGCGTGACCGATGCCTGCGGCACGTTTGCGATCACGTCGTCCTGTGCGGCCGCGACGAGCGGCAGGCTCAACGGCACGCTTACCAGCAGGCCGGCCATCATTCTTGCGAGTGTCTTCACGGTATGTCCCGTTCCTGTGTTCCTGTGTCACTGCCGTTACCGGCCGCGCGCATCGTGCGATAAGCGCGGGCCGTCTGTTTCCATCGGCCGCTACGCCCCCGCCGCGACATGCACCCGTACGACCACCGGCTGCGCCATCCCGCGCGGCGGCGGCGCGCCGATCGGCTGGCCGACCAGCACCGAGCGCAGATCCGCGGCGACGTCGGGCACGAATGCCGGAATGCTCTCGATGCGTTCCACGTCGCCGCGCCGATCCAGCCACGCCCGAAGCAGCAACTCGGGCGGCATCGCGCCGTCGTTCTCCGCGGCTCCGGCTTGACATTCGAGGTACGCGCGCAAGCGGCTGGCAACGGCCCCCGTGCCGTCGAGCGCCGCTTCGAGCCGCCGCGACACGCGCTGCGCGTAGACGACCCACGCTTCGGGCGCATCGGCGAGCGAGACCGGGCCCGGCTGCGCCGGCCGGCCGCCCGTCAGCAGCGAACGCAACGCGGCGCCGATCCAGCCCGGGCCAGTCATCACGCGGCGGCTTCCGCGCGAACGGCGGCGGCGTCATCCGCACCGTCACCGGCCTGCGCGTCGTCGCCGTCGGACGCCGCGCGCGCGGCGGCGTCCTGCTCGGCCAGCGCCGGCCGGTTGCGCAGGTGCAGCAGGAACTCCTGCACCATCCGGTCCCACAGCTCGATCGTCGAGCGCAGGTAGCGCACCGACACCCCGCCCGCGACGATCACGTCCATCTCGAGCGCGAGGAACGGCCCGTGGCTCGCGAGCCGCGCGAACCGCTTCGTGCGGTTCCAGTCGCCCACGAGTTGCACGGGCAGTTCGCCCTGCACCTGCAGCACGCAGCCGAGCGTGTAGTCGAGATAGCGAAGCGTCGCGGGCTCCGCCTGCGCGGCGGACGGCAACGCATTGCCGAAGCGCACCGCGAAGCCGACGCCCTGGCTCGCGCTCATCAACTGCACCGCGCCGTTCTGTTCGGTCGCGCTCACGCGGTAGCCCGCGCCGCGGAACACGTCCGCGAGCTGCTCGACGCCCACCGCGTCGATCAACCCTTCCTGCGCCGGGTGCTCGCCCGGTGCGTGCTGCTTGCTGTCCAGCATGGCTCTCATCCTTGTTTCAACGAATCGTTTTGATTACACGCGACGGAAGGCCCGTGCCGTCACGGCGCGGCGGCCCCGCTGGCCGGGATCGCCGGGCGCGCGGCCCGGTCGTACTTGCCCGCATACAGCGCATCGCCGTAGCGCTGCGCGAGCGCGTCGTACTTCACGCGCGCCGCTTGCGCGAACGGCTGCCGCGACGCGAACACGGTGCCGATGCCGACCTGTTCGTAGGCCTCGAGGATCTCGTGGCCCACGCGGTACAGCGCTGCATTGTGGGCTTCGCAGGTTTGCAGTTGCGTGTCACGCGCGCCGATTTCCGCCTGCCGCTGCGCGTTCTGCGCATCGCGGGCGCGCGACACCGTCAGCAGATCCTCGTAGGACGCCTTGTATTTCGCGAGCGCCTGCGCGTCCTGCTCGCGCGCCGCCTTCTCCTGCGCGAGCGCGCGTTTCGCGGCCGCCTCGCCGCCCGACTGCCCCCTGGCCGCCGCGAGCTGCGCCTGGGCCGCCTTCAGCTGCGCCAGCGCGTCGTCGCGCTGCTGTTCGGCGGCGGTCTTGTCCGCCTGCAGCTGCGCCTGGCCGTTCTGCAGCTGGCGCAGCTCCTGCACGGTCGAGCGCAACTGGCTGCGCAGCTTGTCCTCGATGCCCTGCGCGCCGGCGCCGCCGGCGGCCAGCAGCAGCGCGCCGGCCAGGCCGGTCGCGAGCAGCGCGTATTGCGTGGTTTTCATCCGCGCCTCCGGTCAGAAACGGGCGTTGAGCTCGAGCTGCAGCACGTCGATCGACACCGGCGGGCCGTACACCTCCTTCGCGCTCAGGTAGCGGGCCGACACCCACGCGTCGCGCGCGACCGCGTATGACGCGCCGATCACGTAGCCGCGCGCGTTGGTGCCGCCGAGGTGGAAGTCCGAATCGTTGAACGCGTCGAGCACCGCATCCGGCTGCAAATACTTGTACGCGATCGAGAAGTTCCACTGCCCCTTGGCGCGCGGTTCGGGCTCGCCGATCGTCGCCTTCGCGAGGAAGCCGTTCGGGCCGCTGCGGTAGTCGCTGCGCGACGCGTTCACCGTCGTCGATTCGTAGTTGTTGACCGGCAGCGACGCCGCGCCGAACGCCTTGTTCTCGTTGTACGCGAGGTTGCGCACGTATTCGCCGTCGAGCCGCAGCTTGAAGCGGTCGGCGATGACCGTATCCCACTGCGCCTTCAGGTCGAGCAGCCGGTAGTTGTACGCGAGCCCGAACAGCTGCGGCTGCGGCGTCATGCCCGGCGCGAGGTTCGGGTTCTGCACGATGTTGCGCAGCGCGACCAGCGTGTTGCCGCCCTGCATGAACGCCGGCGCCTGGTTGTCGCTGCTGCAGTTCGTCGCGCCGAGATACAGCGCGCACGGCGACGACAGCGTGCCGCGCATGTTCTGGAAGTCGTAATACGCGACCGCGCCCTTCAGCCGGTTCTTCGCGTCGATCTTCCAGTCCGCGCCGAACTGCGCGCCGAACATCCACTTCGTGTCGCTGCCGGCCTTGTCGGTGCTGTTCGACGGGAAGTTCTCGCTCGTGTACTGGATCGGGAACACGCCGAGCGTGCCGAACAGCGTGACGTCCGGGTTCCACGGCAGCGCATGGCGCAGGTTCGCGGCGAGGCCGTCCATCATCAGGTCGTCGGAGAACACCAGGTCCGACTTGAAGAACGGGTTGTCGAAACGGCCGGCCTTCAGGTTCAGCCACGCCGTCGGGCGGTACGAGAAGTACGCCTTGTTCAGCCAGATGTTCTTCTTCGCGAAGCCGCCGCCCGCCGTGGCCGTGGTCGACACCGGCCCGTTGTCGTTGCCGCTCGCGAGCTGCACGCCGGCCGTCAGCTCGTCGGACAGCGCCGCCGTCACGCCGAGCCGCGCGCGGTAGCGCAGCAGGTTGTTGCGGTTCTGCGTCGTGTTCTGCGTCGGCAGCTGCGTCGTGTTGGTGTTCGAGTTGATGTCGAAGCCGCCGCCCTGGTTGATCGCGGCGAAGTTCGTCACGTTGTTCGCGTTGCGGCTGCCGTAGAAGTGATACTCGTCGCGCACGCGCAGGTCGCCGTCGAGCGTGATGCGCGACACCCAGTCGGGAAACGTGTTCGGCTGCGCCCAGTTCTCGGCCTTCGCCTGCGCGATCACTTCCTGCTTGACCTGGTCGCGGATCTGCTCGCGCACCACCTGCGGCACGTACGGCACCGCGACGTCGCCCGGCTGCGTCGGCGGGTTGACGATGCCCGCGCCCGCAACGATCGGCGCACGGGCCGCCTTCGCCTGCGCGGCTTCCGTGCGCGCTTCGGCGATCAGCTCGTGCGCGTTCTGCTGCGTCAGCACGCCGCGCTTGACGAGCAGGTTGATCAGGTTGATCACCACGCTCTCCGTCGGCGCGGCCTTGCCCGCCGCCTGCGCGTCGAGCGATTGCCCGTGTGCGGCGGACGCGCAGGTCAGCCCGAGCATCAGCACCGCGCCGCCGACGCGCGACAGTCGCGCGGGCAGCGCGCCTTGTCCGTTCATCTTCCGAATCATTAATGGACTCCGAACAATTTCGATTTCTTTTCCGGCAGCATCCGAGCGACGGCGCTGCCCCGTGATTCACTCGCGTGTCGTGCGCGTCGCGTCATGCCGGCTTGCGCCCCTGCAGCCTGACGAGCACCGGATAGGTGGTCGCGGGCGGCGGCGCCTCGTCCACCTTGCCGAGCGCCTCGACCGCCGCGACCACCGCCGCGTCGAGCTTCGCGTCGCCGGTCGACTGCGCGACCGTCACCTTCGCGATGCGGCCCGACGGCTCCAGCCACAGGTGCAGGCTGCCCGTGAAGCGCGCGCCGCCGGCCTCCTGCACGCCCTTGTCCTGCTCGATCGCGCGCTGCAGCACGTAGACCATGTACTGCGCATAGCTCGCGTTGCCGAACCGGCCACCGCCGCCGCTGCCGACCATCCCCGAGCCGTCGCCCGCGCCGATGCCGAAGCTGTCGCTGCCGGCCTGCGCATCGGCATTCATCGTCATCTGCTTCGGCTGGTTGTCCGACGGCTTCGGCGTCTCGGACGGCTTCGGCGCGACGGTCGGCTTGTCGACCGGCGTCTTGACCTCTTCCTTCACCTTCTCCGGCGGCGGCTTCTGCTTCGGCGGCGGCGGAGGCGGCGGCAGCGGGATCACGGTCGTCACCTGCGGCGCGGCCGCGCGCTTCACGCCCGCGGTATCGCTCGCGAAGCGCCAGACCAGCGCGGCCAGCCCCGCGAGCACGAGCGCGATCGCAACCGGCTTCACGAAACGGCCGGGGCCTTTCTGCGGCGGGCCGCCGTTGTAGGTCATTTCCATCGCGCTAGCCGCCCTGCTTCGCCTTGCCCGTCACCAGGCCGACCTGCGACAGGTCGAGGCGGCGCAGCAGGTCGAGCACGTCCATCACGCGCTGGTACTGCACGGCCGCGTCGCCCTTCAGCACGATCGGGAATTCCGGGTGGGTCGCCTTCTCGGTGCGCAGCCGGCTCTCGAGTTCGTCCATCGTCACGGGGTACGCGTCGAGGAAGATCTGCCCCGAATCCGCGACCGTGATCGCCTTCGTCTTCGGCTTCGCGAGACTCGCGGACGAGCTCGCCTTCGGCAGGTCCACCTTGATGCCCTGCACCGACGCGGTGGTCATGATGATGAAGATGATCAGCAGCACGTACGCGAGGTCGAGCATCGGCGTGATGTTGATGTCGTCGTACGGCTTGTCGTCGTCCTGAACCTGCATGGTGGTCTCCCCGCGTCCGTTCAGTCGGCCAGCACCGCGTGATCCGGCGCGCGATGCGCTTCGGCCAGGCGCGTGACGAATTCGTCGACGAACACCTGCATGTTCGCGGTCACGTTCTTGTTGCGGATCAGCAGGTAGTTGTAGCCGAACAGCGCGGGAATCGCGACGAACAAGCCCGTCACGGTCGCGAGCAGCGCGGCCGCGATACCCGGCGCGATCGCGTTCACGTTCACGTCGCCGGCCGCGGCGATCGCCGCGAACGTGATCATCACGCCCACCACCGTGCCGAGCAGGCCGAGGAACGGGCCGCCCGAGATCGCGATCGTCAGCAGCACCATCGACTTCGACAGCTTCTGGTTCTCGCGCACGAGCGTCGCATCCATCGACGCGCGGATCGCCTCGATCGATTCGGTCGTGATCACCGTGCGGCCGTTGCCGTCCACGCGGCTGTGGATTTCATGAACGCCCGAGCGATACAGCCGGTACAGCGACGACTGGTGCAGGCGCCGGCCGTCGTCGCTGCGCTCGTCGACGTGCGCGAGCCCGACGAGGTGCTTGCCCGCCACTTCGCGAAAGCGCTGCACGAAGTAGAGGTTCGCCTTGTCGACGGTGCCGACGTAGCGCGCCTTGGTCCACATCACGATCCACGACACGATCGCCATGCCGAGCAGGATCGTGATCACGACCCACGCGTCGACCGTCACCGACTGCACGATCACGCCGAAGTAGCCGAAGCCGAAGCCCGACTGCTTCTCGTCGTTGCCGTAGGCGACAAGCTTCGATTCCGAGCCTTGCGACAGCACGTCGAGCGCGAGCGCGTCCGGCGTGCGCGCGATCTTCGACAGGCGCAGTTCGTCGATGGCGCCCGCGTAGCCCGCGAAGCCGGCCGGCGCGCCGGCCGCATCCGCGCCCACCGCCGCAGCGCCGGCGAGGGCCGGCAAGGCCGCCGCGGCCTGCGCCGCCTGCTTGCCGTTCACGTAGACGGTCAGGTGCTTGCCGTCGGCCGTCACGGCCACGTGCGTCCACTGGTTCGCCGCGACCGGCTGCGCGGCCGGCGTGCGGACCGGCGCCGAACCGTTGGCGGCGCCGTCGACCTGCGCGAACGGCACGCCGTTGTCGAGGCCGATCAGCAGGGCGTTCGCGCCGTCGCGGCGGCTGTACAGCAGCGCGTTCGGCGCCAGCGCGGACGGCTTGACCCATGCGCTGAACGTGAAGCCGCCGCCCGCGGCGACGTTCAGCGACGGGCTGGCCGGCAAGTTCAGCGCGGCGCTGCCGTCGAACTGCGCGGCCTTGCCGACGATGCCATCCTCGACGGCGCGCAGCGGCGCGTTCTGCGCGTGGTTGCCGTACGCGGTCGCGTCCTTCGGCGGTGCGCCCGCCGCGCCGTTGAAGTGATAGACGAGCGTGTAGTCGGCGTCGAAGGTATCGGCCGGCTTGCCGCCGTCCGGCGCCTTCTTGTTGCCGTAGTACATCCAGATCGACTGCGCGGCGCCCGCCGGCATCTTCGGCACGTCGATCCAGACCAGCGCGACGCCGAGCATCGGGTCGTACTGCTCGACGTGGTAGTTCAGCGGCGTCTTGTCGTCGGCCGCGACGAAGCGGATGTCCGCGCCGTTGTCGGCGAGCCCGTCGAACTGGAAATTGCCCGAGTGCAGCCGGATCAGCAGCGGCACGCGGCCGGCCGATTCCGCCAGGTTCGCGCCCTTGCCGCTGGCGTCGATCGTGATCGCCTTGCGGTACGACCAGTCGTTCTGCCACCACGCACTCGCGATGCCGGGCAGCATGCCCAGCATCGCCGCCAACAGGAAACCCAAGACTCGCTTCACGATCCACTCCCCGAATGTGCCGCCCCGATGCGCGGGTGCACGGCACGATCAAAAAAAATCCGTCAGAACCCCAGCCGCACGTAGAAATCGAACCGGGGGCTGTATTGCTTCGTATGGACGCCGGCCTTCAGCGGCCAGCCCGCCTCGAAGTCGGCGCTCAAGTACCTGGCCAGTTGCAGCCGCGTGCCGACGCCGACGCTGAGCAGGTTGAAGCTCGACGTCTGCTCGGGCAGCGGGCTCAGCAGCCACAGGTGCGCGGCATCGACGAACGCATGGAAGCGCCATTCGTTGATGCGGCTGCCGATGGCGCCACCGAGGAACTTCGCGAGCGACGGGGTGCGCAGCTCGAGCGAACCGATCACGCCGCTGTCGGCCGTGTCCTCGGCCTGCATGTAGCCGCGCACGCTGTTCATCCCGCCCGCGGCAAACTGCTCGCTCGACACCAGCGGCGAATTCGAGATCTGCGCGCTAACGTGCGCGTTGGCCTGCAGGTCGTTGTCGAAGCGCTGCGTATGGTTCACGTCGAACTTGCCGTAGACGAAGTCCGGCGTCGCCTTGTAGCGCTTGCTGTCCCACGCGCCCCAGTCGCTGCCGATGCCGCGGATGTTGGTCACGAGCGCGGCGGAGAACGACGTCTGCGACTGCTTCAGGCTGAGCTGGCCGCTGTACGAGAACGTCACCGGCACGTAGGTGAGCGGCACCGTCGACGTCTGGCCCGCCACGCTCACGTTCTCGTCGTAATGCTTGCGGTCGATCTCGATGCTCACCGAGTGCGCATAGGTGTCCGACGCCGGCAGCGCGTAGATCGCGGTGAAGCCGAAGGTCGTGCCCTTGCCGAGCACGTTGGTGCCGCCGACCGACGCGACGTTGCTGTCCGAGTGGATGACGGTCGCGAGGAAGCTCCAGCGCGAATCCTTGAGCGGCGCGAGATACGAGAACGCGTAGACGCGCGCATCGTTCGGATGCTGCGGCGCCAGCACGTAGGTGCCGGAAATCACGTGGCCGAGCTGCCACAGGTTCGAATAGCTGAGCGTCGCGGTGGTCCGCAGCGCGGAGGTGCCGGGGCTGCTGTCGTTGTTCAGGTCGATCGAGCCGTGCAGCGGGCTGCGGTCGTCGACCTTCAGGTCGACGTCGACCGTCTGCGGCATCGTGCCGGGCTTCAGCACCGGAATCACCTGGCGGTCCGCCGAGCGGTTCAGGTCGGCGAGCTGCAGCTGCGCCTGGTTGAAATCGGGCACGACGCCTTCGGCGAGGGCCGGCACCGCGTCGCGGACGTTCTGCAGCGACGTGTATTTCGCGCCGTCGACGCGCAGCCGCCCGACCTTCGCCTCGACCACCTGCAGCACGATCACGCCATTCTTCACCTGCTGCTGCGGCAGCTCGACGACGACGGACTGATAGCCGCTGTCCTGGTACACCTTCTGCAGCGCGTCGCGCGCCGCGTTCACGTCGGCGAGGCTCCGGCCCGGCCCCTCGAACGGATACACCGCCTTCTCGATCTCGATGCGCGGCAGCGTCGTGTTGCCGCGCACGATGAATGCATTCACGTCGAACGTCTGCGGCACGCCGCTCGCGGGCGTCGCGGCCGGCGGCGCCGCGCCCTGCGCGCGGGCGGCCGCCGCCAGGCTTAGTCCCCCGACCAGCGCCACGCCGGCCAGGCACCGGCGTCGCAGCCGCCCCGGTTCGCGTGATTTACGGTCTGCTCTTGGCGGCATGCGCCATTCCCCTTTTGTTTCGGATCATCCTCGCGCTGACGGGGGCCTCCGGTGCGCCCCGCTATCAAAGCGTTGTTTCAGATTGATGACGAATGCTTAGCCATCCTCATCGCGCTGCGCGGCATCGTCCTGTCCGATACCGCCATCGCCGGCCCGGCCGCCGATCTCGCGCGCTCACCGACAAGGACGAAGCCCATGCGCGAAACCCGCAGTGCGCGTCGCGACGCATCGCATCGCGGCTTTCACCTACCTAGACGGAACGACACGCGAATTGCCGCAGATTTTTTTTGCGCGCAGGACCCGGGCGCGACGCGGGCAAGACGGCGGAACACGACGAAAGGACCGGCGCGGGCCGGCGAAGGGCGAACGCGCCGCGCGACGACGATGCGCGACAGGCCGCCCGCGCGTGAAACGCGCGGCGCGTGGCAGTTGGCGTTGAATGGCCCTCGTTTCGTATGCGTGCCGTTCGTCCGAGTGCGGCACTGTCGGCAAACGTCCCGCCGTCATGCGCGCGCGACGCGTTCGCCACGCCCCGTCATGCATGCAGCCCGACAATCGTCAGGTTTCAACAGGGAAGTTTTTGTGACATTCGCCGGAAGATTCGCACCAGACGGCGCGCGACGAAAAATTCTGCGGCATTCGCCGCGCCGAAACGTCCTAACCGTTGAGAAGATCGTCAACGACGGGAGTCACCATGTCGCTCGCCACACTGCTGCTGCGGTGGCTCGCCGATAGACTGGCGGGCGTCGCTGCAATGCCGCATCCGACGCATCCGCATCCGCGCGGCGGCCGCCCGCTGCGCTGGCGTGCGCCGTGGCTTGCGTGGCAGCTGCTTTCGTGGGTCGCGCTCACGCTGCTGGCCCCGCCGTTCTGCGCGATCGGCGCGCTGCTGCTGATCGATCCGTCGAGCGACCAGCCGCTGTTCTGGGCCGCGGCGATGGCGATCGTGCCCGTGGCGAACGGCGCGGCGATCGTCGCCGCGAACCAGCGCCATCACCGCGCGCCGTTCACGAGCCGGCGCGCGGTGGCGTGGTACGGCTTCGTCGCGGGCGCGACGATCGCCGCCGCGCTGTTCGTGCTCGTGCTGTGGCTGACCCACGCGATCGATGCGCTGATCGGGCCGCTGGCGGCCGCAACGGCCGGCACGCGGCCGGCCACGCTCGCGCCGTGGATCGCCGGGGTGGCCGCGCTGTTCGGCATCGCGTCATCTGCGCATGCGAGCATCGCGCATGCGTGGCTCGCGTTCGACGCATGACGGCCACGCCCCTGTTTCCTGTTCGCACGAGGAGCGCACATGCATCGTTGCGGTGATGGCCGGACCCGGGGCGCGCGGCGCGAGCGCGGCATCGCGATCGTGACGGTGCTGCTCGTCGTCGCGCTGGCGGCGACGCTCGCCGCCAGCGTGCTGTGGCGCCAGCAGGTCGCGACGCGCGACGTCGAGAACCAGCGGCTCGGCGTGCAGACGATGTGGGTCGAGCGCGCGGCGGTCGAGTGGGCGCGCGCGGTGCTGCGCGCGCAAAGCGCGACGTCGAACGTGACCGTCGCCGGGCAGCCGTGGTCGTCGCCGATCGCCGACGTGCAGCTCGCCGACTTCCTGCCGCCGGACGCGGCCGCGGTCAACGCGGAACTGTCGCGCGCGTGGATTTCCGGGCATGTCGAGGATGCGCAGGCCCGCTACAACCTGATGAACCTCGTGTCGCGGGTCGCGCCGGGCAAGCCGTGGCAAGCCAACGGCGAAGGCGTGCTCGCATACCGGCGCCTGCTCGGCGAGCTGTCGCTGAACCCCGAACTCGCGCAACAAACGGCCGACTACATGCTGCGCTCGCTGCGCGACGCGAACGGCCCGGGCGGCTGGCCGCTGCAGCTCGTGTCGGTCGACGATCTCGCGCGAGTGCCCGGCTACGACGCGCGCACGCTCGACGCGCTCGCGCCGCACGTGACGATCCTCCCGGACCTCACGCCGGTCAACGTCAATACCGCGGCCGAGCCGGTGCTGGTGGCCGCGATCCCGTCGCTGTCGCGCAGCCAGGCGCGCCGCCTCGTCGAGCGGCGCCGCACCGCGTACTTCATCGGCACCGGCGACATCGCCGAATACCTGGCGCCCGTGCAGGGCAACGCAACCCTGCCGGACGGCGCGGCCGTCGGCGTCAACAGCGGCTACTTCATCGTGCATTGCCGCATCCATTCGGCGCGCGTCAACGCGCGCATCGATACGCTGATCGCCCGCTACGGCAGCGGCAACTTCAGCTGGACCTCGGTGATCTGGGTGCGGCGGCTCGCGAGTTAGGGTCTGTTTACGCGCATGCGAATACGTCCATCGCGCGCCTCGCGAGCGGCCGTTCTCATGGCAACGCATGCGCGTTCCATATGTAAGCCCCTAATTCAGCGACGGCTCGCCCAGCGCGACCGGCCGCACGACCTGCGTCGCGCCCGCATGGCCGAACGACAGCCGGCTCACGCTGGTCTCGCGCACCTCGCCGAGCAGCCGGTTCCAGTCGTCGATCGACACCAGCAGCGCGATCGGCCGGTTGTATTTCGTCACCATCACGAGCGCCTCGCTCGCATGCCGCAGCGCCTTCGACGGGTTGCTGCTGAAATCGCGGGTCGCCATCGCGATCGTGCGCAGGCTGAACACGTTCGACGCCGCGTCGTCGCCGTCGTCGTGCAGCAGCCGCTCGAGCGTCGCCGCGCGCAGCAATGCCTGCGATTTCGCCGACAGCTTGTTCTCGCGGCGCTTCCTGCGCTCGCTGCGCGGATCGACGTGGATCGCAAGCAGCCGCACGATCTGCGCGAGCGCCGTTGCCGGCATCTGGTCGTAGCGCCGCCACCAGTCCGGCGGCAGCGCGATCATCATCCCCGCGTAGGCCGCCGCGACACCGGCCGCGATATGGGCCGGCAGCCGCTCGGCATCGCGCGCGTCGAGCTCCAGCGCGTGCGTGACGACGTTCGCCATCACGCCGAACACGTTGTATGCGAGCGCGACGATGCCGCGCGCCAGCAGCGCCGCGCGCGCCGGCACGTTGCCGCCGGCTGCGTCGCCGAGCACCGCATCGAGCGGCAGCGGCAGCGCCTCGCGCCAGCGCCGGCTCGCGAGTTGCGCGACCTGCACCGCGTCGAGCTGCGACGCCGGCGCGTTGGTCAGCACGCGCAGCGGCGCGTCGGCACCGCCACGACGCCATTCGATGCGCCGCAGCGCGAGGCCCGGCTCGCCGTAGACGCGAACCGCCTGCTCGACCACGCGCCCGCCATCGAGCATGCCGGCGTCCTGCCAGTCGCCGGGTGCGCCGAAGCCGACCGTGCCATCGTCGTCGCGGACCACGAACGCGCTGCCGCGACGCGGCCAGCCCGACAGCAGCGCGCCGACATCGAGCGGCGCGTCGACGATCCACAGCTCGCCCGGCTTGACCGACTCCAGCACCGCGGCAACGAATGCGCGCGCGTGAATCCGGCCGCGCTCGGCCGGCAGCAGGTCGACGATCATGCCGAGATCCGGATCGTAGACGGGCAGCATGCGCGGGCCGTCGGCCGGCGCGTGCGCCGCGTCGTCGGCATCGCGCGCGGGCGCTGCACGCGTTGCGCCGCCGTCCAGCACGCGCAGCCGCAGGCCGCCCGCCGCCCGCGTCCATTCGCGCTCGCGCGGCGCGGGCGCGGTCGCAGGCAGCAGCAGCTCGACGCTGTCCTGCACGAGCGCGCGCCCCCAGCCGGCGCGCAGCCGGCTCATCCGGTCGTGCAGCGCGGTGACCGCCGCGCCGAACCCGGCCGGCAACCCGGCGACCTGCGCATCCGACGGCCGCGATCGCGCCGCGATCGTTGCGATCGCATCGACCGCCAGCGAAAACAGCGCCTCACGCAGTTGCTCGCCGTCGGGCTCGCCCTCCATTTCCGCGGCGACGTCGACCCACTCGTCATGCAGCGCGCACTGCATGACGAGGCGCGCCATGATCGCCATCGGGCTGTGCTCGACAAAGCGTTCCACGACCGTGCGTATCACCTGATCACCCCATTCCTGTCTGGTTGAGCGCGCATGCGCACACTTGACGCGCCATTTCAGGCGCAGCAGCATCGTGGACGACCGGATGCGCGCGGCCGACACGCCGCGGCCATCCGCCCGCAACGGTTGCACGAGGCCCCCGCATGTACGTAGACCCCCGCGTGGCGCACGGCCGCGCCCGCTTCGACCTGAGCCGCTCGCCCCGCCTGTTCGCCGAGGAACGGCGCTGGGAGATCAGCGACGTGGTCACGCGCGGCATCGACCAGTTCGCGGGCGTGCGCAACCGCCGCAACCTGATGCGGCTGCTCGAACGGCAGATCGCGCCGAAACTCGCGCGGCTCGGGCTCGAACCGTACGTCGGCGCGCTCGGCCGGCATGAAGGCCTGTTCGTCAATTTCTCGACGATGAGCGCCGAGCATGGCCTGCGCGAATTCCAGCTGCAACTCACCGTGCCCGACCTCGTGCTGCGCAGCTTCGCGTCGAGCGTGATCCGCCCGCACGCGGTCGCGCGCTGCATGCAGCGCAACGGCGTGATGTCGCTGGCGGAAATCGAACATGAAACGCGCATCGCGTTCGTGATCGCACGCGTGATGCGCGTGCTGGCGCGGGCCGAGCAATGGCGGCAGGTGGGCGTGCCGACTCCGCACGGGCTGTTCGTCGGCGCACTGACCGGCGGCGACGACGTCTGCATGAACACCTACTTCCGGCCCGGCGACAACGACCGGCCGTCGCGCTGGCGCGGCTTCGCCGGGCTGTTCGCCGCGATGCCGGACTGGCGAGCGGACCAGGTCCGGCACGGCGGCGATCTGCTGCAATGGATGATCAACCATATCGTGGCCTTGCAAGAATCCGCACCGTTCGTCGAACGCTTTCCATTTCTGCTCGAACCGCATCGCGACGCCGACGACCCGCTCGACGCGGCCTGGGCCGGCGCACGCGCCGGCGCGCGGGACGATCCGGCGTCGCACTGACGCCGGCGCCGCGGTTCCTGATTGTTCTTGCTCGCTTGCTCTCTCCGTGGCGGCGATCCGGGGGCCGTCCTCGTCAGCCCCCGGTGCCGTCTCACGATCACGCTTCTTGGCCCTCGTGCTCTCGTTTACTAGGTCGCAACGGGCGCGCCTAACCCGCAGACTTTCTTGCGATGAACGCCGCGCACCGTTCAAATCGTTCGCCACATCCGCCGCGTTCCGGTAGGGTTGCCGTGTCACACCGCCGTCACGACCACGACACTTCAACGGACTGCGACATGCCCCTGCTCAGCATTTACCTGACTGCACCGATGGCATCGACTGATTCGGAAATTTGGTTCTCGGCATACGGGTTCGGATGGGGCTACGCAGCATTCGCGCTGCCGTTCGAAACGCTGCGCGAGCATCTCGGCGCGTCGGATACGAGCCATCGGCAATGCATGCTGGCCTTTGAACTGAACCGGCAGCGGATCCTGCGCGCGGTCGCAATGCGCGCCATCCCGCTCGACGGCCAGCGCGTCACGCTGCTGCCGTCGGATCTCTAGGCGTGCCGGCGGCCGCCTCAGTGCGTCCGCGCCGGGCCATCCGGTTCCGGATCGCCAAGCATGCCGAGCACCACCCACAGCCAGATCAGCTCCTGCGCGGCCCCCGCATGCGCGGCGCTTTGCATTTGCCAGCGCCGGAACGCGTCGAGCTCGCGCTCGGTCGCATCGCCCGCGCGCAGCCAGAGCAGCCAGCGCACGGCGCCCTCGCAAATCCCGTCGGCGAGCGCATGCGCGTCGCCGGAATGGTCATCCCGTCGCGATATGGTCATGATCACGCCACCGCCCGAAGCTCATTGAACGCATCTTCCCCACGCAACGCGTCGATACGCTGCACGGGGCGCCTTGCCGCACACGCCTCGGGTCCGACGACGCCCCACCGGGCTGCCGCTGACGGCAGCCCGGCGTTTGCCGGCCCTCATGGATAAGGTCGAATCGAAGACGCGCAACCCGCAGAACGCGGAACGCGATGACGGTGGCGCTCAGCTCAGCTCAGCAGCACGATGTTGCCGGGCAGGTGCGTGACGTGCGCGCCGTACAGGCGGCCGACCATGTCGATCACGTCGTCGAGCCGCGCGATCGGGAATTGCGCCTGGATGCGGTTCGCGCCGAGCGCGGCGCTGCGCAGCACGACCTTGCCGCGCCGGTAGCGGTTGATCTCGTCGACGACGTCCGCGAGCGGCACGCCGTTGAACACGAGCATGCCGCGCCGCCATGCGCTGACCGCGCCCGGATCGACGCGCGACACGGGCCGCATGCCGCGATCGTCGTAGATCACCTGGTCGTCGGCGCGCAGCGTGCGCGCGCCGCGCGGATGCGCGAGCGCGACCGTGCCCGACAGGCAGGTCACGCACACCTGCGCGCCGGTGCGCCGCACGTTGAAGCGGGCGACCGCCGCCTGCATGCGCCCTCCGCCCGCGACCACCACGACGGGCCGCAGCGCCGCAGCGCCCCCATGCGGCGCCGCCGCGTCGATCTCCGCTTCGCCGGCCACCACCTCGACGCCGCGTGCCGCGACGCTCGCGGGCAGCACGTCCACCCGCGTCTGCGTGTTCAGCTCGACCGTCACGTTCGCGGCCAGCGCCACCTGCCGCTGTTCGCCGGTGCCGGTGCGGTAGTCGGCCGCGAGATCGGCCAGCGACGGCCAGAGCGCCATCGGCGGGCGCAGCGTGAGCCACGACGCGCCCGCCGCGACCGCGAAGCCGACGAACGCGCGCCGGCCCGTGCGGATCGTGCGCTCGCGCTTTGCAACGTTTGCCCACGCGGCTGCCGTGCGCTCCTCCTGCGCGAGTTCCGCCGCGGCGGTGCGCAGCGAGCCCCACGTGTCGCGCAGCAGGTGCGCGGCCTGCGGACGATCCGCGCACCAGCGCGCGAACGCGTCGGCGTCGTCCGGGGCCGCTTCCCCGGAGCGCAGACGCAGCAGCCACGCGCTCGCTTCGTCGAGCGGATCGTGTGCGGTATCGGCCTGGGCTTTCGTCATCGTCGGGATGCTCAAAATTTGCGGGGCCCGCCGCGCGAACCCGTGTACGACTCACCCTCTTCCTGCATGCGCTGCAGGCAGTGCTTCATCGCCGCGCTCAGCTCGCTTTCGACGAGCCGCAGCGAAATGCCGAAACGCTCGGCGATCTCGCGATTCAGCAGCCCGTCCACCCGGGCCGCCAGCAGGATCGCCCGGCGCCGCGGCGGCAGGCCGCGCAGCACTTCCTTCAGCGTCTCGACCTTGCGCCGCGCGGCGACGATGCGCTCGGGATCGGCCACTTCGTCGGGCAGTTCGAGCAGCGTCTCGACGTCATCGTCGTGCAGGTGACGCCGCTCGCGGCGATGCTGGTCGATCGCGACGTTGTTCGCCATCCCGAGGATATAGGCGTCGGCGTTGGTCACCTGCGTGGACACGTTCGCGTTCTCGAGGCGCAGCCAGGTTTCGTGCAGCGCGTCGGCGGCGCCGTCCTTCGAGCCGGTCACGCGTTCGAGCCGCCTGACCAGATACGCGTAGCGCGACGCCAGCAGCTTCCGGAGCCCGGCGCGAGTGGTGTCGGACATGGCCGCCTAGTTCCGTTCGGCTGTCTGCGGACAGCGGAAATGCACGCCGTTGCCGACCGGCCGCAACAGGATCGTGACCGGCTGCGGCAGCGCCGCGGGCGGCGCCGCGTCGAGCTTCAGCGCGCGCAGCGCGCGCACGATCGCCGCGTCGCGCGAGGCCAGACCACTCGATGCCACCATGTTGACCGCCACCACCGCCCCCTTGTTATCGATGCGCAGCTGCGCGACGAGCCGATAGCCGCCCGGCACCGCCGCCGGCTGCGCGCACAGCGCATCGATCAGATGCGCCTGCAGCAGGCCCGCGAACGCGCGCCGCTCCGGCGAATCGCCGACGCCGTCGATCGGCAGCGCGGCATCCGCCGGCGTGTCGAGCGCGGCGGGCGCCGCGTCGCCGGCGGGCCGCGCGACGATGATCGCCTCGTCCGGCCGCGCGAATTCCGCGCGCAACCCCGTTCCCGCGAGCACCCTCTCCAGTGCGTCGCGCGGCAGGAACTCGCCGCTGACCGGCGCGCTCGTCCGCCCGTCGAGCAGCGGCGCAGGCGCCAGCACGATCAGCTCGGTGATCCGCGCGAAATCCTGCAAGGCCTTCGCGAGCGGCTGCGCGGGCAAATCGAAGCGCGCCGTGGCGCCCGGCTGACGTCCTGCGGTTCCGGTCTCCTGCGCCTGCACGACACGCATGAACAACGCGGCAAAGGTGAACCACGCGACGATCGCCAGGACACCGGCCGGCGCCCGTGAACGCGTCATGAATGCCTGGATGGAATTGAGGTTGCATGCTGCCACCGGATTCCCCTCACCCCCGTGAGCGCCCCGTGGCAAGCGAATGACAGATTGTGCGCGCCGTCCATGACAGTCAGGTGAATTGTGCAGCGGGCCGGCGCGACGGCAAGCCGCGCGTAAGGCTGCCGTGTGCATCCTGCGCCGTGCATCGATCGAGCACGGTCTGCGCCGTATTCGGCCACGCATTGCAGGGCGCGTCGCCCGTGTTTACCCATTGCCCGCGCCGGTCGAACGGCGCGTACGGCATCGGCACGGCCTGTCATTGCGCGGCGTCGAACGCGCCGGGCGAAGGCGGCGGCACGATCAGGCTGGACATCGCGCACCTCGCGCGGGCCGCGTGATGGCCTTCATGGTGATCGCGCCGCCGCTCAAGGCCGCTGCACGACGAAATTGCCGATCCCGGTGCCGACGACGAGCAGCCGCGCGTCGCCCGACGTCAGCGTGATCGTCACCGGCACGTCGATGCTTTCGTCGCCGAGCACGACGCGCGCGATCGGCTCGCCGCCGCCCGTGTAGCGCACCGTCACGGCGGTCACCGCCGTGCCCCAGCGGCGCGCGCGAAACAGGTCGTCCGTCATCGGCGACCACGCGCCGCCCTCGGTGCGTTGCACGAACCGGTAGCCGCCGCCGATCGGCTGCCATGCGATCGGCGTCGAGCGCACCTGCGCCTCGTCGCCCGCCGATTCGAGCAGGCTCGCGAGCCGCTGCGCCTCCTCGGCGAGATCGGTGCGCCGGTTGCGCGACGGCGCGAGCGTCACGACCGCGACGAGCAGCCCGACGATCATCAGCACGACAAGCATCTCGAGCAGCGTGAAGCCCGCCGCGCGCCGCTCGGCCATGCGCTTATTGCCACGAGCCGATGTCCGCATCGTTCCCCTCTCCGCCCGCCTTGCCGTCCGCACCGTAGCTGAACACGTCGATCGCGCCGTGCGTGCCGGGGCTCAGGTACTGGTATGCATTGCCCCATGGATCGTTCGGCAGGCGCTCCAGGTAGCCGCCGTCCTTCCAGTTGTTCGGCATCGGGTCGACGGCCGGCTTCTGCACCAGCGCATGCAGCCCCTGCTCCTGCGCCGGATAGCGGCCGTTGTCGAGGCGGTAGAGATTCAGCGACTGCATGATCGTGCCGATGTCCTGCTTCGCGGCGATGCGCCGCGCCTCGTCGGGCCGGCTCATGATCTTCGGCACGATCAACGCGGCGAGGATGCCGAGGATCGCGACCACCACCATGATCTCGATCAGGGTGAAACCCCGTTGCGCGCGGCCTCGCTTGGGTGCTGGATGCTCGTCTCGCGTCATCATGCATTCACTCTCGCGTCAAATCGCGCTGCCCGCCGTGCGGAACCCGCATGCGTTCGTGCGCTGAGCGGCGCATCACTGCACCATGTTGTTCAGCTCGATGATCGGCATCATCACCGCCAGCACGATCACGAGCACCACGCCGCCCATCGCGAGAATCAGCAACGGTTCGAGCAGGCTCGTCAGGAACATCGTGCGCCGTTCGAGCTCGCGCGCCTCGCCTTCGGCCGCGCGGTCGAGCATCGTCGTCACGTCGCCGGTGGCCTCGCCCGAGCGGATCAGGTGCACGAGCACCGGCGGGAACGTCTTCACATGGTTCAGCGCGCGCGACAGCGCCGAGCCTTCGCGCACCCGCACGATCGCATCGTCGATGTTCGCGCGCATCGCGCGGTTGGAAAGCGTCTCGCCGGCGGCCTGCAGCGCGCGCAGGATCGGCACGCCGGCCGCGGTGAGAATCCCCAGCGTGCTCGCGAAGCGCACCGTGTTGTAGCCGCGCACGAGCTTGCCGGCGAGCGGCGCGGTGAGCGTCCACCGGTCGAACGCGAGCCGCGGGCGCGCTTGCGACAGCACCTTGCGAATCGCGAGCACGGCCGCCGCGAACGCGACGAGCGACGCCCACCACCAGTGCCGCACGAAATCCGACAGCGCCATCATGGCAACCGTCAGGAACGGCAACTGCTGCTTGGTGCTCGTGAACACGTTCGCGACCTGCGGCACCACGTAGCTCAGCAGGAACGTGACGATGCCGAACGCGATCAGCGTGACGATGCCCGGGTACGTGAACGCGAGCAGGATCTTCTGCTTCAACGCGTTGCTCTGCTCGATGTAGTCGGCGAGACGCGACAGCACGACGCCGAGCTTGCCGGTGTGCTCGCCGGCCGCGACGAGCGCACGATAGATCTCCGGGAAATCGCGCGGATGCTGCGTGAGCGTGTTCGCGAACGTATGGCCGCCGACCACTTCCGCGCGGATCGACGCCATCAGCTCGCGCACGTATTCGCGTTCGGCCTGCTCGCTCAGCACCGACAGCGATTCGTCGAGCGGCAGCCCGGCGATCAGCAGGCTCGCGAGCTGGCGCGTGAGGATCGCCTGTTCGCGCTGCGACAGCTTGCGGCCGAGTGCGAGACGCTGGCTGCGTTCGCCGTGCAGCCGCGACGCGGCAAGCTCGACGACGAGCGGCGTCAATCCTTGCGTGCGCAACTGGCTGCGCCCGGCGCGTGCGCTGTCGGCTTCGAGCACGCCCTTGCGGGCCTTGCCGGCTCCATCGATCGCTTCATAGCGGAATGCGGACATGTCAGTGGCCTCCGGTGACGCGCAACACTTCGTCGAGCGACGTCGCGCCCGCCGCGGGAATCTCCGCACCGGCCCGCATAGCCCGAGTGCCCGCACTCGTCGTGTGCAGCGCAGAGACTAATGAATGAACCGGCGCAAATTTGTGACGGATGTTGGGCTACCTTTCGGGGCGCCGGCGATTAATCGTTTCGGTTATCGACTTATCGTCTTTTTGAAACTTTCGACTCACCCTAAATGGATTAAATGAGTATCCGTTTCGAATCCGCTCTCTTCTCGATTACTCGAATTCGAAAGCGTGGGCGGCACGAATGTTCCGTAGCATCTGCCACGAAATTGACTCGGCGCCGCGCTAGCACGGGTCGGCATGCAGCCAGGGAATCGCGAATCGCCCCGAATCCTGTTTATTCCGATGCGCGACCCGATCGAATAAGGCATTCAGTCATTCCGTTAAAAATGTTCCGTAGCATTCTTTATGAAAAGTTCACACGCGCACGGCGCGTTTCCTCCTACAGTTCATCCGGCGGTCGACACGGCATTCCGGCCGCAGCAGCAGGCTTCCCGTTTATCTTCGTCCAAGGACATTCTCATGAAATCCAGCAAGCGCAAGATCTGTCAGGTCCTCGCTCTCGTCGTTTCGGGCATGGGCGCCTCCGTCGCGATGGCCGCCGGCCCCGTGATTCAAGGTGGCGGCTCGTCGCTCGTCGCGCCGACCATCGGTTCGGTCAGCAACCCGGCCACGGAAATCGGCCTGTTCGGTACCTCGCAAGCCACGTTCACGTACTTCTCGGTCGGCTCGGGCGCCGGCCAGAATGCATTCCTGAACAACCAGCCGACGTTCTTCGGCGCGGGCGTGACGGGCACGGCTCACTTCGCGAACAGCGATGCCGCGCTGAGCAACGCGCAGGTCACGAACTACAACAACACCGGCCGCGGCACGACCGACGGCCCGCTGATCCAGATCCCGTACATCGTGACGCCGATCACGATCCCGGTCGTCAACGGCCCGGCCGTGACGAGCACGACGACCCCGCAAACGACGCCGGGTCAGGCACACAGCATCGCGCTGAACGACAACGATCTGTGCGGCATCTTCTCGGGCAAGCTCACGAACTGGAATCAGGTCACCAATCCCGAAACCAACGCGACCTACACGACGAACGCTCCGATCAAGGTGATCTATCGCTCGGATGGCAGCGGCACGACGGAACTGCTGACCCGCCACCTGGCCGCCGTTTGTACGACTGCCAACACGGCCACAGGTGTGAAGTTCGTCGACTCGCTGACGTTCACTGCGTCGTTCCCGAGCGGCTTCCCGACCACCGCGTCGTTTGTCGGCGTGTCCGGCAGCGGCGGTGTGCGCAATGCGCTGTCATCGTCGACGACCGCCGCAGTCGCCTACCTGAGCCCGGACTACACAAACACGTTCCTCGCGCCGTCGAGCTCGGTCGTGACGGCAGCCGGCGCGCTGCAACTGCAGGTGGCCAGCCTCCGGAACGGGAACACGTACTACGCGCCGACGTACGCAAACGCGACGGCGGCACTCGGTACGGTTGCGGCGCCGTCGGGTGCTGCCGCAGCAGATCCGACGCAATGGGTGCCGAACGCGGGTAACCCGTCCACCGGCTATCCGGTTTCGGGCACGAGCCAGATCATCCTGAGCCAGTGCTATGCGAACGCGACGGTCACGAGCGCCGTGCAAAACTTCCTGAACAGCCACTACACGAACGCCAGCTTCGCATCGATCGTGCATGGCAACGGCTTCGATACGGTGCCGTCGAACTTCCGGTCGGCGATCTCGGCGAACTTCCTGAGCAACACGAGCGGGAACGGCCTCGACATCGGCGACGCATCGACCTGCTCGCTGTACACGGGTCGCTAATCGAAAGCTGATCCCGTCATATCGGGTATGACCGCACCCCGGCCTTGAATATTCAAGGCCGGTTTTTTTACGCGTCACGGCCACACGTGACGACGCATCCGGCAGAGCCGTCTCACGTCACGTCGTATCGCACGGATACGTCGCACTCGATGGTTCCTCAAGGAAATCCTCATGAAAGCCAGCAAGCGCAAGATCTGCCAGGTCCTCGCTCTCGTCGTTTCGGGCATGGGTACATCGCTCGCGATGGCCGCCGGCCCCATGATTCAAGGTGGTGGATCGTCGCTCGTCGCACCGATGATTGGTAGCGCCGGCAACCCAGTCACGGAAATCGGGCTGTTCGGTACGGCCAACGGCACGTTCACGTACTACCCGGTTGACGCCGGAGCAGGTCAGTATGCATTTTTCAACAATCAGCCTACATTCCTTGGCCCGGGCGTGACGGGCACGGTTCATTTTGCCATCAGCGACGCGACACTCACGACGAACCAAGTCACGTCGTACAACTAGACAGGCCGCGGCCAAACCGACGGCTCGCTGATCCAGATTCCATACGTCGTCACGCCAATCACGATCCCGGTCGTCAACGCCCCGGCCGTGACGAGCACGACAACCCCGCAAACGATGCCGGGTCAGGCACACAGCATCGCGCTGAATGACAACGACCTGTGCGGCATCTTCTCGGGCAAGCTCACAAACTGGAATCAGGTGACCAATCCTGAAACCCTCTGGACCTACCCGCTAAACGCTCCGATCAAGGTGATCTACCAAGCGAACGCCAGCGGTGCGACCGAACTCCTTACCCGTCATCTGGCTGCCGTTTGTACGACAGCCAACACGAAGAGCGGCGTCACGTTCTACGACTCGCTGACGTTCGCCAGTACGTGGGCTTTCCCGAACGGCGTGCCTTCAAACTTCGTCGGTGCGAACGGCAGCGGTGGTGTGCGCAGCGCGCTGTCGTCGTCGATGACCGCAGCGGTGGCCTATCTGAGCCCGGCCTACACGAACACGTTCCTTGCGCCGTCAAGCTCGGTCGTAACGACTGCGGGCGCGCTGCAACTGCCGGTGGCCAGCCTCGTGAACGCGAAGAATGGCGCCTACTACGCGCCGACGTACGCGAACGCGACGACGGCTCTCGGCACGGTCACGCCGCCGTCGGGCGCCAGCGCATTTGATCCGACGCAGTGGGTGCCGTACGTCGGCAACCCGTCCGCCGGCTATCCGGTTTCGGGCACGAGCCAGATCATCTTGAGCCAGTGTTATGCCAACCCCGCAGTGGCGACGGCCGTGCACGATTTCCTGAACCTCCACTACACAAATGCAGCCTTCGCATCAATTGCGCATGCAAACGGCTTCGATATCGTGCCGTCAAACTTCAGGTCGGCGATATTTTCGAATTTCCTGAGCAATACCACCGGTAACGGGCTCGATATCGGCAATACGTCGATATGTGGCCTCTATCCTGGTCGATAACCGGAAACAGGTCTGATTCCTCTGACTGCCCCCGCGTCGGGCATTCCATGCGGGGGGTTTCCCTGCAATTCCGTCATCGCGTGATTTCGTTCACGTCGACATGCGAACCCTTCGCCGAACAACCCACCCAGGATTTGCATCGACAAGACATACCGACGCTTTCAGCTTGCAAGTCGCCACCGCTCGGCATCTTCGACCGATCGCGACTTGCTCCCCGGACTCTCTCCCGCACTGCACTCAGAACCTGTTCAACTTCCCGAGCTCGTCCTTGCTGAGCAACGTCCGCTGCGTCGGCCCGGCGGAGCCGAATCCCAGCAGCGAAACGGCGTTCGACGGATCGTAGCCGACCTGTTCCGACTTGCGCCGCTTCGCGCCGCCATCCGCGCCGCTATCGCCGAAGCCCTCGACCTGCACGGTGATCGTCCAGCGACGCTGGCTGCCGCCCGCCGCGTTGTTCTTCGCGAGGTCCTGCGCGACCTGGCTCGCCGCCGACGCCGCCGCACTCGCGGCAGTCAATGCGCCCGTATTCACGGCCTGCACGAGCGGAATGCCGGTCGACTTGCCCGTCACCTGAATGTTGTCCGCATTCACGACATGCAGCGCCGCGACGTTCAGGTTGCCCGCGCGAATGCCCGCATCGCCCGCATCGACCGTTCCGCGCGGCGCGATCAGGTTGATCGTGCCGTTCGGCGCGCCCGGCACGCTCTGCAGCGTCGCGATGCCTGCCCCCGTCACCTGGCCGCGCGCGTCGACCGTGCAGTAGTGGTTCGCGTCGCACACATACTGCGGCGCCGGCGTGTCGGCCGACGACTTGGAGCCCTTGCCCGCGTTGATGTCGCCATTTGAACTCCAGATCGTCATGTCGCCGCCCTGCTCGGTGAAGATCCGGCTCTGCGCAAGCAGCACGCTCTGGTCGGTGAAGATGTTGACGTCACCTTTTTCGAGCGCGAGGATCCCCATCGTGCCGGGACCGGCGACGACCGTCCCCGTGCCATCGACGACCTGCGGCGGCGCCGAGGCGCTGCCGACGAGCGCCTGCCCGCCCGGCCCGAGGATCGTGATGTCGCCACCCTGCTGGGTCTGGATCGTCGTGCTGCGGATGTCGAGATTGCCCGTATTGGCGGTTTTGTTCGCGCCGTTGGAGCCGCCGCCCAGATTGTTGGCGGTATAGCCGTACGAAGCCGGGAACAGCGTATTGATCGCCTGATAGCCTCTCGCATACTGATCGTGGTACGGACTCGACGCATCGTTGAAATCCTCGCCGACGCGCGTCAGTACGCCAAACAGCACCTTCTCGGCAAAAAGCTGCTGCACATGCGACGGCAATGCCTGGAACTGCTTCCACGCTTCGTCGGCCGTCAGGCGGCCCACCCTGGCCTGTGCCGCCTGCTTGTCGACCAGCAATCCCGTGTCGACGCCAAGCCCCGCGTCGTACTGCTCCATGAACGCGATCAGGGCCGGCGTCGCGCTCGGTATGCCTGCCACGGCGCTGCCCGGCGCGATGTAGGCCGAGATGAACCCCTGCAGATCGACACCCGGCCCGACGCCGAACCGCACGTTGACGTTCGCGCTTTCATGCGGAAGGTTCGGGTTGTTCGCGTTGCCGACCGCGTTGATGCCCGTGAAAACCTGCGTAACCGATGCGGTGTCGGCATGCGCGTTGAACAGTTCGGCCCGGCTCGTCAGCGGACCGATATTGCGCCCGGCTTGCACGTCGAGCCAGCCTGGACCGCCGACCGCCAGCACAGGCACTGCACCGCCGCCGCCATTAGGTATCGGCGTATCGTAGATGTCGCGGCCCGCTACGATGCGGGTCATGTCCGAGCTGCGCAGGTTCTGGCCCAGGAACGCGAGGTTGACGATATCCTGCCCCGCCTGGATGAGCGCCGGCTTGTCGATCGAAAGCGTGACGAGACTCCCGTAGAGGCCGTCACCTGCGCCTGGAATATCTGGCGTACTGGCCACGCCGTTGACGATGCTCCCGTTCAGGCTGTAGATGCGCGCAGGCGTCGAATCGCCGCCGTGCAGCGCATTGAGTGCATGTGCAGCAAGCGTCACATCGGTCGGAAGCGGGACCTTCGCCAGCGGGTTCGTCGGTGACGGCATCTGCGCCTGATCCGCATCCGACATGCCCAGTACGCCGGGCAGGTAGGCCGCGGTGTATTTCGTCGCGACGTTGGAGAGACTCACGGACTGGGTGGCAATCAAATTCATCTGCCCGGTGGCGGACGGATACAACGTGCCGCCCGAATCGATGCCGATGCCGCCGTTGAACGCGGTCAGATTCAGGCTGGCTGGCAATACACCGTTCGTGCCGGTCAGCGTTGCGCCGAGCGTACCGAACCGAACATCGCCCGTCGTGGACAACACGTTCATCGCGGAAGACGAGGAATAGCCTTGGCTGTCGGCATACTGCGAATAATCCGAGAGACTAATGTTCGGCTGTTCGCTGTTGTTGGCTTGCTGGAACGTGCTTGAATAAGACGGATTGAGCATCGCGCCTATATCGACGCCCTGCCGCGCGGTCACGTTCAACACGCCATCCTGCGCGGCAAGCACCGTCGATACGGCAATCGGCTCAGCGCCGAGCATTCGCCACGGCAGGGCGATATCCGCGCCGATGCTTCCACCGGCCGCGATCGCTCCCGTTCCCTTCGCGACGAAGTAGCTGCCGCTCAGGATATCGCCACCCGCCCTCACGGTCAGGTTGCCGCCGCCGACGGTCACCGGGGTGTCGCTGGCATCCTTGTACCAGGTCGTCGGCAGCGATACGGCAAGGTCGGAAATATTGCCGCCCGCGCTGATCGACACATTGCCGCCGACGCTCATCACCCCCTGGCCAAACGCGCCGAAGTCGATCGAACTGCGGGCCAGCGGCGTATAGACCATCGTACCGTCGGTCTTCTTCGTGACCGTCTTGTCCGGCGAGATCTGCATCCACTGCCACCAGTACTGGCCGATGCTGTTGCCGGCCTGCCCCGTCACCTCGCCTGTCGTATCGGTGACGTTCTGCACGCCATCGACGTTGCGCTGCGCATGAATCGTGATATCGCCGGCCGAATCCGGGTTCACGGTCGGCGTGACCAGAATGTCGGGGCTCCCCGGTGCGCCGCTCATCAGTGCGCTGGCCAGACCCAGCGCGGGCGCACCCTGCGCGGGTGCACCGGCCGTGTACACCACGCCCGGCGCAGTCGTATCGGACAACGCGAAGTCGTTGCCCGCGGCGATGTCGATCGACCCGATGCCGGTACGAATCGTCGTCGGCTGCAGCAGCGTCCGCCCGTTCGAATCGACATACGCGGTATGCTGGTTCAGCGTCACGTTGCCCGTCGACGCGCCGCCGGAGCCGAATGCCGCAACGGCCTGCAGCGCAAGCGGATTGGCGCTGGCGGTATCCGCGCCCGCGACGATCCGGTACGACGCACTCTGCCCACCGAGGAGCGCCGCGAAACTGATCGGCAACGGGTTGTTGGCGGTCGCGACGTTGGCCGGCGCATTTCCCGGCAACGCGCCGATGTTCACGCCCGTGAACGGGATCGACAACGGCGCGGTCGGCGCGAAGAAGAAGCTGTATACGCCCTTCGGCTGCAGCACGGGCGGAGTGGCCGTCGTAATGCTCGTGACTTGGTTCAGATAGCCGTTATAGACGGAAATGTACTGTCCGTAATCCTTCGGATTCGACGAAGAGACCGGTGGCGTCGGTGTGCCGAATTTCGGAATGACCGTCGTGCCATTCCGCACGAAGCCGACAATGGTGAAATTGGTATAGCCTTTCAGCCAGCTCTGTCCATTCACGTCGTAATACGCGAGCGCGTAATCCTGATAGGTCGGGAAACTCGACGGAACCGGCGCCGGCGTATTCAGCGGACTGTAGGGCAGGATGTGCGACGTGTACCGGCCGCTTGCCCAGTCGCCATAGTACGTTCCCCACGCATTCGCGTATTGAAGGTAGTCGGAATAGTACTCGGACGCCTGGCTCGTGAGCGGTGCGCGCAACGAAACATTGGGGTCGTACAGCGGGTTTTGCGAATCGCCGGCGAACGAAGCGAGCGACTGGCTCGCCCCGCCGAAGAACTGCACCGTAATCGACGCCGGATCGTTCACGGCCATCAGCCCGTTGTACAGCTTCAACGCATCCGCATACGTGCCGGTGGCCGACGCATCCCCCGCCGCCCCGAGGATCGTCGCCACCTGACTCTGGAAGAACCCGTCGGTGATGCTGGCCTGTGCGTCGACATTGCCTGCCGCGCGGAACGTCAGCATCGGCGCGATCGTGTCGTGGTAGCGGTACGCCGGCGTGATCGAGCCGTTGTCGTTCGGCAGCCCGGCGCCGAGATTCCAGTTCGACTGGATCGAGATGTTGCCGTTGTTGATCGTCGCGCCCGGATTGTCCAGCTCGATGCCCGGCACCACGCGGAAGTTCGCGATATTCGACGTCTGCCCGACGAGCGCGGGCCCGCTCGCACCGAGGCCGCGCTGGATGAAATCCATCAGCGTGCCGGGCTGCATCGTCAGCGTTCCGTCGGCGGCCTTCACGATCTGCCCGCCGTAATAGTTCTGGTGATCGGTATTCGCGCTCGTCGGCGAGAAATACATGCCGTTCAACCCGTTGAAGCCGGCGAACGCGTCCGACTTCACCCCCGCGTAAAGCTGCGCCGGATCGGTCAGCGTGAATTGCGCGCCCGTCGCGGTGTTCGTCACCGTGCCGAGGCCGCTGCCGTTCGGATCGGGCGTGAACGTAAACGTTGCGCCGCCCGCGCCCTGCGCGGTAAACGTGCCGGCCAGCAGGTGCCCCTTGCTGTCGAACCAGCCGGCCGGATCGACGATGCCGTCGAAGTGCTGCGCGCCCGTCGACGCGTCGGTCGTACTCCACACGCCATACGCCTCGAGCGACGTCGCACGCGAGCCGGTGACGCCCTTGGCGTTCTTGAACGCTGCCGGCAACTGCACGTTGACGCTGCCGTCGGCGAGCAGCGGCGCGCGGAACGTCACCGTGCCGCCCGACAGCCCGCCTGCCGTACCGCCCGACACGTCGATCAGCGCGTTTTCGCCGACCCGGATCAACCCCGCGCGCGCCGGATCGAAATTCTCATAGCCATACGTCCCGTTGTACGGATTCGCGACGCCCGGATCGAACACCGCGCTGGTGCCGATGTTCACCGTGCCGCCGCGCTGGGCCGGATCGGTGCTGCGCGCGAGCAGCGTGCCCTCGACATCCACCCCGCTGCGGCCGAACAACGCGATCTTCCCGCCTGCTTGCCCCGACGCATCGATCGTCCCCAGCACGTTCACGTTACCGTTCGCCGTATCCGACGCATTCCCCGCCCCACCATCCGCCGTCAGCGACACCGCATGCGCGGTCAGCGCATTGCCCGGCGACAGCGTCAGGTTGCCCGTCTTCGTGTGCACCGTGATCGACTGGTTCACGCCGCTCGACGCGAGCGTCTTCGCGAGCGCGTCGAGATCCGCCGCGCCCGCGGTGTCGAGCGACAGCGAGCCGCCCGCGTAGCCGTTCGCCGCGCCGCCCTTGATTGCGCCGTTCAGGTTCACCCCTTGCTTCGGCGCCGCCAGCGTCAGGCTGCCCGCCGCGCCGCCGCCCTTCGCGCCCGAGAAGTCGAGGGTCGCGCCGGGCTGCACGTCGACCGTGCCCGCATCGGCGGTCAGCTGGATCGACCCGGCCGGCGCGTACTGCGTCACGTCGAAGAACTGCTTCGACACGCCCGCCGCACTCACCGTCGCGCCGCTGCCGATCGTCAGGTTCCCGCTCGTCGCCTGCAGGCTCACGTTGCCCGCCGGCGCGGCGATCGTCGCGCCGTTGTCGAGGAGCGTTCCGCCGATGAAGCTCCACGCGCCGCCCACCGGCGTTTTCGTCAACGCCGTGCCGGGCGCCGCGTTCAATGTCAGCGCGCCGGTCGTCTTCACCGTCGATGCCGAACGCGTATCGGCGACGTACACCGGCGCATTGAGCGTCACCGGCAGCGCGCCGAAGTCGAACGTGCCCGTGCCCTGCCCGACGATGCCGCCGGTCGCGTTCAGGGTGGCCGCGCCGAATCCGCTCACGGTCTTCGCGCCCGTGCCGAAATCGATCTCCTTCGCGTTGACCGTCAGCGTGCCGCCACCCGGCGCCGCCGTGCCGACCGGCGCGCCCATCTCGTTCGTGAACGCGAGCTGCGGCGCATTCAGCGTCACGCGGCCGCCGTCGCTCGTGAAAGTGCCCGCGCTCAGGTCGACGCTGTTGCCGAACGTCGCGTCGACGTCGCCGACGAAGCCGATCGCCCCGTAGCTGCGCAGCGTCACCCGCTGCGCGTTCGCGAACTGCGCGAGCCCCGCCGGATCGATCACGAACCCCGGCAGGTTCGCCGCCGCCGCGCCCTTCGCGTTCGTGAACGTGATCGCCGAGCCGTCCGCCGTGATCGCCTTCGCCGACAGCACCGCGCTCGGGTCGACCTTCAGGTTGCCGGACGAGTCGAGCAGCAGCGCCTGCCCGCCGGCCAGCGTCGCGCCCGCGCCGACCGTCAGCAGGCCGGTGCCCGTGCCGCCCGTGCGCGCGAGCGGCGCCATCGCGCCGTTCGATACGCGCAGCAGCGCGCCGTCGCCGGCGATCGCGATCGGCTGATCCTTCGCGGCCGGATAGTCGCCCGCCGCCGCGATCGACGCGCCCGCATCGACGCGCAAGCCGTTGGCCGCGTTCGGATCCGTGCCGCTCGCATCGGCCTTCGTCACGAGCAGGATCTCGGGCCCCTTCAGCGCGGAGTTCGCGTCGTTCGACACGACCACGCTGTTCGCGATCGGCGTGATCGTCACGCCTTTCGTCGTCGCCGTGCGCGTACCGCCGATCAGCAGGCTGCCCGCGTTCAGCGAGCCGAGCTCGTTCGCGCCGATCTGCAGATAGCCCGCCAGCGCCGCGCTGCCGTTGCCGGTGACCTGGATGTCGCGCGACGCGATATCGACCTCGGCCGGCGCGCCGCCCGTGCCGGCGGCGGTGTTCAGCGTCGCGCCGAGCGCGAGCGCGCGGGTCGCCGCCAGCACCAGTTGCCCGCCGTCCACCGGCAGCGGCGGCGTGACGTTGCCCTTCTTTGCCGCTTGCTCGGTGAAGAACGTGTTAGCGCCCTTCAGCGTGTATTGCGAATACTGCTGCCACACCGGCCCCGACTGCACGCTGAACAGCGTCGGCGTCGCGCTGCGGCCGCCCGTCACCGCGTCGGCGAAGTAGCCGGCCGTGACCACCGTGCCGTCCGGCAGCACCTTGCTCGCGCCCGGCGCGACGTTGCCCGGCGTGCCCGACACCGTCACGCGATACGCGCCCGGCACCGTCGCGTACTTGCCCGGCAGCAGCGTGTAGTAGCCGGCGGCCAGCCCCGGCACGCCGGACAGGTACACCGCCTTGCCGATCGCGTCGTTCATCCCGGCCCGGCCGACGCCAAGCGTGGCCGTCGTGGTGGACGCCGTGCCGTTGTCGTTGAGCTGCGGCTGCACGGTTTGCGCGAACACCGGGTCGTACGCGGCAACGGGCGACTGCGCGCCCGGCAGGATCGCGTACACGTTCCCGCCGCCGGCGTTGACCGGCACGGCCGTCGCGCCCTTGCCGTTCGCGTAGCTCACGTTGTATTGCGACAGCACGTCGCGCGTGCCGCCCGTGCCCGGCACCCATTCGGCGGCCTGCAAGTCGCCGCCGCCCGACAGGTCGATCGTCGCGCCCTTGTCGAGCGCCACGCGGCTGCCGTTCACGCCGATGAACTTCGCCGGCGGCGCGCCCAGGTCGGCCGCCGTCGTCCCCGCGAACGGGTTGTACTGCCACTGCACGCCGTCGACGGTCGTACCGTACGGAATGATCGCGTCGCCGTTCGACACCGAGGTCACGCTGCCTTTCGCGAACGTCACCGAGTCGGTCGCGACCAGCGGCAGGTTGTTGAACTGCGCCTGCGTCGCCGCGTTCGCCGGGTCGCCGACGCCGAACACGAGGGTGCCCGACGGCGCGCGCACCGCGCCGCCCTGCACGATGTTCGTCGCGTCCACCAGCAGCGTGCCGCCGGCCGACAGCGGCGCGCCCGACGTGCCGTTCGACGCGAACGTGACCGTCGTCGGCGCAGGCTTGCCCGTGACCGGATCGGCCGGGCCGACCGCATCGACGATGAACGTGCTGCCGGTGGCCGGATACAGGCTCGCCGCGCTGAACGTCAGGTTGCCGGGCGTGTACAGCGCGCCGGCCAGCGGCGCGACCGTGCCCGCCGTCGTCACGTTCGTCGAACTGAGCCGGATGTCGCCGCGGCTGTTGAAGTTCGCCTGGCCGAAATTGTTCAGCTGGAACTGATTGCGCAGATCGATGAACGACGCGTTGACGTTCAGCGTCGCATCCGACAGCGCGGCGACCGGCGCCAACCCGGGCGACTGCGTCGTGTTCACCGGGCCGGCCACCGCAACATACGGCGCATCGATCGACACACGCGTGCCGAGCCGCGGCTGCGGCTGCGCGAGCAACGTCGAGAGCACCGTCGGCGGAGTCGAATTGATGTCCGGCTGGCTCGCGGGCTTCGACAGCAGCGTCGTCAGCTGATCCAGCCCAAGCGCCGCGATCCGGCCGGTATTCAGCGTCACCGACTCCGGCAACGTCAGATTGACGTTGCCGGCGAATGCGATCGGCGGCACCGGCGACCTGAGGTGCGACGACGCACTGTCGCCCAGCACGAGATTCGCGATGCCCGAGCCGTTCAGGCTGTCGGCGACGAACTGGATCACGCCGGTCGGTTGCCCGACCGGCAGCCCGGTGGTCGGGTCGATCGCCGTCGAGAAGGCTTGCCCCGGCGCCAGCCCGGCCGGCACGAGCGTCCCGCTCTGCCGCACGACCAGCGCGGTCGCCCCGGCGCTGCTCGGGTTCTGATGCGGCAGGATCGACAGCGTGCCGCCCCGCGCCGGCTCGGCGCCCGCGCGGGCTGCCAGCGTCGCATCGGCAAAGAGGCCATACGCGGCGGACAGCGTGATCGACCCCGCGTCGCTCCACACCGGCTGCGATGCATACGCGCCGTTAGCCTGCAACTGGTCGAAGTTTGCCGACGCGCCCGACGCGTCGATCTTCGAGCCGGCCTGCGCGACCACGTAGCCGGTGTCGCTCGACAGCGTGACCGAACCGCCCGGCAGGACCTTGCCGACGTTCGGCACGACGGCTTGTCCGCCGACCTTGACCGGCGTCGCGAGCGGATTGGCCAGCGCGACGCCCGCCACGTCGAGCGCCGCATCGGCGCCGAGCCAGACCGACCGGCTGTCGCTCGGAACGTAGACGCCGAACTGCCCCGGCTGCGCGAACGCGCCGCCCGTGTCCGCGCTCAGCGTGATCGCCCCGCCGGGCGCATGCACGGAACCGAGCACGGTGACTTGCGTCGGCGAGCCGAAGCCGATGCTCGCGCCGGCATCCGCAAGGATCGACGCGCCGGCCGACACCGTAACCGCGCCGGTCACGCCCGGATATGACGGCGTCGCGACCGACGGCGTGAGCCACGACACGTAGTTGCCGCCGGTCAGCACGAGATTCGTTGCCTGCCGGTGATAGGCGTCGAGCCGGCCGATCGTCGTCAGGCCGCCGGCCGACAGGTTCGCGCCCGTGCCCGCCTGCCGCAGCGCCGGCAGGTCCGGCACGAGGTTCCGCTGCGTCAGCGCGATCGTCGCGCCGGGTGCGACGACCGAGTCGTAGTACGCGTTCAGCACGTACTTGCCGAAGCCCTGCTGCGCAAAGAAGGTCTCGGGCAGATACACGTCCCACGGCGCGGCCGCCGCCGGATCGCCGCCGATCCGGAAGCCGAGCGCCTGCAGCGACAGCGTGCCGCCGCCGGAGAAACCTTCGCTGAGGATCGTGCCGCCCAGCGCGAGCGTGCCGGCCGTCGGCTGCCTGTCGGGAAGGTTGGCCCCCCCGTCGCCGGTATGCCCGAACTGCTGGGCGAGAGGCGCCACATACGTGCGCAGCGACACATTGCCGGCCCGCCCGGCCGGGATGCCGTCCTGCATCAGCAGTTGACCGTTCGCCAGCATCTGCCCGCCGCTCGAGACGTCGAGCACGCTGCCGGGCCGAAGCAGGATCGAGCCGGTCGTATCGGCGGTGACGCCGTTATTCGCGATCACGCTCTCGGTGGCCGACAGCGAAATGCTGCCGCCGTTGATGAACTGGCTGTTGCCGGGCGTCGTGCCCGGCGCTGCCCGCACATTGTTGTTCACCCATTGACCCGCGGTACTGAGCACCGCCTGCGGGCCCACGACGACATTGCCGCCGCTCGTGATCGAGATCGAGCCGCCCGGCGCGGACAAGCGGCCCTCGACGTTGACGTCCATGCCGCCCGTCGAGCTGTTGAGCGTGACGGAGCCGCCCGGCTGCAGCTTCAGTTGCGTATGCTGCTCGACCGCGATGCCCTTGCCGCCCGCCTTGTCCTGGGTCACGTTCAGGTTCGCGAAGCCGCCCTGGTTCAGGGTCGCGACCGGCACCACCATCGTCGTCAGGACATTGCGCGGATCGGTGTCGGGCAGCGTTTGCAACGCATGCTTGTCGAGCGGCGTATCGATCGAAAAAGCCGGCGCCAGGTCGTTCAGCTGCGGCGCCCGATCCTGCAGGATCGTGAACCCCGTGATGCCCGACGGCGCGGCGGTGCTGTTGTTCCACGCGAGCGCGGCCAGCGCGCCGCCGCCGAGTTTCGGATCGGCGCCGAGATTGAACGTGCCGCCCGACGGCAGGCTGTTGCCCTGCATCTGCTTCGCGCCGCCGAACGCCTGCGCGCTGATGTCGCCGTCGAGCACCAGCGCGCGCGACGCATAGAGGTCGACCGTGCCCGCGTTGCCGCCGACGATGGTGTCGGCCTGGTACGCGCCCGCCGTCTGCAGCGGGTTGAACCAGGACTTCGTCACGCCCCAGCGCGGGTGGCTCTCGACGTACTGCCCGGCGATCCCCACGTATCGCTCGTACGGGCTCGCCTGCCCGATCGGCACGATCGCGCCGTTCGCATCGACGAGGCGCGTCGTGTTCACCATCCCGCCGGCGTAATGCACATAGCCGCCGTTCAGGTTCATCGACGACCCGGCGGCCGTCATCACGTCGCCGCCCGAAAGCGTGATCGTGCCGCCGTTGGTCAGCAACTGGTCGACGGTGCGCGGAATCAGGTTCGCGTAGCCCGACAGGTTCAGGATCGGGCTGCCGACCCACTGCACGCCGTCGCTGCGCGTGCCCGTCAGCGTGCTGTCGACCACCACGCCCTTCAGCCCGTACAGGAAGCTGTTGCGCAGCAGCGGCGAATCGGCCAGCTCGTTCTGCCCGATCCGGTCGATCGTGAGCAGCGTCTGCGCGATCGGCGCGCCGACGTTCGCGAGGCCCGACACGTCGATCGTCGCGCCGCTGTCCACGTAGATCCGGCCGGGCACCGCGGTCTGGCCCGGGGGCGGCGCCACGCCGGCCACCTGCGGCACGTATGCCGTCACCGACACGTTCGAGCCCGGCGCCTCGATCAGCGAGCCGCCCTGGAACCACACCGATCCGGCCGTCATCGCGATGCCGCCCGGCGTGAAGGTCGTGCCCGGCGTGGACGTCGCGGTCTGCCGGTTGCCGTCCGGCAGCACCGCCGTCACCGATCCCGGGCCGAAGCTCAGCAGGCCCGCGCGGTGCACGTCGTCGGCGCCGCCGCTGGGCCCGCCCACGACCGCGCCGGCCTGGCCCGGGTACGCCCGGCCCAGCGGATCGTTCGACGCGTATTCGTCGGCGGTCGAGATCGTGATCGTGCCGGGCGTGTTCACGCTCGTCGTCACGCCCACCACGCCGTTCTGCGCGACGCGGCTGCCCAGCAGGTTCACGTTGCCGCGCGCGGCCTGGATGATGCCCGTGTTGGTCAGCGTGCCCGCGGGCGTCACGTCGATCGTCGCGCCGGTCTGCGGGTCGCTCGTGACGATCTGCCCGCTCAGCTCCGGCAGCAGCACCTGCGGATTGTTCTTCCCGGCCAGCCCGTTGGGGCGCAGGCTCACGCCCACGCCGGCCGCGAGCACGACCTGCCCGGCCGTCGCGGTGATGCTGCCGCCGTTCGTCACGTTCGGCGCGGCCACCAGCACGAACCCGCCGTCGCTCACCGTGCCGTTGGCGTGCGTCGTGATCGACGCGCCCGGCTCGATCGTGATGTCGCCCGGCGCCTGGTACGCGCCGGCGAGCGCCGCCTGGGTGCCGAGGCCCAGCACTTCGTTCGGCCGGTTCGACCCGACCACGCCGGTCGAGCTGCCCGACTGCGGATACGCGAGGCCGCCGGTCGTGCCGGCCGGCAGGCTGAGGAACTGCCTGTTGCTCGCGACGATGCCGTCCGGCGTCGGCATCAGCTGGTTCTTCGTGTCCAGCAGGTGCAGCGACGACGCCACCAGCGAATGCACGTTGACCTGCGACCCGGCCCCGAACAGCACGCCGTTGCGGTTGATCACGTACACGGCGCCCTGCGCGGTGATGTTGCCGAGGAGCTGGCTCGGCCGCCCGCTCGGGTCGTTCACGCGGTTCAGCACCGCCCAGTTGTTCGCGCCGTTGGTCTGCGTGCCGGCCGACTGGTCGAAGTTGAGCGTGGTCTGCCGGCCGACGTTCATCGTCTCCCACGTCAGCACCGCGTTCTGCCCGGTCTGCTTGACGTCGACGTTCACGTGCCCGTTCGCGTCGACGCTCTGCCGCGGCGCGTTCGCATTGAACCAGAGCACGGGGTTGTTCGAATCGCTGCTCGCGCCCGCAGCGACCTGCAGGCCGCCCGGCGCGAGCCCGTTCGGCACGGTCGACGGCAGCTTCGCGGCGGCCGCGGCCGCATTCTGCTGCGCCGCGATCTGCGCGGCGATCGCATGCGCCGCGTAGCCGAGGTTGCGGATCGACGGCTGGCTCGCCTGCAGCGCCTGCTGCGGCGACACGCCGAGATTCGGCACGCCCGGCATGCCGCCGGCCCCGCCGCCCGCACCGCCGCCCGGCGCGCGCGCCGCCGCCTGCCCGAGGTTCACGATGCCCGCCGCCTGCGCATGCGCGGTGACGCCGGCCGCCAGCACGAGGGCGACGGCCCGGCATAGCGGACGCAGGTCCGATCTCAGGATCGACCGCGAACGAATCGGGTCATGTTGTCGTGCTGTGCGTGCGCGTGCTGCCATTCTCCACCCCGAACCTAGAAGATTGCGCGCGGCCACGGTCGCGCCGATGTCGACGCCGATCCGCTGCCGCGCATGTCGTTGCGCCTTGAGCAGGCTGCCGGAATCCGAAGACCATACGAAGCCCGCGTGGCAGCGACGTGGCGGGTGCTACGGACCATTCCGGCCGCCGTCGAAAGGTCCGTAACTTTTGTCATGGGCGCGCGCTCGCGCGCGCGGCCAGCGCCGCGCCGACGCGCGCGACGACGGCCGGCCAGTCGCCGGGCCGCGCCTGCCGGAACAGCGTCGCGCCCGGGTACCACGGGCTGTCGTCGCGCTCGAGCAGCCAGCGCCAGTCCGGCACGCGCGGCAGCAGCACCCACACCGGCCGCCCGAGCGCGCCGGCCAGGTGCGCGACCGACGTGTCGACGCTGATCACCAGATCCAGCGCGTCGACGAGCGCGGCCGTCTCCGCGAAATCCGTCAAGTCGTCTCCGAACGACGCAACGCCGCTCGCCGCGAACGCGTCGGCATCGCGCGGCCGCACTTGCGGCTGCAGGCTCACGAAGGTCGCGTCGAGCGTCAGCAGCGGCGCAAGCGCGGCGAACGGCATCGAGCGGTTCTCGTCGTTCGCGTGACGCGGGTTGCCGGACCACGCGATGCCGACCTTCAGGCGGCGCGGCGGCGCGATCCCGGCGAGCCGTGCCGCCCATGCGTCGCGGCGCGTCGGGTCGGCATGCAGGTAGCGCGCGTCGGCCGGCACCGTGTCATGCGTCGTGCGAAACGCGTAAGGCAGGCTCATCAGCGGGCAATGCAGGTCGAACGCCGGTAGCGGCGCCCCTTCGGTGACGACGCGGCTCACGCCGCGCAGCGTGCCGAGCAGCCCGCCGAGCGCGGCCGGCGCTTCGACGATCACGGTCGCGCCGCGGTCGTGGACGAGGCTCGCGTAGCGGCAGAACTGCAGCGTGTCGCCATAGCCCTGCTCCGCATGCAGCAGCACGGTCCGCCCGGCGACGGGTGCGGCGCCGTCCCACATCGGCCGGTCCGCATGGCGCCGGTGCAGCATCGTGTCGGCGGCACTCCAGCGCGCTTCATGCCGCTTCCAGCCTGTGTCGAAATCCCCCATCAGCAGGTGGCAGAACGCCTCGGCGCGGCGCGCCGCGCCGTGGTGCGGATCGCGTTCGCACGCCAGCTGGAAATCGGCCAGCGCCGCGTCGTGTTCGCCGAGCTGCTGGCGCGCGACCGCGCGCGTGAACAGGTGCTGCGCGAGCGCCGCGGGCGCGCCGGCCGCCGCCGCATGGCTCGCGTACGCGTCGTCATAGCGGCCGAGCTGCTGCAACGCCAGCGCGCGGTGGTACAGCAGTTCCGCATGCGGCCCCGTCGCCGCGAGCGCGCGGTCGTAGTGCGCGAGCGCGTCGTCGAATGCGCCGAGCGCACGCAGCGCGGCCGCGCGATTGCGCAGCGCATCGACGTCGTCGGGCGTGCGCGCCAGCGCTTCGCCATACGCGTGTGCCGCGTCCGCATGCCGGTCGAGGCCGAGCAGCGCATTGCCGCGGCCGATCCACGCGGCCGGGTTGCCGCGATCCAGCGCGATCAGCCGGTCGCAGCGCTTCAGCAGCTCGTCGCGCGCGTGCAGCAGGTCGAGCGCGACGCAGCTCGCGAACAGCAGTTGCGCATCGTCCGGCGCGCCCGCGAGCCCTTCGTCGAGGCAGGCGAGCGCTTCGGCCGGGCGGCCGAGTTCGGTCAGCACGACGCCGCACGCATGCACGAGCTCGGGCGTCTTGCCGCGCACGACCATCGCGAGCTGGTAGGCGTGCAGCGCTTCGTCGCACCGGCCCAGCGCGCGCAATACATGGCCGCGCTCGACGTGCGCGGCCGGGTCGTTCGGATCGATCCGCAGCGCGTGCTCGACGCTGATCAGCGCATCGGCGGGCCGGCCGAGCAGCCGCAGCGTCTCGCCGCGCCGGCACCATGCGCTCGCGTAGCCCGGTTCGCGGCCGAGCACGCGATCGTATGCGGCGAGCGCGTCGTCGTAGCGCCCGAGCGCGCGCAGCGCGTCGCCGCGCGCGAAGTGCGACGCCGCGTGGCCGGAGTCCTGCGCCAGCGCGCGATCGCTCGCGGCGAGCGCATCCTGATGGCGGCCGACGCCGGCCAGCGCCGCCGCATGGTTCGCGAGATTCCACGGTTGACTCAAGCCGCCCCGCATCGAGCGGGCGATCAGCGGCTCCGCGCGCGCCGGGTCGCCGAGCCGCAGGTACGCGACGCCGAGCAGGTGCAGCGCCTCGACGTGATCGGGCGCCATCGTCAGCACGCCCTCGTACAGCCGTGCGGCGCCGCCGAAGTCGCGCTGTTCGAGCCGCGTGCGCGCGTTGCGCAGCGCGTCGTCGAGCGCCGCGCGCAGCGTGCCGATGCCCGCGCCGGGCGCGAGCGCCTGCGCCGCGTCGCGCGTGCTCATCGCGCGCCTCCGTCCACCATCGCCGGCAACGCAGCGCGGATCCGCTCGACGACCGGCGCCCACTGTCCGCCTTCCGGCTGGCGGAACAGCCGCGCGCCCGGATACCACGGACTGTCGTCGCGATCGAGCAGCCAGCGGAAATCGGGCGTGTACGGGATCATCAGCGCGAGCGGCCGCCCGAGCGCGCCGGCCAGGTGTGCGACCGACGTGTCGACGCTGACCACGCCATCCATCAGCGCGGTGAGCGCGGCCGTATCCGCGAAATCCTCGAGCGCGTCGCCGACGAAGCGGACCGGCGCAGCATCGAGCAGCGGGCGATCCTCGTCGCGCAGCACCTTCTGCAGGCACACGCATTCGTAGCGATCGTCGAGCAGCGGCAGCAGGTCGGCCAGCGCCATCGAGCGGTTGCGGTCGTTCACGTGCAGCGGGTTGCCGGACCACACGAGCCCGATGCGCGGCCGCGCGGGTTCGCCGAGCCGTTCGCGCCAGCGCGCGATGCGCGCCGGGTCCGCCCGCAGATACGGCACGCCGGCCGGAATCGACGCGAGGTCGGTGCGGAATTCGTGCGGCAGGCTCAGCAGCGGGCAATGCAGGTCGAACGGCGGCAGCGGCGCGCCGCGCGGCACCAGCGCGTCGACGCCGTCGAGCGTCGCGAACAGCGCCGTCAGCTCGACCGGCGATTCGAGCACCACCCGCGCGCCCAGCGCCTTCACGAGCGGCACGTAGCGGCAGAATTGCAGCGTGTCGCCGAGCCCCTGCTCCGCGTACAGCAGGATCGTCTGCCCGTCGAGCGGCAGATCCCACGTCCAGCGCGGCTGCGCGAACGCGCGCCGGCTCGCGTCGAGCTGGCGGTCGCGCCAGCGCCATTCGTATTCGGCCCAGCCAGCTTCGAAATCGCCGATCGACAGGCACAGGAACGCACGCATGCAGTGCGCCTGCACGTAATCGGGATCGATGTCGATCGCGTCCGCGTACGCCTGCCGCGCCTCGTCGTGGCGGCGCAGCGCGCGCAGCGCATTGCCGCGGTGGAAATGCGTGAGCTTGTCGCGCGGCGACGCCGCGATCACGCGCGTGAAGTCGGCCAGCGCATCGTCGTAACGATGGGTCTCCAGCTGCACCCGGCCGCGCGTGAACCACGCGTGCGCGTAGCCCGGATCGGCCGCCAGCGCGCGGTCGCACGCGTCGTGCGCGTCGTCGTGGCGGTCGACGGCGATCAGCGCGCTCGCGTAGTTGCACAGCACGCCCGGGTTGTCGGGTTCGGCGTCGAGCGCGCGCGCATAGCTGTCGATCGCGTCGCGATAGCGCGCGAGGTGGCTCGCCGCGTTGCCGCGATTGGCGAGTGCGCGTGCGTGCTGCGGATCGATCGCGAGCACCCGGTCGCAGCGGACCAGCGCCTCGTCGTGCCGCCCGAGCTGTTCGAGCGCGACCGAGCTGTTGAAGATCGCATCGACGAAGCCAGGGCTCGCGGCCATCGCGGTGTTGAAGTCGGCGAGCGCGCGTTCCGGTTCGCCGAGGTCCAGGTACGCGACGCCGCGCAGGAACAGCACTTCGGCGTTGCCCGGCACGAGCGCCAGCGCATGATCGTAGCTTTGCGCCGCGTCGCGGAACCGGCCGAGCCCGCGCAGCGCCAGCCCGCGCGCGCGCAGCGCGTCGAACGTGCGCCCGGCGAGCGCGATCGCGCGCTCGCAATCGGCCAGCGCCGCGTCGAAGCGGCCGAGCGCCAGCAGCGTCTCGCCGCGCTTCGCGAAGCCGTCGGCGAAGCCCGGCGCGAGTTCGAGCAGGCGGTCGTAGGCCGCGCATGCGTCGCCGTGGCGCGCGAGCTGCGCGAGCAGGCCCGCGCGCTGAAACAGCGCGCGCGGGTGCGCGGGATTGATCGCCAGCGCTTCGTCGAGACGCGCCAGCGCTTCCGGCTCGCGCCCGAGGCCCGCGAGCACCGCCGCGTGGTTCGCGAGCGCGAGCGGCGCCGGCTGCCGCTCGATCGAGCGCCGCATCAGCGTGTCGGCTTCGGGCAGCTGCCCTTGCTGGAATCGCACCGCGCCGAGCAGGTGCAGCGCCTCCGGATGATCGGGCGCGAGCGTCAGCAGTTGCGCATACGCCTGCTCGGCATGCTGCAGCGCGCCCTCGCGATGCGCGTTGCGTGCCCGCTCCAGCAGCCGGTCGAGCTGCGCGGCGTCGGATGGACGGATCTCGGGCGACGGCTGCGCGATCGTCGATGTCGCGAGCGGCGTGCCTGCACCGTTCGATGTCATTGTGTGGCCCCTGGTTGTCGCATGTGTCGTCTAATGTGTCAGCCGGCCGAGCGCGGCCCGCACCGCGTCGATCACGCCCGCCCATTCGCCCGGAGCGGACTGGCGGAACAGGCGCGCGTCCGGATACCACGGGCTGTCGAGCCGCTCGCGCATCCAGCGCCATTCCGGCGGGTCCGGCAGCAGCACCCACACCGGATGGCCGAGCGCGCCGGCCAGGTGCGCGACCGCCGAATCGACGGAAATCACGAGGTCCAGCGATGCGATCAGCGCCGCCGTCTCCGCGAAATCGCCGAGCGCGTCGTCCACGCGCAGCACCGGCGCGTTCTCCAGCAACGCGCGCTCGCGTGTCGTCACGTTCTTCTGCAGGCTGATCCAGTCGACGTCGAGGTCGAACAGCGGCGCGAGCCGCGCGAAATCGATCGAGCGGCGGTGGTCGTTCCGGTGTTCCGGATTGCCGGCCCACGCGAGCCCGACGCGCGGGCGGCGCCGGTTGCCGAGCAGCGCGGCCCACTGGCGAACCCGTTGCGGATCCGCGTGGAGATAAGGCACGGGTTGCGGTATCCCGGGCAGCAGCGCGCGCAGCGCGAACGGCAGGCTCGGCAACGGGCAGTGGCAGTCGAACGGCGGCAGCGGCTCGCCGCGCGCGATCACCTGTGCCGGCCCTTCCAGCGAGGCGACGAGCGCGCGCAGCGGCGGCGGCACTTCGAGCACGACGCGCGCGCCCTGGGCGGCGAGCTGCGGCACATAGCGGCAGAACTGCAACGTATCGCCGAAACCCTGCTCGGCATGCACCAGGATCGTCCTGCCGTCGAGCGCGCCGTCGCCGCGCCACGCGGGCTGCGTGAACGGGCGCGCGTGCCGCGCGATCGCCGGATCGCGCAAGCGCCATTCGTACTCCGCCCAGCCGCGCGCGAAATCGCCTTCGACGAGGTGGAGCGACGCGCGTGCAACGCGCGCTTCCACGTCGTCGGCATCCAGTGCGATTGCGCGATCGTAGGCAGCCAGCGCATCGTCCGCGCGCCCGGTCGCGGAGTGAAGGTTGCCGCGGTTGAGCCAGCTCGTCGCATGGTCCGGCCGCAGCGCCAGCGCGCGATCGAGCGAGTGCATCGCTTCGTCGTAGCGGTGCAGGTCCTGCAGCACGCTGCTGCGGTTGGCCCAGGCCTCGGCGAAGCGGTCGTCGCTTGCCAGCGCCGTGTCGTAGCAGCGCAGCGCCTCGTCGAAGCGCTTCAGGAAACGCAGCGCGGTGCCGCGATTGCATTCGATGTCGGGCGCGCCGGGCGCGAGGTCGAGCGCGCGGGCGTAGCTGTCGAGCGCGTCGTCGTAGCGCGCGAGCTGCAGCAGCGCGTTGCCGCGGCACGCGAACGCGCGCGCATCGTGCGGCGCGAGCGCGAGCATGCGTTCGCAGCGCGCGAGCGCCTCGTCGGCGCGGTTCAGCCGTTCGAGCGCGACCGCGCTGTTGTAGAGCGCGTCGATCAGCGCGGGATCGGCGGCGATGGCCTCGTTGAACGCGCCCAGCGCTTCGTTCAGGCGCCCGAGCGCGACGAGCGTCTCGCCGCGCGCCGACAGCATCGCCGCGATGCCCGGCCGGATCCCGATCGCGCGGTCGAAACACGGCAGCGCGTCGGCCGGACGCTGCAGCGCGCGCAGCACGAGCCCGCGGTTGAACCACGATTCGAACGAGCGCGGCTCGACCATCAGCGCGCGGTCATAGGTGTCGAGCGCATCCTGATGACGCCCGAGTGCGCGCAGCGCGCTGCCGCGATTGCACAGCGCATCGAGCACGAGCGGCGACACGGCGAGCGCCCGGTCGAACGCGGCCAGCGCCTGTTCGTGGCGGTGCAATCCGATCAGCGTATTGCCGAGCCGCACCAGCGTCTGCACGTCGTTCGGCTCGACGCGCAGCGCCGCGTCGAACTGCGCGAGCGCTTCGTCGATCCGGCCGCTTTCCCCGAGAATCGCGCCGAGATCCGACAGCGCCCGCGCACCCGCTTCGATCGCGATCGACTGCCGCAGCAGCGCCTCCGCGTCGGCGGCCGCGCCGCGCTGGTATTGCAGCACGCCGTACAGGTGCAGCGCCTGCGGATGGTCCGGCTCGTTCGCGAGCACGGCGAGATAGTCGCGCGCGGCGTCGTCGAACTGCCCCGCGCTGTGCCGGTTCTTCGCGCGGGTCAGGATCGCCGCCGACGCGTGTGTTCCGGATGCGTGATGCGCGGATGCGCGCACCTGTGCATCATGTGAGTACTCGCCCGCCACGTTGGCCCCCTTGCCGTCTTGCGGAATCCGTCGCCGATCGCCCGCCGGAAGCGGCGGGTCGCGGCAATCGCTCTCGACGCGAGACTAGGGACGGGCGGTAACACGCGTATGACGAATGTTACGGACCATTTTGCCGGGCGCGCGGGATGCGCCGCCGCGCATGCGCGGCGAGCGTGCCGCTCACTGGCCGATCGGGATCGTGCGCACGTATTCGACCGGCGGCGTGCCGAGCGCGACCGCGAAGCGGATGCCGCGCGGCAGCGGCATCCCGAGCGACGTGGTGCTGCTGATGCCGTGCTGCGCGAGGAACTGCGCGTAGGTCTGTTCGACGAGCGGCTGGCTGGCCGTCCACCCGTCCGGCGCGATCCATACCGACAACTGCAATGCACGCGCGTCGCGGCTCACGACCACGCGCGCGAAGCTGTCCATCTGCTGCAGCGCGCCTTCGAGTTCGGCGAGCGACGCCAGCGGCTGCGACGCGCTGCGCGCAAGTTCGCGCCCTTTCAGCTGATAGCGCACGACCTGCACGTGCGTCGGCCCGGCGCCGACGCCGACGTGCCGCACGAGCACCAGTTCGTTCGGGCGGATCCGCAGCGGCGGCCCGAACACCTCGTCGGCCGTCACGAGGTTCAGCAGGTCGAACTGGAGTTGCGAGAAATAGCGGCCGAGCAGCCGCGTTTGCGTCAGGTTCGACGCGATACCGTCGCGCCCGCGAATCGTCGCGTCGAGGCCGCGCCACGACAGCAGCGCGATCACGGCCAGCAGCGCGATCGCAACCAGCATCTCGATCAGCGTGAAGCCGCGGGCGCGCCGCCGCGCGCGACGGTCAGCGGCGCGCTTCATTCTGGACGACGGTGACGACTTCGGCGAGCACGTTCCGGCTCGACGCCGACGGGTGCACGCTCACCGTCACCTGGCGCACGAGCGGGCTCGGCAGCGCCGTCACGCGCTGGCGGCACACGAACCGGTACGGCCCCTGCGGGCACGCGAACGTGCTGGTGCCGACCGGCGGCCAGGCGGCGGCGATGCGGATCGCGCCGAGCGCGTTGTCCGCGCTCCACAGCGCGAGCAGGCGCATGCGGGCCGTGTCGGTGTCCGACGCGAGCGCGCCGATCGCGCGCATCACCGCGCCCAGCGCAACCGCGACGATCGCGAGCGCGATCAGCACCTCGATCAGCGTGAAGCCCGCTTGCGGCCCCCGTGCCGCAAGCGGCGCGCCGCGCACGGGGCGGTTGTCGTGTTCAGTCTGGTCGTCGCGCATGGCCCACGTCGGTCGGTTGTCCGGCTCGCCGGCCGGATGCGCGGCCAACGTTAAGCGAAACCTGTGGCAGGGGCGTGTCGAAAGATACGGACCATTTCGGCCGTGCGAGGAAGGGAGATACGACTGGCGGGATGGGAAACCGGCAACGGGCGTCATCCCCGCCGGTATGAACCGCAAGCAATTCGAATGGCGATTGCGACGAAACCGCACTGCGATCACACGCCGGCAGCGCGCACCGTCCGCCCGTCACGGGCGTCGACGCCCGCCGGCGCTTTCACGCCATCACGGGGCCGTCGAACGATGCGAGCGCACGCTCGCCGGCCGCCTGGGCGTCCGCTTCCCGATAAAAGCCGTCACGGCTGAACGCGACCACCTTCACGCCGACGCCAGCCGCCCGCTTCACCGTCAACGCCCATTGCCATTCGCCGTCCTGTTCGAAGACGTGCAGCAAGGGTTCGAGGGATTCATGCAGTCCGGTCACGCGCTGTTCTCCCGCTGCCCGCCGTTCGGCGCCTGCCGAGGTCCGGGCATGCGATGCAATCATTCCGGCGGCTGTCGATGCTCTCTCAGTAGTCGACGCACGCCGGTCCATCACGCAGTGTAGTCGAGGATTGTTGCAACGCACCATTAGCGGTTCTACTCAGCTATCGAGCGACATAAATCGATTCATTGATTCAATTTCGAGTCACGCGTCGACCAGCCGGAACGTCAGGTTCACGCGCTCGCCCTGCACGGCCGGCGCTTTCGGCACGCGATGCTGCCATTCGGCCTGGGTCCGGCCGCGCATCACGAGCAGGCTGCCGTGCGTCAGGCGGTACGCGTGCGTGACGCCGCTCGCGCGGTGCCGCAGGTCGAACACGCGCATCGCGCCGAGGCTCACCGACGCGATCACCGGCGCGGCGCCGAGCTCGGGCTCGTTGTCCGCGTGCCAGCCCATGCTGTCGAGCCCGTTGCGGTAGCGGTTCAGCAGCACGCTGTTGAAGCGCGCGCGGCAGGTCGCCTCGACCGCGCGCTTCAACTCGAGCACGGCCGGCGTCCACGGCGCGGGCACGTTGCGGATGCCGGAATACACGTAGACGGCTTCGGGCTCGCCCTGCCATGCGGTCAGGCGCGGCAGCGGAATGCGCCCGCGCGGCGTGCGGATCGCGTCCTGGCGCCACGCGACCTCGTCGATCAGCGCGGCCAGCAGGCGATCGGCGTCCGGCGGCGCGAGCCAGTCCGGATACCAGTCGACGTCGGGCGCGGGGGTGTCATCGAAGAGATCGGGCGTGGAGGACATGTCGAAGGGATGGAAATTCAGGCAGCAAACATCGACGGGCGATGCATGATTGCATGTTAGCGAACGGCGCGCGCGGCCGCCATGCTCGCTCATTCGTGCGGCGTCGCCCGTCGCGCCGGCCGGGCGCGGGCGCGTCACGCTATCATCGCGGCATGCTGCCCCCCGCGTTCCGGCCATGCCGGCCGCCGCGGCGCGGCTTTTTCGTCACCCTGCGGCCGGCGCGACCCGGCCGCGCTTCTTTACCGTACTCATCATGACGCTTTCCGATTCCGCCCTCGACCAGCTGTTCCTCACCGCGCGCACGCACAACGCCTGGCAGGACAAACCGGTCGACGACGCGCTGCTCCACCGCCTGATCGACCTGGCGAAATTCGGCCCGACGTCGGCGAATTCGAGCCCCGCGCGCTTCGTGTTCGTGAAGTCGCCGGAAGCGAAGGCGCGCCTGAAGCCGGCGCTGTCCGAAGGCAATCTCGCAAAGACGCTGGCCGCGCCCGTCACGGTGATCGTCGGCATGGACATGGCGTTCTACGACCACCTGCCGCGGCTGTTCCCGCACGCGGACGCGCGCAGCTGGTTCGCCGGCAACGACGCGCTGATCCAGGCCACCGCGTTCCGCAATTCGTCGCTGCAAGGCGCGTACCTGATCATGGCGGCCCGCGCGCTCGGCCTCGACGCCGGCCCGATGTCCGGCTTCGACAATGCGGCGGTCGACGCCGCGTTCTTCGCCGGCACCACGGTGAAGAGCAACTTCCTCGTCAATCTCGGCTACGGCGACCCGGCCGGCCTGCACCCGCGCGGCCCGCGCTTCGACTTCGACGACATCGCGCGCATCGCGTAACAGTCATGCGGGGGCACGCTGCGCACGCCCGCACGGGCGGCCGCGCCGCCCCCTTCCGCTGCCGCCTACGCGCCGCGCGTCAGCCGGATCAGCGTGATCTCGGACGGCACGCCGAAGCGGTTCGGCGGCCCCCAGTACCCGGTGCCGCGGCTCGTGTAGACCCACAGATCGCCGAATTTCCGCAGCCCCGCGATGAACGGCTGCTGCAAGCGCACGAACGGCGGCCACGGCAGGAACTGCCCGCCGTGCGTATGGCCCGAGATCTGCACCGAGAACCCGGCCTTGCTGGCCTGCTCCGCGCTCCTCGGCTGGTGCGCGAGCAGGATCCGCGTGCCGACGTCGCGCGGCGCGCCCGCGAGCGCGCGCGCCGGGTCGCTCCGGTGCGCCGGGTCGAACGCGCCGGCCGTGAAGTCGGTGACGCCCGCAACCACCGCGCGCGCGCCGCCGTGCTCCACGACGACGTGCTCGTTCAGCAGCACCGTCAGCCCGATGCGGCGGAATTCCGCGATCCATGCATGTGCGCCCGCGTAGTACTCGTGGTTGCCCGTGACGAGGAAGCTGCCATAGCGGGATTTCATGCGCCCGAGCGGCGCCGTATGCTCGCGCAGCCGTTCGACGGACCCGTCGACCACGTCGCCCGTCACGGCCACGATGTCCGCATCGAGCGCGTTGACCGCGCCGACGATGCGCTCGACGTACGGGCGCTTGATCGTGGGCCCGACGTGGATGTCGGACAGCTGCACGATCGTCAGCCCGTCGAGCGCGGCGGGCAGGCCTGCCACCGGAATCGACACGCGCTTCACGGCCGCGGTGCGCCGCGCGCCCGCGAAGCCGATCGCGGTGATCAGCAGCGCGCCGGCCAGCACGGCCAGCGCGCTGTCCGCCGCCGCCCCGCTCCACGCGCCGGCCTGCACCAGCGCCCGCCATGCGGCCGCGCCGAGCAGCACGAACTCGCGCAGGAACGTCAGCGCAAGCAGCGACGAAAAGAACCCCATCGCGATCGCGCCCGCCCAGCCGAACGCGGTCGCCGCCCAGCCCTCGTCGAAGCGCCGCGAGAACATCCCGAGCGGAATCAGCACGCAGAAGCTGGCCAGCACCAGCGCCGCGACGACGCGCGCGCCGGTCGACGCGAATGCGTCGGGAATGATCCGCATCCCGACGTACAGATGAAACGACACGCCGATCGCAATGAACCGGACAAAGAAACTTCGCATGGAGCGCTCACCCACCACGTTGCGACACAAGCCAGCGGGGCGCGCGTCGAAGCGGGACGTTGCGCCCCGTGCCGCGTGCCCCGCACCGTACGCACGATGGTACACATATCGCGCCGAACGCGACGGCGGCGGGCCCGGACGCACCTGCCGTCGCGCCGGCCATGGCGCGGCGCGCCATGCCACGCGCTTCCATCCGGCATAACCCGTAGTGGCGTCCGCGCGCCGTTTCGCGGCTTCGCGCGATAATCGGCACATTCATCCGCCCACACCGCCATGCGCTTCGATCTGGTCGACCTCAATCTCTTCACGCACATCGCCGAGGCGAGCAACCTGACGCGCGGCGCGGAACGCGCGCACCTGTCGGTGCCCGCGGCCAGCATGCGCATCAAGAATCTCGAGGAACAGGTCGGCGTGAAGCTGCTGAGCCGCACGAGCCAGGGCATGAAGGTCACGCCGCCCGGCGAGACGCTGCTCGCGCATGCGCGCCGCGTGCTGCGGCAGCTCGAGCAGCTGAGCGGCGACCTGCAGGAATATTCGTCCGGCGTGAAGGGGCACGTGCGCGTGTTCGCGAACACCACCGCGATGAGCGAGTTCCTGCCCGCGGTGCTGCGCAGCTACCTCGTCGACCATCCGGACGTGACCGTCGACATGCAGGAGCGGCTGAGCCCGGACATCGTGCGCGCGGTGCAAGAAGGCGTCGTCGACATCGGCATCGTCGCCGGCAACGTGCGCACCGAAGGGCTGCACGCGATGCCGTACCGGCGCGACCGGCTCGTGCTCGCGGTCGCGCCCGGCCATCCGCTCGCGAGCCTGAAGTCCACGCCGTTCGTCGACACGCTCGGCTACGACTTCATCGGGCTGCCGGAAGCGAGCGCGATCCAGAACTTCCTGAAGCGCGCGGCCGCGGACGTGCAGCGCACGCTGCGCTGGCGCATCCAGGTCAGCAACTTCGAGACCGCGTGCCGGATGATCGAGGCGAACGTCGGCGTCGGCGTGCTGCCCGAAGGCACCGCGCGCCGGCACGCGAAGACGATGGCGCTGCGCATCATCCGGCTCGACGACGACTGGGCCGAACGCCGGCTGCAGATCTGCGTCGCGGATCTCGACGCACTGCCGCTGTTCGCGCGCAAGCTCGTCGACCTGCTCGTCGAGGACGGGCTCGGCCGGCAGGACTGACCGCGTTCGTACCGATTCGCGCCCGTTCGCCACGCAATGCGCGCGTCGCGCGCCGATTCTTTCGTCGACGGTTCCTTTCGATCCTTAGCGACCCTACGCATGACCGGGCGCGCCGGCCGTGCGCCGGCTGGCCGCCGGCGTCGCCGTGATTTATCATCGGCACCGTCACGCACGCGCGGCGGCCGCATCGCGCCGCGCCCGGCCCCACCCTCATCCGTCGAGCCCGTCACACCATGAGAAAAACAACGTCGCGCGCGCCCGTGCGCGTCGCCGCCGCCGTGGCGCCCGCCCTGCCGCTCGCGGGCTGCGCATCGCGCGGCGCGCCCTCCTACGTGCTGTTCGGCGCCTATTTCCCGCTGTGGCTCGCGAGCGCCGTGATCGGCGTGATCGGCGCGATCGTCGCGCACCGCGTGTTCGTCGCGACCGGCTGGGCGGCCACGGTGCCTTATCAACTTGCCGTCTGCACCGCGATCGGGCTCGTGATCGCCGTGCTCGTCTGGCTCACCGGCACGGGGCCCTTCGCATGAAGCTCGCCGGCCTCTCCCGCCCCTCCGTCAAGGGCCGCGCGATCGCGCTCGCGATCGTCGCGCTCGGCGTCGCCGCCCTTGCCTATGCGTATCTCCGCACGAGCGCCTATCCGTCGACCGACGACGCGACGATCGACGCGGACGTCGTGCACGTCGCGTCGCCCGTCGGCGGGCGGATCGTGCGGCTCGCGGTGCACGAGAACCAGCGCGTCGCGAAAGGCGCGCTGCTGTACGAGATCGATCCGGTGCCGTACCGGCTGACCGTCGCGCAGGCGCAGGCCGATCTCGAGCTCGCCCGCGCGTCGCTCGACACGCGGCGCAGGACGCTGATCGGCGAACGGTCGGGCGCGTCGGTCGCCGCCGAACAGGTGAAGCGCGCGTCGCACAACTACGATCTCGCGACGCGCAACGTGAAGCGGCTCGCGCCGCTCGCCGCGCAAGGCTACGTGAGCGCGCAGGCATTCGACCAGGCGCAGGTCGCTCAGCGCGACGCGGCCGTGTCGCTGGCCCAGGCGCAGGAACAGCAGCGATCGTCCGCGCAGACGATCGGCGACGACGCCGACGCGATCGCCACGCTGCATGCGCGCGAAGCCGCGCTCGCCCGCGCGCAGCATGCGCTCGACGACACCGTCGTGCGCGCGCCGCACGACGGGCTCGTGACGGGCCTGTCGATCCTCGCGGGCGAGACGGTCGCGCCGAACCAGTCGATCTTCACGCTGATCGACGCGAGCGAATGGTTCGCGGTCGGCAACTTCCGCGAGACGTCGCTCGAGCAGATCGCCGTCGGCGACTGCGCGACCGTCTATTCGATGATCGACCGCGGCCGGCCGCTGGCCGGCAAGGTGGTCGGGATCGGCGCCGGCATCGCGGATACCGACCGCGTGAACCTGCCGCGCTCGCTGCCGCTCGTCCAGCGCTCGGTGAACTGGGTGCGCGTCGCGCAACGCTTCCCGGTGCGCGTGAAACTCGACGAGCCCGACGCCAGGCTCGTGCGCGTCGGCGCGAGTGCGATCGTCGAGGTGCGGCATGGTTCGGCCTGCCGCTGACGTCGTCGCGCCGGGCCCGCGCGAGATCCTGCGCCTGCTCGCGCCGTTTCCGGGCCGCGCCGCGATGGTCGCGCGCGTCGCGCTGATCTGCACGCTGACCGTGCTCGTCACGAGCGCGTACGGCACGCCCGAAGCCGCGATTTCCGCGTACGTCGTGTTCTTCCTGATCCGGCCGGACCGCGTGACGAGCGTCGTGCTGGCCGTCGCGATGCTGCTGCTCGTGACGATCGTGATCGGGCTCGTGCTCGGCGTCGCGATGTTCAGCGTCGACTATTCGATCCTGCGCGTCGCGTGCATGGTCGTGCTGTCGATCGGGCTGCTCTACCTGACGTCGGCCAGCAAGCTGCGCCCGGTCGGCGCGATTCTCGCGATGATCGTCGGCTTCGGGCTCGACCAGCTCGGCCTCGTGCCGTTCGGCGAGGCCGCGACGCGCGGGCTGATGTATGCGTGGCTGATGGTCGCGATCCCGGTCGGCGTCGCGATCGTCGTCAATATCCTGATCGCGCCGTCGCCGCGCCGGCTCGCGTGCGCGCGGCTCGCGCAGCGGCTGCGGCTCGCCGCGCAGCGCCTGCGCGGCAGCGGCGACGACGCCACGCGCGCCGCGTTCGACGCAAGCCTGCGCGAAGGCGACCAGCAGCTCCTGACCTGGCTCAAGCTGTCGAAGCTCGAAGGCTCGTCGTCGGCGGCCGACGTCGTCGCGCTGCGGCAGGCAATCGCATCGAGCACCGCGATTCTCGTCGCGGCCGCGCTCGCGACGCGCGAACCCGGCGCGCGGCTGCCGGACGCGTTCGCCATGCCCGTCGCGGCCACGCTCGACGAGATGGCCGGCATGCTCGAGCAAGGCGGCTATCCGGTCGACATCGCGCTCGCGCTGCCGCCGGACGATGCGCTGCCGCCGCTCGCGCGCGTCGCCGCGGCCGACCTGCGCGACGCGATCATGCATTTCGCGGAACCCGCCGACCCGGCCCGTGCCGCACCGGCCGCATCCGCCGCGCCGCCCGCCTCGCCGCCCCCCGCCGCGCCGCGCGGCGGCTTCTTCCTGCCGGACGCGCGCACCAACCCCGATCACATCCGCTACGCGCTGAAGACCACCGCCGCCGCGATGTTCTGCTATCTGCTGTACCTGCAGCTCGACTGGTCAGGCATCCATACGTGTTTCATCACGTGCTACATGGTGTCGCTCGGCACGACGGCCGAGACGGTCGAGAAACTCACGCTGCGGATCGCCGGGTGCATCGTCGGCGCACTGATCGGCACCGCCGCGATCGTGTTCGTCGTGCCGTCGCTGTCGTCGATCGGCCAGCTGATGGCGCTCACGTTCGCCGGCGCGTCGATCGCCGCGTGGGTCGCGTTCGGGTCGCCACGCATCGCGTACGCCGGCTTCCAGATCGCGTTCGCGTTCTTCCTGTGCGTGCTGCAGGGCCCGAGCCCCGGCTTCGACCTGACGCTCGCGCGCGATCGCACGATCGGCATCCTGCTCGGCAACGTCGTCGTGTATCTCGTGTTCACGCGCGTGTGGCCGGTCAGCATCGGCCAGCAGGTCGACGCGGCGCTGGCCGCGCTGCTCGACCAGTGGCGGCGGCTCGCGCAGGTCGCGCAGCCGGCCGAGCGGCGCGCGAAGGCAGCCGACGCGTTCGCGCGCCATCGCGCGATCGCGCAGGATCTCGGCCTGATCCATTACGAACCGTCGTGGGTGCGGCCCGCGCCAGCGTGGGTCGCCACGCGGCGGCGCACGCTCGCGGAGCTCGATGCGCTCGAAGCGCCGCTGTTCCTGCTCGCCGAGCGCACGCCGGGCGACGCCGCGATCGGCGAGCGGCTCGCGCGCGTGTCGCACGACGCCGGGTCGGGCGACAGCGGCGCGGGCGCCGACACCCTGCCGCCCGCGCCCTCGCCGACCGTTGCCGACCCCGCGCGCGACGCTTTGCTGAACCTGATCGACACGAGGCTCGCGCGCATCGCCGACGCCGCCCGTCAAGCCTCACCGAAGGAGCCCGCCCGTCATGCGCCGACCTGAATCGCCGGCCGCCCCGCTCATCGTCGCCGTCGCGGCCGCCGCCGCGCTGGCCGGCTGCGCGACCTCGTCGCTCGAACTGGCGCCGCAGGCATCCGACCGTCCGTGGCAGCCGCAAACCGCGGCCTCCGGCGAGATCGTGCCAGGCGCGCCGAAGGTATCGGCAAATGCCGCCGGCCACGACTACACGCTGCCCGCCAACCCCGCGCTCGCCGCGGTGCCGCCGCCGGCCGCACTCGATCCCGCGCATGCGTACACGCTGCCGGAACTGATCGACCTCGCCGAATCGACGAACCCGCTGACGCGCATCGCATGGAACGACGCGCGCAACGCGGCGCTCGCGGTCGGCATCGCAAAGACCGCCTACCTGCCGCATTTGTCCGCGACGGCGATGGGCGGCTACCAGGCCGGCCACGGTTCGACGTCGACGCAGCTCGGCAGCGCGTCCACCGACACGAGCGTGCGCGGCACGATCTCGGCGCTGTCGCTGCAGTGGCTGCTGTTCGATTTCGGCGGCCGGGCGGCGCGCGTCGAAGCGGCCGAGCAGGCGTCGATCGTGTCGAACGTCGCGTTCACGGCCGTCCACCAGCAGGTGATCCACGACGTGACGGTGGCGTACTACCGGTACGAAGCATCGCGCTCGCGCGCACGCAGCGCCGAGCAGAGCCTCGCCAACGCCGACGCGATCGTCGCGGCTGCGCGCGCCCGGCTCAAGCAGGGCGTCGGCACCGTCGTCGAGGCCGCGCAGGCGACGCAGAACCGCGCGCAGGCCAACCTCGCGCTCGTCGAAGCGCGCGGCGCGGAGAGCGACGGTTACCTCGGCCTCGTGTCGGCGCTCGGCATTTCGCCGCTGTCGAAGCCGACGATCGCGGCGCTGCCCGCGCGGCCGCTGCCGCCGGCGCTGCGCACGTCGGTCGACGCGATCGTCGCGGATGCGATCGCGCGGCGCCCCGATCTGCAAAGCGCGTATGCGCTCGAAAAGGCCGATCGCGCGAAGGTGAAGGCGGCCGAGGCGGAGTTCATGCCGAAGGTGTTCATGTCCGCGTCGACGTCTTACAGCAGCGGCCGCACGGCGATCACCGCGCTGCCGGCGATCGGCCAGCAGGCGCCGACCGTCAACCTGAACGGCAGCCGCTACGGCGGCGGCGTGTTCGTCGGCGTGACGATCCCGCTGTACGACGGCGGCCCGCGCTCGGCGGTGCTGATGCAGGCGCGCAACGATGCCGAGAGCGCCTCGGCGCGGCTCACGCGCACGAAGGAGGAAGCGGTGCGGCAAGTCGTCGCCGCGCAAAACGCGCTGCAGACGAGCCTCGCGTCGAACGAGGCCGCCAAGGCCCTCGTCGATGCCGCGCAGACGAGCTACGACGCGGCGCTGACCGCGTACCGCAATGGCGTCGGCTCGGTAACCGACGCGACGCTCGCGCAGAGCCAGCTGCTCGCGGCCCGCAACGCGGATGTCGACAGCTACTGCGGCGCGCTATCGGCCGCCGCCGCGCTGGCGCTCGCGACCGGCACGATCGGCGCGGCGCAGTGACGCGGGTGCGGGCGGCGGCCCGCCACCCGCGGCGCGAACGAACGGTGCGAATGAACCCCGTGAGTTGACGCGTCCGTGCGCCGCCCACTAGAATGCCGCCCATTCAACTTTCAGGAATCAACGTGGACAGTTGCAGCACATTGCGTGCGCTTCTCGCCGCCTGAACGCCTGCCCGCCGCAGTTCTCCTGCCCCGGCTCGCGTTCCCGCGAGTCAGCACGCCGCTTCGCTCCGTTTCACATTGCATGACGCATTCGCCGGGTAGAGTACCGGGCGATGACGGCTGCCGCATTGCCGCCCGTTTCGACGCCGGCACGATGCGAGCCCGCATGCGCGCCCCGTACGGCAGGACAACTCATGACTTTCGATTTCGCACTTCGACTTTTTACCGCGTTCGCCTGCGGCGTCGCGATCGGCCTTGAACGCCAGATGCGCCAGCGCACCGCGGGGCTACGCACGATCACGCTGGTCGCGAGCGGCGCCTGCCTGTTCGTGACGCTCGGCGTGCTGACCGGCAACGGCGTCGCGGGCGTCACGCAGATCGCCGCGTATGTCGTGTCCGGCGTCGGCTTCCTCGGCGGCGGCGTGATCATGCGCGACAAGGGCTCGATCCAGGGCATCAACACGGCCGCCACGCTGTGGTGTTCGGCCGCCGTCGGCGTGCTGTCGGGCTCCGGCCATTACGTGCCCGCGCTGGCCGGCACGGGCGTCGTGCTGCTCACCAACACGGTGCTGCGCGGCGTCAGCCAGGCAATCAACGCGACGCCCGTGTCGAATGCCGACCTCGTGCGCGAATACCAGATCACGGTGATCTGCCTCGAGGCGGACGAGGTGCACATCCGCACGCTGCTGTCGAATTCGATGTATGCGAAACCGTTGTCGTTCCAGAGCCTGACGAGCGAGGACGTGCCCGATCAGCCCAACCGGCTGAAGGTCACCGCGACGCTGAAGCTGCATCCGAAGGACCAGCCGAAACTCGAGCAGATCGCCAGCCGGATCAGCATGGAGAAGAGTATTTCCAGCGTGAGCTGGACCGCGAAGGAAGCGGAACCGCTGATGGAGTGAGCGGCGCGCGGGCCGGGCGCGCCGCGCGTTACGGCGTATCGATGAGCCCGGCCGAGATCGCCTTGACGACCGCCTGCACCTTGTTGGTCGCGCCGAGCTTCTCGAGGACGTTGTTCACGTGGAAGTTGACCGTTCGCTCGGAGATGCTGAGGATCTGGCCGATCTCGCACGCCGTCTTGCCCTCGGCGGTCCAGCACAGCACTTCGCGCTCGCGCGCGGTCAGCGCGACGCTCGCTTCGGGCGACAGCTTCGCCACCATGAAGCGGCTCATCAGCGAATGCGACAGGTTCGCGAGCCAGTTGGTCTGCAGCGTCAGCATGTTGATTTCGGCGGGCGTGAGCGGATCGGCGTGGCGCGCGATGCTCAGCAGGCCGAACGCACCGCGCGCCGCCCAGCTCGACTGCGCGACACCGACCGACAGGCCGTAGTCGCGCGCGTCCTGCCACAACGGCGACGGCCCGATCTTGTCGACGTCCGGCCACACGATCATGTTGGTGCTGAGCGCGCCGTCGCGGACCGTCGAGTCGATCTCGATGTAGTTGTTCGCCTGGTAATGGGCCATCCAGCCGTCCGGGTAGGTGTCGAAGATCGCGACGGTCGGCTTCGACACCGGCAGCGGCACCCGGATCCCATAACAGCAATATTCGAAGCCCAGGCGCTTCGAATACGCGGCAATCCGCTGAAAGAGCTGGTGCTCGTCTTCAGCGGCGCTGAATTGTTGGTAGGCATCCTGCCAGCGCAGTTCCATTCGTTCTCCGACACGTCACGCTGTCATACTTATCAGGTTTCAGCCCCAGGTGGGGCTGATACATTCCGCGCATGACCTCACCTTTGCTGTACCCCTTCCACGGCCCGTCTCCGGACGGCTACGTGCGCCTGTCCGAAAGCGCACTGGCCGAGCTTGCGCTCGACCATGTTTCCAGCGGCATCGATGCGTCGCTGCTGGTCGAGCTGCGCAGCAGCGCGATCGACGCCCGCCTGGCCGGCTACACCGAGTGGCAACGGCCCGCCCGCCCCGGCATCGCCTACGTCACGCTCGGCTGGGACTGGTATCTCGAACGTGCGTCAGGCACGTTCGTGATCGCCGGCGGCGACGTCCGCAGCAACGTCATGGCCACCGACGCCAGCGGCGCCGACATCGGCATGTTCCGCACCGCCGCCGCGCTCGTGGCCCGCCTCGCCCGCCTCGACTGGCCGACGGCCGTCGCGTTCGCCGTGTTCGCGCATCGCGACGCCTATCATGCCGGGCCGACGCTCCAGTGACAACCGGCCAGCCGCGCATTCATCCGATGATTCAGCAGCGTTGGCGCTCTTTATAAGCAAATCCGCGCCAGTTTTCAATCCCGGCGATCAAGAAACCGTTACCACGCCCACGCCGGTTATTTTCACCGGCCACCCTGTAAGAGTTACCAGTTACCGCCCCCTCGGGACGCGCGCTGTAATGCGTGCATACCAAGCAAACATCCGAGGACACCATGCGGACCTTCGTTCACGAAGAAGGGCGGTTACCACACGAACTCGCGGCGGATATCGGGCGTTACCGGCATCGAGTGTTCGTCGAACAGCTCGGGTGGTCGCTCCCGTCGGCGAACGAGTGCTTCGAGCGCGACCAGTTCGATCGCGACGATACCGTATACGTATTCGCGCGGAACGGCCACGGCGAGATGTGCGGATGCGCGCGTCTGCTGCCGACCACGCGCCCGTACCTGCTGAAGTCGTTGTTCGCGGACCTGATCGCCGAGGACATGCCGCTGCCGCAATCGGCCGCGGTGTGGGAGCTGTCGCGCTTCGCGGCAACCGGCGACGAAGGCACCGCGGAAAACGCGGCCTGGGCGGTGCGGCCGATGCTGGCGGCGGTGGTCGAGTGCGCGGCGCAGCTCGGCGCGCAGCGGCTGATCGGCGTGACGTTCGCCAGCATGGAGCGCCTGTTCCGCCGCATCGGCGTGCATGCGCACCGCGCCGGCCCGCCGAAGATGATCGACGGTCGGATGGTCGTCGCCTGCTGGATCGATATCGATCCACAAACGTTTGCAGCGCTTGGAATCACCCCGGGGTCCGGCACCGGGCAAGCCATCGCCGCCTGAGCGCATCCCTTCGCTCGGGCGGCACAGTATTCGAAGGAGAGTCAACGTGGACCATTCAACGGTCTTTCGCTCGATGATGCCGGCATTGACGAGTGCCGACGGCGCGCGCATCGCCGTCGCGTATCCGTCGTTCCCCGAGCCGCTGCCGCTGGTCCGGCTCGACCGCCGCGGGCTGGTGTTCCGTGCCGCGGGCCCTGCTCCGCTCGTCTGCGGGCTGCCGCGCGCGGCCACGCTGCTGGCCGGGGACGAGCCGCTCTGCTCGCTGCGCCTCGTGATCCGCGAAGTCGCCGCGGCCGGCGACGGCCACCACGACCTGACGATGCAGCCGTCGGGCGCGGCCAGCGACGAACTGTTGTGGCATGCGCTGCGCGACCGGGAGCCGTACCGGCATATCCAGCACCCGCTCGCGCCCGTTTCCGATCCGGCAGCCGCGCCGGCCGGCACGTCGCGCAACCCCGCCATGGCGTCGACCGACGGCGCGCGCCTGTCGCGCCGAGCGGCGTTCCGCCTGCCTTGCCGCAGCGACGCGCTGTTCCTGGCCGACTGGCTCGAATATCACTTCGACGAACTGCGCGCGCTCGCACAACGGCATACGCCGCAATTGCACCTCAACCAGCTCGAGCGGCAACTCGCCGACGACGAAGTCGGCGTGCGCTTCGTCTACGACATCGACGGGCATGCCTCCCGGCATGAGCTGAACGACTGCGCGCGTGAAGCGTGCGCCTGGATCGAAACGGAAATGCGCGACAAGTTCGCGCTGCCGATCGCCCAGGAGCGGTTCGGCGAGCATCGGGCGCGCAGGGGCGCTTGAACGCCCGGCACCGTGAAGCGATGGTGACAGGCCCAGCACGTTGCAGAAATACAACGGGCTCTTGCCATCGCTAGGGTTTTCCCTTAAATTTGCATCTGTCTCCTCCATGTCTCCAACATGGATTCGGCCCGCTCAAGCAGCGGGCTTTTTTATTGCGTGCGTCGGCCCCGATACGCAGTCGATCCGGCTAGCTGCCAGCGAGATGCCCACCGCCTCGCTTCATGAAGTAGAGCGTGGCGACGACGATCGCGACCGATAGCGCCGGCACAAGCAGCAAACGCCACCGACCTTTTCTCGTCCTCGGCCACGGCATTGAGCCTGTTCCACCCGCGTCGCCCGTGATGATCGATATGGCCACCATGATCAGCACGGCCAGCACCATCGTCCCCTTGGCAACGAGCCCGAACACGTATTCCAGCGCGGCCGCCCATCGCGACTGACGGTATGGCCCAGTGACGGGTCGCCGAAGATCCGGCTGACGATCGTTCAAACTTTCACGCCCAACGCTCGGCCGTTCACGCAGCACCCACGCGTGTCAGGCGCTCGAGCTGACGAACGATTTCCGCGCGCAGGTCATCCGGCATGTCGTCCTGGAAACCGAGAATATTCGCAAACCACAGCCCGTCGGCCGCAAGCCGGCAGATCATCAGCGTCGCCGCCTGCTCGAGCGGCACCGGATCGGGGCGCGTCCATTCGCGCAGCGGCACGGCCCAGCGTGCGCGCGTGCGCGGCTCGCTCACCATCGATGCCACGAGGGCGCGCAGCAGATCGATGCTGGCCGCGGGGTTCGTCTCGTCAAGCGTCGTGTGCACGTATGCGCGTGCGGCGGCGCCGGCAGGCTGCGGATCGGCAGCGATCCGCGCGTCCATCTGCGCGCCGAACCGCGTCGTCGTCTGCTCGAAAAGGGCATCGAGCAAACCCTGCTTGTTCTCGAAATGATATTGCAGCGCCCCTTTCGTCACGTTGGCGCGCTTGGCCACGGCCTCCAGCGTCAGCGCCTGCACGCCATGCTCCGTCACGATCTCCGATGCGGCGACGAGAAGCCGCGCCCGCACCTGCTCGGGCGCCTTCTTGCGCCGCACGCCGGCGAGCGCTACCGTCGCGGCGGGTGTGGGGGCTGCGGCCTGCTCTGCTGCGGGCGCGCCGGCGGCCCCGGCAGAATCGGTCTGCGCGGGCGCGCCGTACGGCGCCATGTCGACATGTCTGTTCATGCGCGGATCTTATCACCGCCTCCAGCTTCCACTCAAACATTCCATCTGGATGGTATTATTTCGCGCATGAATCCGATCCCCGTTTTCTCCTCCGCCGCGCTCGACGCGGCGATCGTCCGCGGGCGCGACGCCCTCGCCCATCTTCAGCAGCCCGACGGCAGCTGGTGTTTCGAACTCGAATCCGACGCGACGATCACCGCGGAATACATCCTGATGATGCATTTCATGGACAAGATCGACGAGGTCCGGCAGGCGCAGATGGCGCGCTACCTGCGCGCGATCCAGCGGCTCGACTCGCATGGCGCGTGGGATCTGTACGTGGATGGGGCGCCGGACATCTCGTGCAGCGTGAAGGCGTACTTCGCGCTGAAGGCGGCGGGCGATTCCGAGCATGCGCCGCACATGGTGCGGGCGCGGGAAACCATCCTGAAGCTCGGTGGCGCGGCCCGCTCGAACGTGTTCACCCGCATCCTGCTCGCGACGTTCGGCCAGGTGCCGTGGCGCGCAGCGCCGTTCATGCCGATCGAGTTCGTACTGTTTCCGAAGTGGGTGCCGATCTCGATGTACAAGGTCGCCTACTGGGCGCGCACGACGATGGTGCCACTGCTGGTGCTGTGCTCGCTCAAGGCGCGCGCGCGCAATCCGCGCAACGTGTCGATCCGCGAACTGTTCGTCACGCCGCCCGACGAGGAGCGTCGCTACTTCCCGCCCGCCACCGGGATGCGCAAGCTCTTTCTGGCGATGGACCGCGTCGTCCGGCACGTCGAGCCCCTGCTGCCGAAGCGCCTGCGGCAACGCGCGATCCGGCACGCCGAAGCATGGTGCGCGGAGCGCATGAACGGCGAAGACGGGCTGGGCGGGATCTTTCCGCCGATCGTGTACAGCTATCAGATGATGGAAGTCCTCGGCTACCCGGAAGACCATCCGCTGCGGCATGATTGCGAAAACGCGCTGGAGAAGCTGCTGGTCACGCGCGCGGACGGCAGCATGTATTGCCAGCCCTGCCTCTCGCCGGTATGGGACACAGCCTGGAGCACGATGGCGCTCGAGCAGGCGCGCGGCGCGACGCAGGATGCCCAGGTTCCCGATCGCGAACTCGATGCGCGCATCGCGCGTGCATACGACTGGCTGGCAACGCGCCAGGTGAACGACCTGGAGGGCGACTGGCGCGAGAACGCACGACGCGGCACGCCACCGGGCGGCTGGGCGTTTCAGTACGCGAATCCGCACTATCCGGATATCGACGACACCGCGGTCGTCACGGCGATGCTCGATCGCCGAGGGCGCGCGCAAGCGCGTGTATCGGGCAAGGATCCGTACGCGGAACGCGTCTCGCGCGCGCTCGACTGGATGCGCGGGCTGCAGTCGCGCAACGGCGGCTTCGGCGCGTTCGATGCGGATTGCGATCGCATGTATCTCAATGCGATCCCGTTCGCCGACCATGGCGCGCTGCTCGACCCGCCGACCGAGGATGTGTCGGGCCGCGTGCTGCTATGTTTCGGCGTCACGCGGCGCGAGGAAGACAAGGCGGCGCGCGCCCGCTGCATCGAGTACGTGAAGCGTACGCAGCAACCGGACGGAAGCTGGTGGGGCCGCTGGGGCACGAACTATCTGTACGGCACGTGGAGCGTGCTCGCCGGCCTCGCGCTGTCGGGCGAGGACAAGTCGCAGCCGTACATCGTGCGTGCGCTCGACTGGCTTCGTGCGCAGCAGCACGCGGACGGCGGCTGGGGCGAGACGAACGACAGCTACGCCGATCCGCGCCTCGGCGGGACCAACTACGGCGAGAGCACGTCGAACTACACCGCGTGGGCGCTGCTTGCGCAAATGGCGTTCGGCGACTGGCAATCCGATTCCGTGCGCCGAGGCATCGCGTACCTGCTGTCGGTCCAGCAAGACGACGGCTTCTGGTGGCATCGCTCGCACAACGCCCCGGGTTTTCCGCGCATCTTCTACCTGAAGTATCACGGCTACACCGCGTATTTCCCGCTGTGGGCGCTGGCGCGCTATCGGCGTCTCGCCGGCGCGCAGTCCGCGCCGCCTGTGCGCGATCCCGGCACGGCGAACGCGATCGCCGATCAAGCGGTGGCGTGAGCGGTGCGCGGCGCTGCCGCGTGGCCTCGGTGAGCGGCTCGCCGGCCGCTTAGCCTGACGTCGTACGCCGCCGGGCGACGTACACCACATGCCGGCGCAACGGATGCCCCGCCGCAAGCGCCGGATGATCGAAGTCCCGCACGGGTTGCGGCTGCATGCCGATACGCTGCATCACACGCTGCGAGCGGAGATTGCTGTCGGCGGTCCACGCGAAGACCTCGGCCAGCCCGATCCGCTGGAACCCGTCGGCAAGCGCCGCCGACGCCGCTTCGGCCATATACCCCTGCCCCCACGCGGCATGCGCTTGCCGCCACGCGATTTCCACGCAAGGCGCCATCGGATGCTCGACGCCGCTCACCTGACGCAGCCCGCAGAGGCCGATCAATGCGCGGTCGACGCGGCGCTCGACCGCCCACGGGCCAAAACCGTGCTCGTCGAAATGCGCGTCGAACCGCTCGATATCGCTGCGGGCCTCGGCCGCCGTCATCGGGCCGCGCGCGAGCCACGCCGTCATCTCTGCATCGGCATGCAGCGCCGCGAACGACGCGGCATCGTCCAGCCGCCAGCGGCGCAGCGTCAGGCGCTCCGTCACGATCTTCATTGCAGCACTCATCCGTCAGCCGGGTCGGGTCGTCCGCCGCACCGCCGGCAACAGAACGCTGCGCGCGCAATCATCCTGCCGATGCGCCATGGCTGAGGCCGGCGGACGGGCTTCGATGCACGCGCATCGACACGCGTCACTCGTTTTCCTCGAAGTAATGCCCGAACTTCGTCTGCTTGGTGCGGATATAGCGCTCGTTTTCCTCGCGCACCGGCACCGCCAGCGCCACCCGTTCGCACACGGGAATGCCGTGCTTCACGAGGGTGTCGAATTTCTTCGGATTGTTGCTCATCAGGCGCACCGACGTCACGCCGAGGATGCGCAGGATCGCGGCGGCGGAATCGTATTCGCGGGCGTCGTCGGGCAGGCCGAGATCGAGGTTCGCCTCGACCGTGTCCCGCCCCTGCTCCTGCAGCGCATACGCGCGAATCTTGTTGCTCAGGCCGATCCCGCGCCCTTCATGGCCACGCAGGTAAAGCAGCACGCCGCGGTCTTCCGCGGCGATATAGCGCAACGCGAGGTCGAGCTGCTCGCCGCAATCGCAGCGATACGAACCGAACACGTCGCCGGTCAGGCATTCGGAATGCAGCCGCGTCAGCACGGACTGCTCGCCGGCGACATCGCCCATCACGAGTGCGAGGTGTTCGGCATCGCTACCCGTCACACGGAAGGCATACGACGTGAACGTGCCGTAACGCGTGGGCAGCGACGCGGTAGCCACGAGCGTCACGCACTCGTCGGCCTGGCCATTGCCCGGCTTGGGCGATTGGGAACGCGAAGACATCATGAAGTCAGTCAAACGATCAGGTATGTAGGAATTTTCTGGATGGCACGTGACGGAAGTTTACCGCTAATCTGCAATCTGTCACGCGCCTGCTGCCACGCACCCGGCTATACTGAACCCGTCGGGTGACCCGCATCACGCCCAGCCTTCCCTGCATTGTCCAGCACTCGGAGAAAGCGTATGAGCACGACCGTCGCGCAAATTCTCAAGGCCAAGCCGGATTCGGGCCGCACTATCTACACCGTCACGAAGACCGATCTCGTCTACGACGCCATCAAGCTGATGGCCGAAAAGGGCATCGGCGCGCTGCTGGTCGTGGACGGTGACGACATCGCCGGCATCGTTACCGAGCGCGATTACGCGCGCAAGATCGTGCTGCAGGACCGCTCGTCGAAGGCGACGCGCGTCGAGGAGATCATGACCTCCAAGGTGCGCTACGTCGAACCGTCGCAGTCCAGCGACGAATGCATGGCGCTGATGACCGAGCACCGGATGCGCCACCTGCCCGTCCTCGACGACGGCAAGCTGGTCGGCCTCATCTCGATCGGCGACCTCGTCAAGAGCGTGATTGCCGACCAGCAGTTCACGATCAGCCAGCTCGAGCACTACATCCACGGAACCCCGGCCGTCACGTCCGTCTGACGGCGCTCCCAGCAAAAAAGGCCCAAACGCGCGAGCGTCTGGGCTGAAAGCCGCCGGAATGCGGCGACGGAGGTTCTGCGCCTGCTTGCGAGCAGCGCGCCTGTGGCGCGCGGCTCGTCGATGTCGGATGCGTGCGGGCAGACCCGGGATGCTTAGTTGCCGAAGTAGACCGAATTCACGGGATTCGGCGCTTCCGTCATGCGGCGGCCGCCCGATTGCGCCGCGCCGGCGGCCACGGCACCGTAGCCGCTCGTGTCCGCGTGCGCCAGCATCGGCTGGCTCGGCTGGATGCGCTGCTCGGCAGCCTGGATGTCGGCCGGGTACTGCGAATCGCTGGCGTGCGGCTTGTAGCCGTTCTGCTCGAGCTGGACGAGCTCGGCCTTGACCTGGTCGCGGGTCAGCCCTTGCTCCGATTGCGCGAACGATGCAAGCGGGGTGGCAAGAACGGAAGCGGCAATCGCTGCGTAGATGATCGACTTCATGATGACTTACCTCCGAAATGTGTTCTGTTTTCACGTCGCTTCCGGCAGGTTTGTCTGAAGCGATTGAAAGCAGTCTAGTCTCCGCCAGACCAAGGGGAAACCCTTGGTTTGAACATACTGCGTTGCGTTTTTGACAAAAATCGCAGGTCCCCTTGAGATCAGAACGCATCCACTTGCGTCATTTCGACAACAATTGCTGACGAATTTCTGACATGCCGATGCACATCACACGCCAGGATGTTGTAGAATCGTAAGGTTTATTTGACTGACGATTCCCCCCCATCATGCGCGCGTTCACGTTTTCCGCTATTTCGACGTCCTGCCCGGACGGCGTGCGCGCGCTCGCCGGCAACCCGGCTCACCCTCTCGCTCGACGCGCGGCCCAGGCTCCGCTCGCCCCTGCCCGGCGCTTGATCTGACCACCCAGTCTCCTCCCGGAGCCAAGTCAGACAGGCTCCGGGCGATCCACGTAGGTAAGCCTCGCCTGCCCTGCCGATCAATTGGAGAACTGCCATGAAACAACGCCTTTATCAGCTGACCGAACTCGACGTTGCACGCCTCGAGAAGCATGCCGAACACAACCCGCGCTTCCAGGCCATGCTGGACGCCTTGCTGGAGCGGGCCGATATCGTCCAGCCCGACGCCATCAAGGCTAACGTCGTCACGATGAACTCGCAGATCACGCTGCTCGACGAAACGAACCAGGAGCGGACGACCTGGACGATCGTTTATCCGGATGCCGCCAATCTCGAACAAGGGCGCCTGAACGTGTTTTCGCCGGTCGGCATGGCGCTGCTGGGCACGCAGCGCGGCCAGCTCGTGAAGGTGATGCAGCCGAGCGGCGTGGAAAAGCTGATGAAGGTCGCGGAGATCGTGTTCCAGCCGGAAGCCAACGGCGAATACACGCGCTGACGTGGCGGCGGGCGGCGCTGCCTCATGCGTGCCGCCGAGAATGGAAAAAGCGAGGCCCCGAATCTTGGGCCTCGCTTTTTTCTTTTTTGTATTGCCACCGCCGGACACCGCCAGGAGCGACGTCTGATCGCTGCGTTCGCATCGATCAGACAAAAAAGGCGCCCGAAGGCGCCTTTTTCAGAGCTGCAGAGCTGGTTACCCAGCCGTCACGCTTAGAAGCGGTGACGCAGACCAACCGTTGCTGCGGTTTGGTTGACCGACGAGCTTGCTGCGTTGCCGGTGTTGTCGCCGTCGTAGATCGACGGGCCACCGAGCTTGTTACCCTTCGCGCCGCGCTGGTACACAGCTTGTGCGTACACGTCCGTGCGCTTCGACAGTGCGTAGTCAGCCTGCACGCCGAACTGGTTCCAGTGCGAGCTGCCACCGTCAACCTTCGTGTTCGTGTACGTGTAAGCTGCGCCCAGGCCGAGAGCCGGCGTCAGGTTGTACTTTGCGTTGACTTCGTAGTTATCGGTGCGCTGCGTCGGAGCACCGTTAGCTTGGTTGTCAAGGCGCGACTGCGTCCATGCCGCACCGACTTGTGCCGGGCCGAATGCGTAGCCAGCCGCCACACCGTACGTACGGTTACGACCTTGTTCGAGGTTGGTCGTTGCGCCCGCCGTGTTCGAACCGACGTTCGCTTGCGAGTACGCTGCACCCAGCTTCAGGCCTTGGAACTGGTACGCTGCACCAGCGCTGTACGCACGGTTGTTGCCGAAGTTCGTGTTGTTCGAGAACGAGTACGTGCCGCCGAACTGCAGGCCAGCGTAGTTCGCGCTCGTGAACTTGACGGTGTTGTTCAGTGCGACGTCGCCGTTCGTGCTCAGGCGGTCGTTGTTGCCACGGTGCGCGAAGTACGTGCCGCCCCAGGTGCCCGTTGCCGTCAGCGGCGACAGGTAGTCTTGAACTGCGTCATACTGCTTGCCCAGCGTAACCGTGCCGTACTGGCTCGACAGGCCGACGAACGCTTGGCGGTTGAACATGCCGTTGTTGTTCGAGAACTTGCCGTTGCCGATGTTGAAGCCGCTTTCCAACGTGAAGATTGCCTTCAGGCCACCACCGAGGTCTTCCGAACCACGCAGGCCGAAGCGGCTTTGGTCGACGCCGCTGCCCATCGAGAACAGCGACTTGCCGCCGTTTGCGGTTGCGACGTTGCTCTTGTAGGTGATGCCTGCGTCCAGCACGCCGTACAGCGTGACGCTGCTTTGCGCGTGAGCGACGGT